>Ga0307518_10004128_pt1 | contig 10410 bp, 9 predicted proteins | sample 25_EM_MG_FD_203889 | JGI IMG/M metagenome (GOLD analysis project Ga0307518, IMG submission 203889) | Populus trichocarpa ectomycorrhiza microbial communities from riparian zone in the Pacific Northwest, United States - 25_EM | ecosystem: Host-associated > Plants > Roots > Unclassified | place...
ATAAATACCAGCAGCCAAAGGCTGCAAGGAAGAGTCTGCTTCCCCCTCAATAAAGCGACCACATTCACTCTCCCTCACTGTCTATAAGCTCCCTCTCTGTCTTTGGACTTGTAGGTCACTCAGTGCTGGCCTAAAGCTCCATTATTGTTGTTTGTCAGATATATCTTGTATCTGATCAGTTCTCTAGGCTCAAGTGCAGTCTAGCTCATCAATCCACTCCATCCCATCACTGTCCATCACATTCTTGAAGCAGGAACTGTCCCCTTGCTTCCCCTCTGTCCCATCACTGCTGTTACACCCCTGTTGTCAATCCATCATCACTGCTCAATCCCAGGACTCTTCCTAACCACTGTGGTAGGCTGAAGAGGAGTCAATACCATCACCAGTCGCATATATTCCCCATCAGAAGCCCTTCCCTTCCCTCCTGCACCTTACCTGAAGGCTTGCAGCACATCCCCCTGTGGAGATCATATACCAGAACCACAGAGGAATACCACCACTCGCTTATTGTTGTCATTGGGTGTTGGTTGTTCTGACCTCTTCCCTCACTTAGATGCACACCGCGAGCCAAGAACAGGCTCTTCAGTATATGCAGGAGTACCTGTGTGATGTTGAGAACCAGTGCATCAGGAAAAACCAGTAATGCCATAGATGCTATAGATTGAAACCTGGTACTATTTATGTGCATGGGACACTATAGTAGATATTTATCACCATGTATAGCACAAATGATGATATAGATTTACCAAGTCATGACTACACTTCTTAACCTAGTCATGGCTATGGTACTAAACCAAACTTAACCTAATCATGACTACCAAACTTAACCTAATCATGACTACCAATCTCAACCTAATCACAACTACCAATCTTAACCTAGTCATGACTACCAATCTTAACCTAATCATGACTACCAATCTTAACCTAGTCATAACTACTGTAGTGAAAATGTACCAAAAAGTGTAGTAAAAGTGCAGTAAAAAGTGTATTAAAAGGGTAGTGAAAGTGTACCAAAAATGTGTTGTAAAAGTGTAGTAAAAAGTGTATCAAAAAGTGTAGTGAAAGTGTAGTGAAAAAAGGGTAGTAAAAGTGTACCAAAAGTGTGGAGTTAAAGTGTTGTAAAAGTGTACCAAAAAGTGTAGTCAAATGTGTAGTCAAAGTGTAGTCAAAGTGTCACATAATGTACCTACTTTGTCCTGTCTTACACGGCCACCCAAAGGTGAAAATTGGCCGAGTGTCACGGGCCAGTGGATGGTAGCCCAAGGATGGATTGTCTCCGTGTAACACGGGCTGGGCCCAAGTTGGATATTATCACCTTGTGATATGGGTGGGCTATGGTGCTGTTTTAGGGAGTGGATAAGGGTGTAATCACCATGTCATATGTGCAGGCTGAGATTTGCTGTAATGGAAGGTAATGGGTGGGCTAGGAAACATTAGTACCAATGAATATAGTAGGGCTGAGCCACTTGGCAATATGGAACTACAAATAGAACTGCGGGTTCACTGCCAGGGTTTGACTACTGCAGGTTAACTACCATGGGTTAACTAACTTGGGTTTACTACTGCAGGTTAACTAACTCAGGTTTACTACCACAGGTTAACTAACTCGGATTTACTACCACGGGTTAACTAACTCGGGTTTACTACCGTGGGTTAACTAACTCGGGTTGACTACCATGGGTTAACTACTGTGGGTTAACTACTGTGGGTTAACTACCGTGGTTTAACTAACTCGGGTTAACTACTGCAGGTTGACTGCTGCGGGTAATAAGGCTGTGGACAGAGTACTGCAGCCTAGCACAGCTGTGGTGTACATGTACCTAACAAATAAGGCCATACACACCATGTCCTGGACATGTACAACTGTGTAAATATGATTTGCACAGTTAATGCACTGAGATCGCAGTTACCCACAGGAAGGATTGTATGGACAAATAAAGCCGCAGGCAAATTACCACGGTGTAGCACAGCTGTGGTGTACATGTACCTAACAAATAAGGCCATACACACCATGTCCTGGGCATGTACAACTGTGTAAATATGATTTGCGCAGTTAATACACTGAGAGCAAAGTCCTAGCTGCAGGAAGGATTGTATGGACAAATAAAGCCGCGGGAAAATTACCGCGGTGTAGCACAGCCGCAGTGCACATGCCCCTAATGACTTAGGCCATACAACACATTTCCTGGGAAGGTACAACTGTGTAAATTATGATTTGTGCAGTTAATGCAACAAGTTATAGACACAGGAAGGATTCTATGGACATATATGGCTGCAGGTACAATCCCACAGGTCACAACAGCTTCGGTAAACATGTACCAACCAAATAGGGCCATGAGCCAACCATGTTGTACCCACACAGTGTCATGGAAATTGCAGATCAGACCACTGAGGATGGATTTTCTGCATAGTTATGTCATTTTGTGACCCCCATGGTATATCAGTCTCGAATGTGTTTAACATGGATACTTGTGGCTCAAAAATATCTAAACAGGTACTACTATACTAGACCCAAAGCCCAATGATATCTACTAAGGAGGCAACCACTCCAGAGATGGCCAAGAGAGGAAATTGCATATTTCTCATAATCGGGGTTGCATCTGTAGTCTGGCTGTGTATACATTTGCTTACTACCTAGGGGGCTTTGGATTACTACTGCTTGCTCACTACAGTATACATAAGTCAATAGCACAAGGGGATTGAGCAAGGGCAGTCAAATAACATACCAGATGGTGTGGGAAAAAGGCTCAAAATTGCGGAGACTTTCAAAAACATGCAATAGTACACAACACACAATATTGAGTGCTCTATGAATGATGCAATTTTCACTGTCCCTCAATGCTGTTTGTATGCTATTTGTCATTCTTCACAGCTATCAAACCCCTCAGATGTGACATTGTGCACAATGAAACCCCTGATCAATGCTAACATGTCAATGCTGCAATGTACATGCCATACATCCACATGTTCCAGTCTGTGTCTTGTGTCAGGCTAATGGGGGTGTAATCTATGTCTGAATAGCTATTTCAGATGCAAGAAACTCAATAGCACCATCTATACAGATGAGGGTATGAGGTGGTGGCTGTGCTACACTGTGGTAAATTTCCTGTGGCTTTATTTGTCCATACAATCCTTCCTGCAGCTAGGACTTTGCTCTCAGTGTATTAACTGCACAAATCATATTTACACAGTTGTACATGCCCAGGACATGATGTATATGGCCTTATTTGTTGGGTACATGTACACCGCGGCTGTGCTAGGCTGCGGTAATTTTCCTGCAGCTTTATTTGTCCATACAATCCTTCCTGTGGGTAGGACTGCGATCTCAGTGCATTAACTGCACAAATCATATTTACACAGTTGTACATGCCCAGGACATTGTGTGTATGGCCTACGTCATTAGGGGCATGTGTATTGCGGCTGTGCTACACCGCGGTAATTTTCCCACGGCTTTATTTGTCCATACAATCCTTCCTGCAGGTAGGACTGTGATCTCAGTGCATTAACTGCACAAATCATACTTCCACAGTTGTACATGCCCAGGACATGGTGTGTATGGCCTTATTTGTTAGGTACATGTACACCACAGCTGTGCTACACCGCGGTAATCTTCCCGTGGCTTTATTTGTCCATACAATCCTTCCTGTGGGTAGGACTGCGATCTCAGTGCATTAACTGCACAAATCATACTTACACAGTTGTACATGCCCAGGACATTGTGTGTATGGCCTAAGTCATTAGGGGCATGTGTATTGCAGCTGTGCTACACCGCGGTAATTTTCCCATGGCTTATCTGTCCATACAATCCTTCCTGCAGGTAGGACTGTGAGTTCAGTGCATTAACTGTGCAAATCATATCTACACAGTTGTACATGTCCAGGACATGGTGTGTATGGCCTTATTTGTTAGGTACATGTACACCACAGATGTGCTAGGCCACAGTACTCTTTCCGCAGCCTTATTACCCGCAGCAGTCAACCTGCAGTAGTCAACCTGTGGTAGTCAACCCGAGTTAGTTTACCCGTGGTAGTTAACCCACAGTAGTTAACCCACAGTAGTTAACCCATGCTAGTCAACCCGAGTTAGTTAACCCGCTGTAGTAAACCCAAGTTAGTTAACCCGCAGTAGTTAACCCATGGTAGTCAAACCCTGGCAGTGAACCCGCAGTTCTATTTGTAGTTCCACCTTATTGCCAAGTGGCTCAGCCCTACTATATTCATTGGTACTAATGTTTCCTAGCCCACCCATTACCTTCCATTACAGCAAATCTTGGCCCACACATATGACATGGTGATTACACCCTTATCCACTCCCTAAAACAGCACCATAGCCCACCCATATCACAAGGTGATAATATTCAACTTGAGCCCAACCCGTGTTACACAGTGACAGTCTGTCCTTGGGCTACCGTCCGCTGGCCCATGACACTCAGCCAATTTTCACCTTCGGGTGGCTGTGTAAGATGGCCTAAGTAGGTGCATGGGGTCTGTAGTAAAATGTATACCAAAGTGTAATAAAAGTGTAGTATAAGTGTACCAAAAAAGCGCAGTAAAAGTGTAGTAAAAGTGTAGTAAGAAAGTGTAGTAAAAGTGTAGTAAAGTGTAGTAAAAATGTAGTAAAAGTGTACCAAAAAAGCGTAGTGAAAGTGTAGTAAAAAGTGTAGTAAAAAGTGTAGTATGTAGTGTTTGATTACCAAAAATGTTCAGTAACCAAAACATATGTCAACATCCATTTTATCATCCTCACATTTCACTCTTCAATTTGAGCTGCTACACAATAGGTATGATTTATTTTATTGTTGTGATTGTTGAGCTCAACAATCTGCTCATTTTCCATAGACTCTGTCCTTGCAGCTTTGCATCTGTAGTGTTTGAAGGTCTGGTCCTAAGACTGATGAAAGACCGATTTAGGACCAGACCGCAGTCCTGGTCCTGCCCAAAATCATACAGCATTGGTCCTGGTCCTGACATTTTGGGCTGGGATCAAGGACCAGTCTTTTTGGCATATTCAAGGTGGAATAATTTTGACAGTTAAATGAAAACATTTTGAATAATCTAGCCATTTTAAATGTCAAAAACACGCAAAACAGCCACCCCCACGATTTGCGCAAAACAGAGGTGTCATCTTTGCGTATCAAATACTAGGAATTCCACAGGGTTGATCATGTTTATGTTATTTTTTGACAGTTAATTGAAAATATTGTTAATAATCCTGCTATTTAAATTTCAAAAACGCACAAAACAGCAACCCCCATGATTTGCGCAAAACAGGGGGTGCCATTTTGCATAAAATAATAACATAAACCAGTCTTCATCAGTTTTGGACCGGTTCCCAAAAGGACTGGTCCTTGGTGGTCCAGTCTGGTCTTTTGCAAAATCAAGATTTTCTAGGACCAATGCGGTCCTGGTCCAACCAAAATTAGGTCAAAAGACCAGACCAGACCAGACCTTAAAACACGATGCATCTGTGGGTCGTATGTGAATGTTGCAATGTGGGTGGTGAAGTTGGCATATGGGGCTCTGGTGAGCACTCCAACAAGGAAGATGCAGGTGGAGCAATGGGCTCTAATGGTAACAGATCGAGAAGATAATCATGTTCCAGGTCTGAAGTTTCGCACCCAAGCGTGTTGAACAAGGAATAGATGTAGCTGTAATCTGGTTCCTCTGAAAATGAAAGTGTACGAGTGTAGGTAAGGAATGTTGGAAGTTCACAGGGAACATGATGGCATAGTACCTCTACAGCCGTCTTCTGCTTCATCTTGAGAATTGATGACACCCGCTGATGCCCATCTCCACTCAGCCAGGGAAGTGAGCCATGGATCAAATAGATGAGTACATATGCTAGTGATTTGAGGTCATCATGACACCCTAGCTCTGCTCCTAGATGAGCATGGATTGAGCTGAAGGTGGGGGTGCCTTTGATAGTATGTTGGACCTGATGAAATGGAACATGATTTCCAGTGGTTAGGTGGCAATACCACTTTGCAAGCCTGAAGTCCACAATGAAGAGGGTGAGATGTTCATCACTGAGACCCATCAGGATGTTCTGCGGCTTGATGTCACCATGGACATAACCATAGGAGTGAATCTGTTGAAGGCAAGAAATCTAAAAGATCTTAAGTATCAAAGTTAAATACAAATCAATAGGAATGTACCAGTTGGTGGGCAAGATATTCTATGGTAGAAATACAGAATGTTTTGTGCTGCTGAAGTAGCTGGTGCAGCAGGGGACTGAGAAGATCAATGACCAGAGCATTGTAATTGGACTCTCTGCCAAACCAATGGGCATGAGGAAGCCCAGTGATGCCGACGAGCTCCTTCAAGGTTTGATATTTGCTCTCCACAAAAGATCTACTTTCCATGGAGAGCTCCAGTACAGTACACATTAGCTGCATAAGTTTGATGAGTTAGCCAGGGATACAATTCAGTTATAAAAACATACCAAAAGATCCAGATCTGAGAAGTTCCTTAATTCAAAATCGACCATCAAGTCATACTGGAATAAGAGGATTGAGATTCATATGGATGACAGTAGGAGTACAAATGACACAAGTTGGACTTCCTTCATTGAGCACAGTGGCAACAAGGAGGCATGGCAAAATCTGTGCTTACCAAATACTAAACTGACAAGAGCCTTCTGCATAATGGTATTCCCACCACTGCACAGTTGCATATCCAAGGTTCCTATGCTTATCTACATACCTTTCACCCACAGTTCCACACAAATTCACCCCAAGTCACTCCAGAGTTCAGATGGATCTTCAAATCAACATCTTCCTGAATGCTGTTGAATGCCTAGGATGTTTCCATTCAATTAATCCCTGTTATTGTATGTGTTTTCTTGTTGAACTCAATTGGTGGTTGTTCACTTTCAATCCTGATTGCTGAATCACTGATTGATTGATCATGAGGCTTGTAGCCTTGTACTACCCCCCCATAACCTAGATTGAAAGCCAATGTCCTCAATGTATGTACATGTGCAATGATTCTGTCTTCTTTGACAAACACAATGTAGAAGAAATCCACATTATCCGATACTAGCCTGGCAGCCTGGAACTGAAGAACCGGATCAAGATTGGTGAAAGACCAACTGCAGCAGTGTCATCGAACTGAAGGTGAAAGTGGGTTGCGTTGAGAGGTGCACTGGGGAAGGTTTTGAGGAGAGACTGGCGTCATTGGGGACACGCTGAGGGCCGACCCACTGGAATGCGAGTGCGAGTGGGCATGGTGAGGATGCTGGGAGATCACATGCAAGTCAGGATGAGGATGCTCTCAGAAAGGACCCTGCTGACCTTGTGGATGTGAAATCATTGGGTTTGATCAGGGAATGCGCAGTCAGGGAGACGGTGACAGTCAGAGAGCTCATATTGAGCAAGAGCGTTGAGGTGGTCGGGCGCGGCTTGTTGGTGGGACTTGCAGCGGCTGTCGCTCAAAGCAACTTGACTAGTGGGGACATAGTACGTGGTGGACAACATATCCATATATGAGGAATGGTGGTGGGAGGCTGCATGCCCTTCATGTGTGCCTGCATAGATATCAGCATGCCGTTCGGGACGGAGGGTAGTGGTATGCTGGTAGGCATTTGTCGGGAGGTTGCAAGGGGCGAGATGCCATTTGTAAATCTACACTGGACATTCTGGGTGTCTTTGCGAACTGGCAGCGTAGCAGTGATTCGAAATGGGGTGACAGCATATAGACAGCCATCTTGCAAGACATAGATTGTAGCGCCATTATTGATGAGTTGCTGGTCTTGTTCAGTGAGTAACGTCATCATATGATGCAGATACCTCAGGTCATAGTCATCCACGAGCATATGGTCCTGTTCCTCCGCACCCTCTGGAGTCACTGTGGGATCATCATCCTCGTCAAAGCACCAATGTTCTTGAAGACGACAAGCCATCTCCCATCCTCTGCATTATTGAATGTCTCCTCAAGAGATCGACCAAAACCATGGCGTCGTCGCATCGATGTGATGTCATCACAAATACCATGCTTGTGCAAAACATTTCATCTTGTCTGTCAAGCAAGATGTCATCAAGACATGTCAGCCGGCAGCAAAGATAGCGAAGATACTCGGGCTTCCTGTCCCTGTCTTCCACACCATCTGGTGAAGGAGTACTCTGAGAGGACGTAGGAATGAGTTTCCAGTGGTGCAGAGGGTACAGTAGCATAGGCCATTGGTAAGGATTCTGCATTGAACAGATTAACGCCTGAAGAGGGGTTATTGCAAGTGAAACTCACCTCCACAACATCCCTTGTAGCCGTGGTCCCTCTCCTTATGACATGCAAGATCATGTTCCATGGCCACATTAATAAGACTGAGCCTCTCCTTTGGTCGGATAACGGCTTCCATAGCTACGATTGGTGATGCCACATCACTATCCCTAGTGGAGGGGAATGGCGATGTTACTGCTTGAGAATCTTATCAACTTAAATGGGATCAGTAACAACAGTGTGGTCCACAATGAAGACATGCCATTATAGCCTTGTCATTTTAATGCTTTAAGATCTGTGGACAAGATAGTCATGAAGAGCAATGCATCATTGGCCTTCATCGTTTCAAACAGCAACCGGCACAAAGATGTTGCCACCCTGCATTCTGCATGAGTAGGGGTTTCACGCTGAATGTTAGATGAAGCTTACTCATACATGTCCACCTGGCCGCTGTAAGACAGCCACAACTAGGCTGTAGTCCCTTTCCCCAGTCACTTTGAAGCAGCTGAAGCATCTTTTGTATGAGCCGACCGAACATTGCCAGTGTCAAGGGTTTTGACTATAGTCAATTTCCCAAAGACCCTCACTTTGAAGTTCTCCAGTTTCGAGAGCCATGAAAATGACACTGTAGTGCGTGTGCGTGTGCTCATGGAGGAACAGTGGAAGCCTTTCCAAAACAAGAGTTCAGTGGCAGTCTTTGTGCTGGGTAATTCACTCAATACTTTATACTCTTCGTGGATGACCGAGCTCAGACGCCTGCATCCTAGCCACGCATAAAAATCTATGTAATGTTGGTGGGTGTTCCTGCACCCCCAACTTACTGGCAGCAACTTGCCGATAGTCAGGTTGTACGACTGGAAAACCGAGAAGCTTCCACTTAGAATTTCTGAAGACCTGGAAATTCCACTTAGCACGAGTGTTTACCCACGATTGATCAATGCACTACCTCTTGGATAGTGCCTAGATGGAGTCCATCTTCATTCTCCGCAGGTATGAATGTGAACTTCATGAACTCATTGGGTTTGTACTCCAGATATTCAGATGTTGTCACATAAGTACTTGATCACAACCATTGTCATGCACCAAACAGGTTTGGTACAGTGAACATGGAAGATGATGTCAATATCAAATGATCCTAATGCGAAGGATGAGCATGACGGAGCCTCATCATAGCCATCTATCACACAAGAAGACTATCCTGATGCAAGAGACAACTGCTGATGTCTAGCAGTCATCACTCGCACAAGAACCGCCAAGAAGCAGAAGAACCTGAAGGAATAACGTCCATTATGAGAAAGGAATGCAATCTACTGCAGTCCAACTCCCATACCAGAACAAGCAAAGAAGCTGAAGAATTGATGGAGAAATGTAGGAAAGAAGAGAAGAAATGATGTTAGCGCTCAAATGTCATTTTTAGGTGCCCAGTGGCGGCATTCCGATATTTGGAATAGCTCCACCGTTTCCAAAGCTATCAGGCACATGACTATACCATCAGAGAGCCTAGAGTGTGGTCTATCTGCCTGTCAAGTTCCGACATGGATCCGTTCATTTCACACGGAGATATTCCCCCCACAATCCAGACGTTCGTCTCATCAGTCACTATGGAGTCTGTATTTTCTCTGGATCATTTCTCTGCTATTGCTGCAGATCTCCACTATGTCCTGCTCTTAGGACAGCCTCTCCCAGAGTTCCCGTGCACTGCCTGGCACATATCTTCCCAGCCTGCTCCCTCAGTCCCCCTTGTTCTCGGTCAGCGTGTTCTCCTCGTCAGTCCTGCATCAAGGACGTACTTTGGTCATCTTAGGTCTATTGTCAAGATTGAAAAGTCTTCTCTGGTCATCTCTGTGTCCCCTGAGCCCTCAGCCTATGGTCCCTTCCTCCCAGATACTTGCCATGTCCATCTTCCTCTGTCGTTCATCTCACTTCCCTGGATGCGTCAAATTCAGTACTCTATCCACTTCCCTACTTTCAGACATCCTCCAGCACCATGACAGTTAAATCCCTACTTTAGAGTGCTGTTAGGAAGAAGAACCCTCTCTTGTTCTTTCCCAGAAGAGAGCTCGTCAAGAAAGCCCATGGTTGCACTTCAGTGGCACTAGAACACATGCATTACACCTCAGTGCATGGTGACCCCCCAAAGACCTCTGGACCCCTGATACCCTTCTTGTGGCTGTTCTGTCTCGGATCAATCCCCCTA
>Ga0307518_10004131_pt1 | contig 10407 bp, 6 predicted proteins | sample 25_EM_MG_FD_203889 | JGI IMG/M metagenome (GOLD analysis project Ga0307518, IMG submission 203889) | Populus trichocarpa ectomycorrhiza microbial communities from riparian zone in the Pacific Northwest, United States - 25_EM | ecosystem: Host-associated > Plants > Roots > Unclassified | place...
AAAAATTTGTTTGATAGGAAAAAAAGAGAAAAGATAACAAAGATATTGTTGGTTTGTTGCTTATGGGTTTTTTTTCATCTGTTTATATGGATGCAAATATTTTATACAATGCCATAACATTTTGTAATTTCTTAGATTAAAAATGTATTTATTTAGATAAATGAAGATTAGACATGCCCTAATTGTTTATGCTAGAGATCTTGAAGAAAAAAAAGTTGTTTATGATAATTATTCCATTCTCAATAGATAATAAATATTTAATTTTTAGCTATAAATGGAAAATAGTTTCAGAATTTAAAAATTTAGCTGCAGATGCAACGGGCAGGATGGTAAATGACAATCTAGTTGCTTAGAGGTGAGGAAGCCAATATTTTAATTTAGAAGGCAAACTTTAAAATTGAAATGGGATGGGATGGGAAGGGAAGGGAATGAAAGTGTTGGGAGGGAAATTAAAGTTCAATGATTAAATAATAAGGATGAAATTGAAAAAAAAAATAAAATTAGTGGAAGAAAAAATATGCGCAGAAAAACTATATGCATGTAAAGTCAGTGGAAGAAAAAAATACATACAAGTGTATGTGGAGATATTATTGGACAAAGGGTGTTGGGTTCAGGACATAAAAATATTAGGATTCTAGTTATTTAAATGAAGAAATGATTTATAATATTTTTTATTTGAAAATATATTAAAATAATTTTATTTTATTTTTTAAAAATTATTTTTGATATTAACGAATTAAAATAATCTAAAAACATTAAAAAAATATTAATTTACTGGCTGTTAGGCGTAGCTCTAGATATAATATATATATTTTTTTTAACAATCCAACAAGTTTTGATTGAACCCACACTGAAAGCGCATGTAATAAACTACTAATGGTAAAAAATTGTAAAACTGGTTTTTTTTGGGGGCTTTATGATTTCACATGTGACACCTTTCTCTCACACCCAAGTCACAAACAGCTTGTATCAAGATATACAAATTTCTCATATGGTTCCATGCCATACGCATTTTCTCTATTCTTTCACAGTAATTGCATTTTTTTTGGTATATTATCACATACAAATTCTGAAAATTTGGAGGAAATTAAAATATATAAGATAGTTACGATCTATTTAAACTCAAATGTACCTCTGAAGAACATCTTTGTATGGTCCTGAATTTGACACCCACCATTGAAGTAATTGTTTTATAATTATAAAACTAACTCATATGTTTTCTTAAGAAGTTAAAAAAAAGGATTGATTAATTTTTTTTGTTAATTTTAATTTTGTTATCAACATATGATTGGCTAATATTGTAGAAAATGTTTTGAAGGATAAGTAGATATATAGATATATTGATAAGAGAACTTTAATGGTGATAAAAGGAGTAATTTTTCATTAGTATGAGTTTATTAATTTGATTTTTCATGAAACTTTTGAATTTATGTGTTTGAGATTTTTCATTTTTCATATAAAATCTATTTCTTTCCTAGCAATTTTTCTTAGATTTTTAAAATAAACTAAAATAAATAGTTCGAAAATAAAAAAACTAGAAAAAATCATTTTTTTCCTTTAAAAATAAAGTAAAAACATTTTTGCCAAGATGAATTAAAAACAAATTGAAATAAATAAATAAAAACTAGATTTAAATTAATACAATTTTTTTAATGTTTTTAAAGATTTTTATTATTTTGTCAAACTTTTAAATAATTTTTATTTTTAAGTTAAAAACCAATCAAATCTAACCTATGTTCCACCTTTCTTTAAAAAGTCAAGCTGTGTAAAAGTTTGATTTATGCCGGACATCTCAAAAATGTTTTTTTCATGAGTAATAATATATTTATTTCACGTATATGTTTTTAAAATAATAATATATATTTATTTACCTGAAACATTAACAAACGTGTCCATATTTACCAGTCACAACGGGGCGTATTGATGATCTATTCGGAGGCTATTACTGGGTCTCATTTCGCCCATATTAATTTTAAGAGGCGGTGAGTTAAGGGTGCAGAATACTCTCCTCATTTGGATTTCTAAGAAGACATAAGTAAAATAATCGAATTTGTTTAGCACTTTGGCTGGCAAATAGAAAGCAAAAACATGATGATTCCTAGGTGAAGACTTGGAGATTACAGAGGATGGAAAAAAATCTCCAAATTGTAAGGTGTTCATAAGTCCCAGGTGACAACTATAACAAATATTCAGATCAAATATAAAAAGAATTCAAGAAAGTGAGGGCATGGGGAACAAGACGGTGCAATCAAGCTTCAAGAGGAATTTATTCAAATCTTTAACCGGGCGGCCATTTCATTTGTCTTCCACCCAGGACATGCAAGTGGAGATGATAGACAGATTGACCTGGACAGAGAGACCAGGCCATCAGCACAATAATGGATGGAAACAGCACTAACACAGACTAGAAGTTACAGAAATGAGGTGAGAGCTTACAGGCACCAGGACCATTGTTGATAACAACACGAAATCCATCGAGGATGCCTTCCTTTTCAGCCACTATTCTCGCAGCGTAGAGAAGTTGGCCCAACACCTCTCCATGTCTGGCTTCTGCCTGATAAAAAGGAAATACACAAGGTAAACTACCATTTTAAATTACAAAGCTGGATCAAGTCATTTCAATTAACTACTGATTTACAACACACTCATTTAAGAAGATACAGTTTGTATGTTGAGGAATTATTTCTATTCCATAGGTTATAATATTTTTGCAGGTTACAGTCTTATAGACGCCTTACAGTATAAAAAAGATAAGGAATAAGGGGTGCATTTTGGTGCAAAATACAGCATGCAGAAGGAACATCTTCAAGTCAGGTCAATGGTATTCCACACGAAGGAGAGCAAGCATAAATAAACATTTTGAAATATATAGTTATATACCATGTTAATTTTTTATATCTGTTCTCATGTCCATCCATTTGGTTAAGTATGCTCAGTGAAGATTCAAAGCTTTGCATCAATGTAATGTGTATGAGCATGTGTGCGTGCATTCAATGAAAGATACATGGCCATTACTAACCTTCCCAAGCGTTGTCAATCCATCCCTGGCCTTTGGAATGACCAAAACATGAACAGGAGCCTGAGGGTTGATGTCCCTGAAAGCTAGGACCTTTTCATCCTCGTATACAATGGATGAAGGAATTTCCTTTGCTATGATCTTGTCAAAACTGGACAGGAAAGGTAAAACTCTTATCAGCATGAAAGCAGTGCAATAATCTTCTAGAAATCACTCCAACATGTCACAGGAAAGATGACTCTCAGTTCATATTCTACATAAACTGTCTTCCTCTCATCCAAACACAACATAAATCTCCCAGGCTCCCCTCCCCTATAGACAGATACAAGCTTCAAGTTTCAGGTATCCTCACTTGTTTCCTGAATCTACGTAAGTGAAGATTATCATTCATTTCTCAGCACCTCAAACAAAGATTCTTTCCCAATAAAACTTCCCTATTTTTAAAATGCCAATTTTGAAGTAATTGTATGCTTCTTTTCCTCATTTTATTTTGATAATGAGTCTCTATAAAGAACTAGCAAGTATCAGCTATTATTATCGAACACTCTTAAGAGTTTTTGAAACCTTGCGATAAAAAATAGGGTTGCTGGACATCTGATAGGGAATATCTAAAGCATTCAATGCAAGAGGTTCTCAGACTATTTTTAAAAACATGTGATCAAACCAGCTATGTCACAAGTGATGATACATGGTTGGAGCTCCACTGTCGGCACTGGCTGCAGCTGCTTTTGCAGAAGCCTCTTCATCATGTATAGCATTAGTGCAAAACAGAGATCTAAAAATAGAATCATAAGAAATCAAAAAATCAGCAAAAGATTCAAAGTAACAGCTAAACTTTTCTTTGAAAATCTGATGGAATGAACAATAACTAAAACATCATAAAGCCCAATCAAGAATAAACTGACTAAAACAGCTAGAGGATCTTTGCAGCATCATTCAAATGAGTGAGGGAGATTACCATCCATCCTAACTGAAAGTATGACCCAAGGATACTGAGCTACGACCTACAAAACTGCTTGCTTTGAATAAATTTCTTTTCATAATCTAGATATGATGCAAGCTTCAGCTGATTCGAGTTCTATAAATAAAGCAGTCAATCATCCCAATATTTAGGCTTTCACTGAACTGCCACTTTCAAATATTAATCTTTTCCCTGACTAAGGGGTCATACTTGTCTCATATATTGCAAGCTGTACATTTTCACATTCAATAACCACAATCTGGATTGAAACCAAATTTGAACATTAGGGACCATGACGACATAACTGCAAGTGAAGCAACAAACATATCGACGAAACCCTTAAACAACTTCCACAATCATGCAATGAAAAAGAAGAGCCTTTCTGCCCAATTTTTAATAATGGGTGTATCATCCCTCAAATTCAAACAACAAGGCAACATAAAATCCAAACCAAAACATAATAATTACGACCCATTCCAGTGTTTGACATGAATAGCTAAAAACATCAATACTTTTGAGGCCATGAATTGACATATATCATCAATACATAGATCATAGAAAGCAAGCAGTAATATTTATCCTACAGAATACAAAAAGAAAAGCAAAAGGTCATTCAAAATACCTTTGAGAATGGTGAGGATGAAGGAACTTAATTGAATTGAAACTAGAGGTTGCCCTTGGTGAGACTCTCACATTTGAGAATGCCCTTGTAGTTACTGCACAATTCCTGTTTATATACAAATATTAAACACAACCCACAAATTCCATGGTAATGAAAAGTACAAAAAGGGTGCATGTAGAGGGAGAGTACCTGAGCAGGCTAAAAGACCCAATTGCAGCCATGGTTAACTGTAAGTGCTGAGTCCTTGAGGGATTAGCTAATTCAGGCAAAGAAGTACATTTTCACTTACCTGACAGTATAATCTGGACCGCCAAAAGTTCGTGGGCCAACCCAATTGATATTTTGACCAACGGTTGTTATAAAGTTGGAAACTTGACGCGTAAAGCCACCAAAGTTAATGGTGTTTTTACTCCTTCTATTCTCAATTGTTTATTAATTTGGTCCTCTAACTTCTATTCATTCTAATATCATCTCTTATCATTTATTATTCTCTATTTTACAATTATTCAACCCTTTCTTTAATGTTATAAAATCCCACTTAAAAGTATATATTTGAGATTTGATCTATGTTTATATCAACCACAAATCAAATATCAATATTGGAAGAAGTTATTGATGATTTGTTGATAGAGAACCAATAGTAAATTCTTTATTTGTTTTTTATGCTATTGTCTTGTATGTATCCCATCATCTTATATCATACACCTAATGCCATCAAGGTGCAACACTTTTTTAAAAGTCTTATATTATATTATAATAATGATTATTTTTTAAAATATTTTTTATTTAGAAATATATTAAAATATTTTTTTTATTTTTTAAAATTTATTTTTAACATCAATATATTAAAACGATCTGAAAATACTAAAAAATAATTTAAAATAAAGAAAAAAATAATATTTTTTAATTTTTTTCAAAAATCCTTTTAAAATGTAAAAAAAATATTATTTTTTTTATTCCATATGGCATCATATGTTGCGCTTTTCAATGGGATTTAAAATCATTATTCACGTAGATGATATTAGTACAAATAAGAGGACTAAGGTAAGCAACCAAACACGGAAATGACAGTAAAGGGACTAAATGCATCATTAACCGAAGCTGCCAATTTTACTTGGTTAATTATAACAGAGACAGGTGGGGAGTGGGGAGGGGATCGGTCCTGAAAAAAAATGGCAAATTTCGTTTGAGACTGCCATCAACCAGCTTGAGAAGCTTCTCTATTTCAGTATCAAAGAATACCCTTTCTGTCTTTATAACTCTCTCTCTCTCTCTCTCTATATATATATATATATATATATATATATATATATATAAAAGAACTACTGCTTGTTTATAGAGGCCATTGATGAGAACCAGAGCTAATGACCCAAATTAGGTGAAATAACTCATGGGTTGTATGAAAGAAATTGATCTTCAAGTACCCGTAAGAATCTTATGTCTTTTGTAATTTACACTTGTTGTTTTAATTTGTTTTCTGGGTTGCTACTACTTGAATTCTTAATCTTTTGTATTTAATTGCCTGTCTTAGTTTTTTTGTTTGTTTGGAATGAATACCAAGTGGTGGGAATTTTGTGACATTTAGGTGAAGTAAAAGACTGAATTTAGACTTCAAAGATTATTATTATTATTATTTTGGTTAGGTTAAAATTATATAGACTATATTTTGAGTTTTTATTTAATAATTTAAAATTTTGGGTTGAAATAGTTCTTTAATATGTTATCAGTATTTTGTTAATCAAGCGGTTAAATTTTATCACTTTCATTTTAATTAATAAAAATTAAGCACAATACAATGTAAGTTTATGCAAATTTTAAATTTAAAGAATTTTCACTTGAAGGGTTGCGTTTGAGAGTAATATATATAAAACTATTATTGAGATATCACTTAATAATTTAAGTTTTTGAACTGAAATGATTTTTTGATATGGTATCAAAGTCTTGTTGGCATCATTTTATTTGAAAAAAATTAAATATAAAATAGTATGAACATGTCTAAGTTTCAAGCTCAAAAGGCTTTCACTTGAAGCAATATGTTAAAGAATTATATAAATCATATATTGAGACCTCACCTAATAGCTTAAACTTTTAGGTTGAAATGATTATTTGACACTTTTTTCTAAAAATATTGAACTAGGTATGAAAGGATTGTTTTTGAAACCTTATCTAATAACTTAAAATTTTAGTTGAGATAGTTTTTTAACATGATATTATAGTTTTGTTTACCTCATTCTACACTATAAAAATTAAGCGGAGTTGTATAAATTTTAAGTTCAAATGATATTTATTTGAGAGAATATGAAATATAATTATATAAATTATATCTTAAAATTTTAATTAATAATTTAGGTTTTTAAATTAAGATGTTTTTAAATTGAAATGATTATTTGATATTGTATTTTAATAATGGTGAACTGGATATGAAATGATTGTGCCCGGGAAGCTCTTAAAAGACTACTTCCAGTTATGTTTAAACAGTAACAAATGCTCTTGAACTCTGACTTTTCTGTACCATCAAATCGCTGACTTTGTCAAAACTAGAAACTCAATTCACAGAATGAGACTTGGGAGATCTTGATTGTTCATCCCTTGCATGCTTAAGACCATGTAGTGCCAAATCACAGAGTACATGTTTTTTGGGGCATTAAAATGAATTTTGAGGTAGATAAGAGTACAAAAATGGCGGCCTAGGGATATGTTCTTGCTACAGCTGTGTCTTTCCTTTGAAGACGAGGATAATGAGTTGCATCCTATTTATGCTTCATTGGATATCTCACTTTTCGATTGTTCCTCGAGGAAAAGTGAGAAATGGATCATATGGAAAGTGCCCTTTAGTCCTCTCCTCTATTCAGTGCTAAAACAATGGACCTGCTTCCTTAAATCTCACTTCTCTTCCCTCAACTTTTAATTCTGACCATTTGTGATAGTTTCAGAAATTCATAAACTGAATCTGGACATGTTCTCAATTCGAATGGCATGTGTGTTCTAAAGAAGAATTGTTTCCTTAATTTCAAATGCGTTGTTTGTCATCATCGATCGACCTTGGTGATTACTGCAGAATATTGATGTGCTTGAGGTTGATCGATGGAGTTCACTATGGCATGTGTTCATTAGTGTTTCTTGTCCTATGCTCGTACGATAATATTATGTTTCTCTTCACCATCTCACATCATTACTTGTTCTCAATTTGTCGCAGGATTCCCGGCGGGTTGCCGTCGTTATGAAACTCACCAGCGCCTTGGGGCCCCCACGATTCGTTGCAAAATTCGAAGGTTTGCTTCGATCTCCTGTTAATTCTTACTGATCTTCATCACACTCTAATAATAATAAGTAATTTCCTATCTTGCCTTTTGCATTTTATTTTGCAGGCATCACCTCCTCTGAGTCTTGGTATGTTGTCTTTTCAAAGAGACTAATCTGTAACTTAGTTTGGATATCGCTATTATATATCCTTCACTGTTGATAGCTATAGTGTGAGAAAAATGGCTTCATGTCTTGTCAATTTCTTGGATGTCCTAAACAGTTTCAAGGGTTTCAATACGATTCTTGATGCGAAGGTTCAAGGTTAATGGAGGATTTGAGTAAAACTATTTTTATTTTTATTTTTTTATATATGCCTAACAAGGGAGACTCATGCAATTTTCATTATATTCTTGATTTTTTTTTTGTTAAATAAGAGCAATCTTTATATATTTTATAAAGTGTAATTAATAAATTTACTCTACTTATTATTAAAAGGATTTATTTTTTCTGTTAAACAAGAAACCATTAAAAAATTTACTTTTAGTTTAAGTCGGCTCTAGGTTAATTAGGGTTTGTTTGGAAACGCGGCGCAAACCACGTTCCTTTAAATTTTGATTTTTTTTGTTTAAAATTATTTTTTTATATGTTTTTAAATCGTTTTGATGTACTGATATTAAAAATAATTTTATAATTTTTTTTTATTTTGATGTATTTTTAAGAGAAAAACACTTTAAATCACAACCACTACCACTACTACAATCTCAAACACACTTTTTAAATTAATAAACAAAGATATTGGTAAATATATATAGCCCACATATAAAGAATTAAGAGGTGGATACACTATCTGATTTTGTGTCTTTTTTTATCTATCATAACCCTTACTTTTACACTCATTTTTAAACACTATAGATCCAATCATGCTGGCTTAATGTCTACGTTAAGCATGTTCTCAATTCATAATCCAAAAACTTACTGAAATATTCTTCTCTTGCACGCCCAGCATGAAAACCCTACAAGGCCCCAAGCATCATAAAGAAGTCGATCGATCCTCTTGTATATGGTATCCTGTCGCCTACACTCAAACGTTTCGGGACCGGATTAGGTAGTTTTACAATTAATTATCAATAAATTAAACAATTAGGGTTAGGTTTTTTTTTTTTATAAGGTACGTATTCACATGCCATCAAGAAATCCAGAGCACATAAATTAGGGTTTGCAACTTTGCATGTGACTATTGTGATAGTAAAAGATACCGTTGCCCCTGCATGCAAATCATAGTAAAGTGAAGAAAAATCAAATTCTGATTTGTAATCGCTCTAATACTGAATGAGTCTGTTAATTAAGATGGTCGTAAATGGTTTGTATAAGATCTAAAAAGGATTAATTAATTTAGTGTCGATATATACTTAAAAACTAGCTACTTAAGAGTTTTTGAACGGTTAAAACTAACAAAAATAATTATTGATTATTGGTCAATTTCAAGGGTGAAAATACCATAAAATTAGTTGTGCTGTAAATAAATCATATCAAATAATTAATAGCAACTTGATATGTGTTTAACTAAATTAATCCAATAATAAATTATATATATAGTTATATGCTTGATCCAGGATTAATTTCTAGTTCAAGAATTAGATTGTGAGATACTCAAGTTAATTTAATTTTTTTTAAATATAAAAAATATTTTAATATATTTTTAATTAAAAATACTTTAAAAAAATACTTTCATAACATTATCATACAACATTAATTAAGAATCAAGCTGGCACAGGACAATAACTGCACCGTAAATGTGATACCATTACCCATACCATATCACAAGTGAATAAAAGTCATTTTCTCTCCGCTCCCCTCGTAATCAACTCTACACATTTATATTGTATTTTTATTATATACGAGCACCCCCTTTATCTCTCCTTTATTTTTATTCTGAAGTAATAATTAAATCATTATATATATATATATATATATATATATAATAGTAGTAGTAGTTGTAATAATAATAGTAATAGTAGTAATAATAATAGTAATAATAATAATAAGAAGAAGTTTTTCTATAGTTGAGGAAGTTTGTTTGTTTGTTTTTTTAATTTTAATTTATTATCATTTTTTTTTAAAATTTTGTAAATGTACGTAGTAGTAAATGTGAAAATTATAGATTTAAAATTATATTTGGTTATGACAAAAAAAACAAATATATAATATTTGATTACCGTATTGAAACATAAAAGATAAAAAACAATAATAACAAAAAAGAATTTAGGCAAAGTTGAATAATTTTGAAGTGATTTTTTTATATATTTATAACATATAATATAGACATGTTAATTATTTCTATTTAAAAAAAAACATAAAATAAATATAATTTTGGAATAATTTTAAAATATGTATTTATATATATTTTTTAAATAAAAAAAATATTCTTTATCCTTATTATCTCTATCTTTTCTCTCAATATAGTTACCAAAAATTATATATATAAAAATAGATTTAATTTAGTTAACGTGTGATTGATATAAAGAATGTAATTTACTTTTTTTTTTTTTTTATAAAAAAATATTC
>Ga0307518_10004132_pt1 | contig 10406 bp, 3 predicted proteins | sample 25_EM_MG_FD_203889 | JGI IMG/M metagenome (GOLD analysis project Ga0307518, IMG submission 203889) | Populus trichocarpa ectomycorrhiza microbial communities from riparian zone in the Pacific Northwest, United States - 25_EM | ecosystem: Host-associated > Plants > Roots > Unclassified | place...
TCCAAAAGGTACAAACCGCACTCAATTTTAGCAAAAAAAAAAAAAAAAAAAATTTGAAATTCGCCGAAAAGCAGGTTGAACAGCAGAGCCAAACGCTCAAGAGAGGAACAAAACAAGTGTCAAACCAACCTCACATCAGCCAAAAGACCTTCCAGCACAGCTGAATTGTTTGACTACAATTTATTCATCTTGGAAGGTAGAGAGTGGCCCTGCTCACTCTCCTTCTCCAAAAGCAAATATTATATAGTTGCCCGTACCTGTCCCGATTCCCTTGAATGCGCCTCTGAAGCACCCACGAATGGAATTCTTTGGATGAGAATATTACTTATCGCGGGAAAAGAAGGTATTTGAGGGAATGGTTTGATCGGTGTCTTTTGTTGGGAATCGGAAGAGTGTTATAAACCTATCTTTTTCAAAGAAAAAAGAGAGAAGAATTCCAGACTGGTGAACCATGGAGATTTTTTCCAGAATATTGAAGATGACCTGTGTATCTCTCATCAATTATATAAAACATTTTCTAAACTAAAGGAATTGTTTTTATAGGTGTTAGGTGACTAATTACTCTGCCGATTACCCACATATGCCGTTACTTCTTGGAAGAAATACCCACCCTTGTTTATTTCCTCCCTCCCACTGTGTCAAGATTCTCGCATTAAAAAATTCATCTTGCCTTACTGGGTTCATAAATAACATCAAGAAAAGTCTCAAGCAAACCTTTAGGGATATAGACGTATGTATCCCGATAAAGGCAGAAGCACTCTTCCCCACATTGTATTTGGCTTTGCAAGTTGCACAACTGAGCATTTATTAGATGGACAACAGTTGATCTTGCAATAATTTTCTCAAAAATTAAATCAAACGAAAAAAAGTAGTATTGTTTTGTCTGAACTTGATTGTATCGAGGAACTATTTACTACTTTACTAACCGTTGTATCACATGCAAGCTCTTTAACTGCACGTATTTCTACCATTAGTTCATCGAATTCAAACTAAAAAAGAAGTAAAACTTTATTGAAGGTTGCTTTTAAGAAAGCAACGTGAAAGCAATCATATAATTATTCAAAATCCATGCCCATCCCACCTCTAAATCAGATTCTTATTTCTAAATCAGATAATGAAATAAGTTTGATGGCTAGTATAAATTGTTCTTTGGATAACTTCGCTGTCATAATATTAATATTCTTATGAGATATAGATAATAGACGAACGTCTATATCCACTTCTTTTCGTCCCTCCACTGACATGGCTGTTGATAAATGGCCAAGCCCATGTGCCCACAAAAATACGTGAACTAGCTTTCAGTGCAAGTAGCGAGGACAAAAACGCGATGCCATGGGCCAATCTGTATATTCGAGTTGAAATATCTTGTTGTAAAGACTCTGTTGATTGATTATAATCTATAACGACAGTGTAGCATTCCAGCTCTCTTTTTTAAACTGAATTTCAAGAAAAAAAATCGGCTAAAAATAATTTTCGTATAATCAGTTTTTATAGAAAAACATATGAAATATAAGCTCAGTTGAGTTAATAACTGCGGGTCTATAAGCAGAGAATCTGATGAATAAAATCTCCATCAAGGATGACATAAATGGACCTGCGTTTTGATAATTAATGGATAAATGTCGACTCCCCACAATCATAATACTTCGATTTTTAGCTTACCAGAGGCACAAGCACACGGATGAGAGTTGAAGAAATCGCTCCTTGCTTTGACCAAGACTGAGGTGATAGGTACTTACCGCATAAGGGCCCAATGTGCCGTGTACCCTGCAAATTTCATTCATCTGGGAATCTGATTGTGTTGACCTTTCGAGCTCTCGTGTTTCGATTTGTTGACCTTTGGAAGGCAAAAAGTGCAAAGCTTACATCACACATTGACTCTTCCTGCACCAGATTGAGTCATGCTACATAATTTAATAGTCGGGTCTAGGGCTCCTAATTTATAAGTTACACTAAAACATGGCTACCTCAGTTAGGACGGCAGGCAATGAATGAATTAAAGAACTCTCAGTCTAACGAGCAATAATTAATATCTGCCTCGTGCTTGATTATGCAACCCGTTAGGAAGTAAACAAAAATTGGAAGAAACAATTTGGCGAATATGTATAGTTCAAACGTTCAGAAAGTCTTCGATGTTTTATTAAGAACTCAGGAGCCAGGAGGGGTTGTAGAGGAAAGAGTAGTCCATTTTACAGTATAGTTAACCATCGATCAAAAGAACAGTAGACGTTCCAATCAAATAATAGGCATCTCGCAGCTGCAACTTGTACGATTTTTCTGTTAAAAAAAAAACTAAGTGCTGAGATTCTGGATAGCTATTAATTATGGTAGGTTCTACTCTCATGCTACAGCAAAGACAGCAGACCATCTAATAATTTTCAGACCACAGAAAGAGCAACAGACATCGAGGGTTTGTTGCATAGCTCAGGTGGGATCCATTAGGTTCATTGAAAAATCAACACCGGCAGAAAAATTTGAAAATGAAGTGTTACCAACTCGCCGTGTGCTATTTTGTCAAAAGTTCTGCTGTTTATCTTGGGATCTGATCGATTGACATAAATGCAATACATATTGAGTTTTTAATTAACAAGTCTTGTGTTTTCTTAGAGAAGCTAATCAATCAGGGATTCTTGACGACCGAGGGCCATATTAAATTGGTAAACCATCGACGAGGGACAGGCAGCTCGCACACAGTCAACATTTAACATGAACCAACATTTTTTTTTTAAGAACAAAAACATAAACAAGTGCAGACCTAATTTAGACGGTCATTAAGCCACCAGAAATCACATTGAATAGTATAAAAACTATCTTGGAATCAATTATAGCTGCTCGGGAATAGCTTTTTAACATGTTTGGTGAGAAAACAAGGACAAACATGGAATGAGAATCCTTCAAGTTGGAGAAATACATTGGAGAGTAGATGCCTTTAGGTGTCACGGGGGAGATAATTTATGCGGAAAATGGCAACCAAATAGGAATTTAGGATTGCCTGCACTACGTACTTGAAGAAACATATGTGTACTTCATGCTGTATGCCGCAACAATTGTCTAATAAATGCATTATGACTGATCGGAATATGTATCGCCTCACCTGAAAACAAAAAATCCATCCTTTATGATGAAATTGTTATTTGTTTTTTAGCAAGTCTTGTGATAAATATGACAGACATCTAATAAATACACCTCTTAACTCGGTAATAAAGTAACGTCATGATAACACGCAAGTCTTCGATTTTCTCAAGAAAAATATGGAAGGCTTCAAAAAAAAAAAAAAAAAGAGCTTGCATTAAATTATCTCAGCAGTCCGGAGCTGAATGTTTTCACTACCAAGAATTAGGCGGTGAAAAAAGCTAGCATTAAAACGAGGATAACATTTTTTATATATTTTATTTTTGATAAACTCTATAGTAGTTTAACCATGGTCTGTAGAAGGATAGTAAGAACTGTCCATTGTAATCGGTCCTCATTGAATGGTAAAGAGGGAGTCAACTTCTGGCACGGGTTCTGGGGCCGAGGGTCCCATGTTTAAAGACTATAAGGGAAGGATGCGATACGCCAGTCAACTACAGCCTTCAATTATGATTGCTCAATTTTTTCCGCATCTCAGCAATCGCTCATTGACAGTGATATTAATGCAAGAAATTAATGAGGAAAATGCAACTTGTTCCTTTTGTTTTATCTATTTTCAACTTGTTGATTGCATAGTCGCGCGTTTTATTACACACTACCGACTTCCAGGTTGGAACGCTCGGCAAAAAGAGAATTCGAGACTGAATGTCTTTTTGACAATAATATTTTTAACAATGACAAACTCGTGTGTGGTGCGCCAGGGGTTGGCGAGGGAGGGGGAGACACGGGGTTGACTCACTTGTTGCCGCGGCGACTCGAGCCTGCTGGTTGGAGAAGTGGAGAGTGGGAGTGGAGGAGGAGACCTATCTATTCTAATCCAATCTGATCAGGTAATTAATGGGATTATGAAGCATGGCCACCATGTTTCTCTCGTCGTTTCTTTTCCGGGTCAGTATTTGTTAGCTTGTGGTTCCACGGTGCAAAGATAAAATGGACACCTAAATTTGTCTCCTCTGGAGCTTCCTTTCCTTTTTTTTTTTTTTTTTTTTTTCCTGAAGATACATTGTCTTGTTTTAAAGGAAAAGATTAGCATCCATTAATATCTATATATCTATATCTATTGTTTTTCTTCTGGTTGGCGTAAGAGAGGAAAATGGACGTCCATGAATTCCAACTACAAGTCCACACTCCACAGTACATGACAAGATACAGCAGGGCATGCGTGAACACTGAAGGATGCTTCGGCAACTGGCTTTTCACAGTTTGGAAAGGGATATAGCAAATTAGCAATAAGGCACATCACCACTTTGAGGTCCTGAGCCTATAGCGCATTACCCATCCAAAGTAGTTGAAATAGATTATTGGCAGAACGAAAATCCAAGGACAGTGAAAAATCAACTATATGTCCAGGACGATAAGTACGAAAAATAAGAATTGAAGTGGAGGAAACATGGAGCAAAGGGATAAGACATGCTATAGCGATAGGTGACTTGATGCCCTTTTGTACTCTGAAAGATATTATGGAGGAAACATAGGCCTGCCTATTGTGATTGAGAGCAATGGAAAGCATATTTCTTCTTTCTCGAATTCCATTCAATCCCGAGATGTGAAATGGATTGTTAAGATTTCAATTCCTAATTTGTCTTCAATAATTTGTTTATAATAAAATATTGAGAGGGAAAAAAAAAAGCAAAGGAATTTTTTTAAAACCCAATAAGATTTTCCTCTTCTAGAACCAAAATAGCCTTTTTAAAAAATAAATTAATTCTTTCATTTTGATTTTTTTTTTTTAAGAAAGTCCTTTAAGAAGGAGCCCATGACTCTTGATCTAATGGACTAATTCTTGGGCCCAAAGCAAGGACAGGCCGTGCTCTAGCCCATTAATTATTATTTTTTTGCTTGACTGGGCAAACGATGCATGGATCGAACGATGCATTGTTTACCCGACGAATTATTTTTATAAGCGATGTATACGACATGTTGCATGCATCTTTAATTTTCAGTAGCTCTCAAGTCATTGGAAAATCAGTGCTGAGGTTTTTTCAACACCAAAAACTAATTTTTCACCCATAGTTTGATAAAAAAAAATAAACACCTCCAAAAAAATTTAGAGATCCACATAAACCCCTTAGTGCCTTAAAAAAACCAAAAAAAAAAGAAGAAAAACTACCACAACCCAAAAAAACTAATGTTAGATCTACTTTTTCAGACCATTAATTTCAAGGAAAAATAGCATGGAAGCTAAACTTCTCTCTCGAGTGAAACTCGTAAATATCAAGATCAATTTTTTTTTTGTCAAAATCATTGTCAACGGTAACTTTTTCTTTCTACCATCAAAACCCGGTAACCTTTCTCTCTCCTCTCTTTAACGAGAAATGATAAAATAAAAGAAATGAATATTTGTACAAAAATTGAATTTCAAAAATTCTTAGGAATTGAGAATGTATCATTGTAAAAGTAGAAGTATAAAAGTGAATTTTTCTATGCAAACTTTAAAACTACCATCTATTTTACCTGTTTTTCTTACTTTGATCTTCTTTTTTTTTAATTTTATCATTCCTTAAAAATATAAATTAAAATAACCTTAGACTTGGTCTTGGTATTGGAAAGGTGAAATAAAAAAAAACATCATGAACAGAAGAGTCTACAAGGGGATCCAAGTTTTAGAGTTTTGTTAATGATTATCAATAACATATCTCCAAAGTGGAAAAGTTCGGTTTCTTTTAGCTTCACTTTATAAGCTTAATAATGAGGATTTTGAGCAATTTAGACATCGTACACCGACTCATCTAGCTTTATAATAGTGCTAGCTTTGGAAGTGGGAAGGTGCGAAAGGATTGGATTGGTAAGGGAAGATATCAATGAATTTCAAATCTTTCCCTCTCTAATTAGAATCCCAACAAGTTGTATCCTTACCTTCCAAAAAGGTTAGAGCGGCCATATATGCTCCTTTGCACCTACAAGATTGAGATGACAGCAGTGACACCGATTAAAAAATATCTAAGAAATCGCAACACTTGATAGCCATCGGTTGGTACAGAGCTTATCATCCTCTCAAGTTGGCGAATTTTTATTTTTTTGCCATCACGTTGTTACCTTAATTTCCCATGTTGTAATCATAATCACATTGATCTACATTAATCTTGATTAGTAAACTCGGATTCCATCCATTGTGTCGCCTGAGGAGGTAGGGTTTCTCCTGCTTTTTCTTTCATTCATTTACAGTGTTCTCTTCTATTAAAATCAAGAGCTGGTGTCATGGGGGGCAGCTTGTTCTTCTTTTGTTAATATATTTGTTTCTGATAATCCCAAATCTTTCCTCCACATAACTAGATTTGATACTTTCATGGTGGATTTGTTGTGCTACAAAGAATACTAAGCTTCCCACAAAAGATCATGCTCTCGTAAGATTTGATTATTGAATTTAAGTTTCATCTCAAATATTTAATTAGATTTTATAGTAAATGGCTCGTTTTCAATGTTCTTATGTTTATTCATTAATTATGAAGTAATCCCAACACTTATTTTCAAATAATGTTGTCAGTAGCTTGCAAAGCAGATCCTAATTGAGTTAGAAGGTATTGAGCCTGTGAAATAGTGTAGCCTCCCTGGTTAATTATAGGGAACTTTTTGAAGATCAAGATAGCAAGACTGTAAGAGGACCCAAATAGGCCAAGCACTATATGTGCACTTAGTATATTTACGCTGAAAGAGTAATTAAACTCAAGTGCATTAAGACTTGGTTAATTTGTGTTTAGCTTAAAGTTAAGTTGTGATTGACGTGATAGAAGATTTTATAGTGGTAAGACTTTTGAAACATTGGAGAACATAGAAATATTTGATTAAATATATAGTTCAAAGCATATTTATATCGATATTATATATTAAGAAAAAAAACTAGGAGCCATCAATAATGTATTGCAACTTATGAGGCAAAACACTTTGGATTCACATAGTGTTTTGCTTTTTCTTTTTTAATTTTGATCCTTATTTTTTTTATTTTTTAATATTGCGTTGATTTTGAATAAAGATTGATAATTTGTTTTTTATGTCTACATATAAGGATCTCATGATGTCGATAAAATATCTTGTCACTTGATTAATGCTCAATTTAGCAAAGTAAAATTCAATTTCATTGTTTTAAAATAATTAGAGCTTTAGAAACTGAATTTAAAGCTTAAACAAATGTTCAGTCCCTTTTTTCGCTAACATTAGAAATTAATTTGCATAGTCAAGGGAAAAGCTCATGTTTTTTTTTGTCACTCATCTTCTTCTTTTTTAATTTGATCATTTCACATTGTTTTTATTTGAGATTTGACTTAATAGTTTTTTTTTTTTGTTTCCTTGATATGAGGTTCACACAACATCAAGGGAAAATTTTCTACATTCGGTTAATGCTCTGTTTGGAAAAATAAAATAAGATTTTATTAATGTAAAATAATTAAATGTTAAGAGACCTAAATTAAAGCTAAAAAAAAATGGTGGGTTAAAGTAAACAGGAAGGGAGAAGTTGGTTGGCTCTTGCAACCCTTACGCTATAGTGTAAAAGAGGTTGTCTCATTCTAGGGGCACATGAGGCTTCCTACCGGGGCTGCAAATCACCATCATTGGTGGTGTTAGAAGCAATGCGACAAGGGCTTTCTGGTGAGATAGTGCATGACGACGGAGGAGCTGCAGTGAGACTTCGAAGTATGGGTGATCATTTTCGGTTTGGTTCAGTTCGGTTTTTATAAAAAAAAAGTAACCAAAACCGGTAAAAAAAACGAAACTGAACCGAAAACGGTTCAAACCGACCGATTTCGGTTCGGTTATTTTGGGGGGAAAACCGGTTTGACTTGGTTTTTTCCCGGTTTGACTCGGTTTGGTTTTTTCGGTTTTAGGCTTATAAAACCAAAATCGAACCAAACTGGTCAATTTTTTCAAAATTCTAATCAGTTTAATTGATTTTTTTTCACGGTTCGGTTTTTTCATTAATTTTTTTTCTGGTTTTCTCGATATTTTCGGTTTTTTTGCTCACCCCTACTTCGAAGGCCTTTCTTTTTTCTCCTTCTTATTTTGTCTCTCCTCTCCTTGAACTTTACGTTGATCTATCCAAAATTAAAAGGTGTCCTGTCATTTTTTTTTATATCAAATTTGATCCATTTTCTTTTTGTTTCTATTTTTTGTTTCGGGTCCTTTTTAAATTTGATTTTTTTTATTTCATTATTCAATATTTATTACATAGTTTTATATATAATAAAACACATTATTAAACAAGATGTCATCCAAAAAGCCAAAAAGCTCCATATTTGGAGATTTTTGGCTTTTCACTTTTGAGAGTAAGATTCACAAAGATCCCACACAAGATTGTCAAAATCACAAGTTGACTTATAAAATTATATGATTTTACAAGTCAACATATAGTTATTGTGGAAAATCATGTAAAAAAAAATTCAACTAAAATAATGTAAAATTAGTAAAAACATGATTTTATGGTCGATTTTACGTGAAATATAAATACTACCCCAATTAACTCTCTTTCTCCCTCAATTAAACCAAACAAAACCCTAGTAGTATAAAATTAGACATCAGGATATCGTCTCGCTGTCTCACTCATGCTACCAAGGTGCTGGAAGCCTGCAACAACTCAGTGGCCAAACCCTAGTTTTCTCCGAAGGTACATATTGTTCTAATCAATCTTTGATCTTTCATCTTCTTATACTTCTTTTTGGTCCTATAAAGAAATGATTGCAAAGGATTTATTTTCTTCTATATTCTTTTTCTTCATCAACAAAAAGCCTTCCTAGATATATATTATTTTGATTTGATCTCATTTTTTTATATATTCAATTTTGCTCAATTATATTTTTTTTTGCTCGAACCGATGAAATTTAGGGGTTTTTTTTTCTTTTAATCAGCGACGTTGCTTACTATATTATTAAATTAGTTTTTTTTGTTGTTATAATTTGATATGGCGGCTCCCATTCTTGTTGACTTGAAGAAACCAGTAGTCATAGTCAAAGTGAATGCCGATAAGTATACTCGTCTTACTATGAAACATGAAGTTAAGTATGTATCATCTACTACCTCTTTTCTATTTTATTAATTTTTTTTATTTTCTATTTCTATAATATTGTGTGCATTTAGATAATGAATTTGTGTTATTGATTCCGTATGGAATCATGATTGGTTAGATAAGAATAGAAAATTTTCCTTAAATTTTTCCTTTGAAACTTCTTTTTATGTTACGTGCTTAGATAGAAATTGAATCTTTGTTTCTAGTTATTCTTCGTTCATTTCAAAACATTTCATTATTGCTTAGGAGTTGGGACCTTGAAAACCAAACAATTAAGCATATTTTTATGTTCAAAAAATAGATTGGCAAATCCTGTTTTATTCTTAACCCAACAATTTGAGTTGACAAGTTTGATGTTATTTATTGATTGTCGAGTTCTTGTCATTAATTCCACGTTGCTTATAATTTTATAATTTTATGATGTATTTTTACCATCTAAGCTTAGATTACATTTGTCATGTTGTGTAAAAAAACATTTTTGACAACTTGATATCCCCCACATTCAAATTTTGAGAACCAAACATCTATAAGGCCGTTTCAAGCTCTAAAAGCTCTGCTGAACCTTAGCCCATTGATGGAGATATTGCAGTGATTTATAACCAGGACACTAGTATTTGATCATGTAAAAATATGAACTCGTATGAAGTAAAACTTGGATATTGCAGTTATTTATAAATCACCACACTAGCATTGATCATGTAAAAACACATACTCTTATGGAATTAAAATATCCTTAAATTCTCAAATATATGAGGTTAAATTCTCAAATATATGAGGTTACATGGTCACAGTACTAAAACAACAAATTCGCATAGTTTTCAAAAATAGAAAACAGAAAATGTTTCACAAATTCATTAATGTTTGCACCCATTCATCACAGCTCTTGATCAGTTCCTTTTCTCTTTTATTTTTTTCTTCTACTCAAGCTGTAACGAAGTCGTTGGAACTCGGTGGCGTAGATCAATATCAAATTAAATTTTCCACCAGGGAGTACTGATTAGTGATTAACCTTAGCCATACGCCAAGCAACTATTTTCACCTCAAATGCCAAGATCGTATTAATGAACGAGGAAGGAGCAAAATAAGCAATTATAAATAAACCATGAGGCCTTGGCAAGTGTAATTTTCTCGGTAGAAACATCCCACAATATTCCACAGGTTCAGGAAACTTGGTCCATACGTAGGAAAACAAACAAAAAATCTGAAATTTCGTAACCGAGCATGATACATCGTATAGGTTACAGTTGAAACTTCTAAAAAGCACTACTAACCCTCCTAA
>Ga0307518_10004133_pt1 | contig 10406 bp, 6 predicted proteins | sample 25_EM_MG_FD_203889 | JGI IMG/M metagenome (GOLD analysis project Ga0307518, IMG submission 203889) | Populus trichocarpa ectomycorrhiza microbial communities from riparian zone in the Pacific Northwest, United States - 25_EM | ecosystem: Host-associated > Plants > Roots > Unclassified | place...
CCCAGGGCCATTTTTGTTTTAGACCTTTCTGCCGAATTTCTTTTAGCAGTCCAGTGGAAGGACTGGCAAACCAGTCAGCATCAACTGCATCGCAGAGAAGTCAGTGACCTGTTCAATGTCAAGTTTCCCTAATTTGAAGCTGGTCCATGTACCACAGTCGACGAGATTCTTATGCTTGAAAAGTTGTAGTAACATTTAGCCATTTCTTGGTAACATCAGTTAACAGAGAATCTGTTGCTCAATTTTCAGTTTTTTTTTATAAAAAAAACAAAGAAAGAAAGAGAAGAAAACACTCAGGACAATGGTAGATGTTGTAACGTATAGAAAGTAATATAATTGTGTGATCCCAGATATGAGACTGGTAGAATTTTACATCACAATTGCTTGGTCTACTGTTTGCAAATGCAAATAATGGTCTGGATCCCTGTTGTTATGCTAAGAAATTTAGTTAATATCTTACTTCCTCGTCGATCAACAAACAGCTCAACTATGGCCGTCTTCAACCTCCGCTTCACCCTCAACAAGAAAGTAACAGAGTGAAATAGCAAAGAGAGAATGTAATGAAAAAAAATCTCCTACACAACACACATCCAAATGCAAAAAAGAGAAGAACACAATAAAGTGGAACTTTATAACATGCATTGAAGCTTATCAGAATCATCTAGTCTACTTAAATCTTTTACTGTTTGACCAGATAGAAATTTCACAAGGTTTTTGACCCACCAAAGCTACTAATTCTGGCAGTGTATTTACATAAAGTAATTTCCATATAGATCTGAAATTTGAAGAACACTAGAGTCTTTCTATATGTGAACATGCATACGTCTTATGTACTATGGAATCGGCGTTGAGGATTCGTCAGAGCAGGAAGAAAACGCCCGTTGATTTCAAGGCGGGGATTTTACCATTGGTATTAAAATCTCAATTTGACGTCACAAACGTTCATTTGCCTTCTTCAAAAGCCCGTTATCCTCTTTCAAAATCTCGTAATTCATCTGCTTCGACATTTCCCTGCTTATTTCATTGAAAAGAAATAAGGCAATGTCAAGGGATAGATATATTAACTGCGGGGTTCGACGGGTCAACCCGTCGGGTCAGTCGGGTCACATCGGGTTTTTTTTCCCTTATTTTTTCTTCAACCCGGCTCGGTTCCAGCTCCAAGTCGGCCGGGTCCCGGGTCGACCCGCCGGGCCGGGTCAAGTTTTAAAACTATGCTAAATAGTATGGGTTTAACCCACACGTGCATTTAGCTCAAGCGCTCCAGGTTTGGGTTTTTTTTTTTCTAATATATTTTGAAGATTTATTATAAATTAATTCTTTTGCCATTCCATTTATGTATATCTATCCATGAAGAAAGAATATGAAAGTTAATTTTCTTCATCTTCCTGAATAATTTTTTTCAAAGGAAAAATATAGTTTTTAAGGCTTGAACCAACAGTTTTTTATTCTTTTTATTTGTAGCTAATTAAGGTAAAACGAAAAGAATTAACTCTGATAATTCTTCATTAATTTTGTTCCAAACAATAAATATAAATAGGGGTGGAAGGGGGTATGTTCTTGACACTTTTTGCTACACATCTCGAGCTTTTCTCTCTACTGTTTTCAGCTTATTTTGCCTTCTTTCTCTCTCTATTTTAGAGCTTAAGTTGTTGTCTTCGTTGGGAATTTTTGAGTTCATTTTTCTTTTGATTCGTTGACTTTTAAAGGAAGCAGATGCTTTAAAAGTATAGCTGATGGAATCCTACGAGGCTTGCTGACATTATTCAAAATGTCTAGTAATCAAAAGCTCTGACATTAAAGGGTGGAAGGGGGTAAGGCTTTGATTTGTATAATCAAAAGCAACAAACAAAGAACTGAAGCAGAAACACAACAATGTCTAGCGAGGAAAAAAAAAAAAAAGTACCTCTCTCTTCTATTTTGAAACCAGTCTTGCACTTTACGAGGATCACGTTTCAACTGCTCTGCTATACTCAGTTGTATCTGAACATTTTAAATAACTTTTATCAGCATGTACTTGCACACGCACAGACAAGTTTTTAGCAATACGTAACTCAAAAATGTTCCAGTAAGAGCTCAAATAACTTTTGTGGCCTTTCTACACTTTCTTCTAATATATGAGAATACCTTCTTTTTTTTTATTCTCAAGTTTTATGCCATTTCCTTTTAACTTACACTATTAGGGACCGATGCAGTTGTTGTGTTTGAAGATATTTTGGAGGAATACCAATTGCTCCTCAAAGAACCTGGGTTGTGATAGGTCCCAATGAAAGTCGTTGATAATAGTATAGTATTCTCTTTGGGTGAAATAAATCACAGATGAACAAAAGGGAAATGTTTTCTTGTCCTTTATTAATGCACTTGGCTGTTATATATACATACACATAATGCTAACAATCTTCCTAGCTATCTTCAGCTGGCAAACCACGCCGTTTAACCAGACTTTCCTCTGTGAACTTTGGTCCATGCTTGACCTATCGCGTCTCCAAAATGGATTCTGGTGACAATTCAAGCTGCCCTTCATCCGTAACAGGTGGCAATGTGGTGCTTGGAGCCCAGGACTCACCAATTTTCTTTTTAAGCAAAGAAACATATGAAGAATGAGGTGCATACGGGACCTCCTAGTAGCTTGAGCTGATAAGCCATTTTGCCAATTCTTCGCTCAATTAAATAAGGGTCATAGAATCGTCTAGCCAGCTTCTGAGTTGCACATTTGAACATTGTTTGTTGCCGATGAGGATGCAATTTTAAATAAACTAAATCCCCTTCCTGGAACTCGATATCACGTCGTTTAGAGTCAACTACCTGCTTCATTCGATTACTTGTTGCATTCAAGTTTTCCTTTAAATGCTGCCACAAAACATCACGTGCCAGCAGCTGCTGATTGACCTCATGAACTGGCGATTGGCCAATTTGATAATGAGAAATAGTAGGAGGTAATCGACCATACAACGCCTGAAAGGGTGTCCTTCCCGTAGAAGCATGATAAGTTGTATTATACCAGTATTTTGCCCATGGAAGCAGGGAGTTCCACTTTCGTGGTTGTTGATGAACCAAGCAGCGTAGGTACAGCTCCAAGCGTCTATTGACCACTTCTGACTGTCAATCCATCTGTAGGTGGTAGCTCAAAGTCATCTTCAATTCAGTGCTTGATAACTTGAAAAATTCCTGCCAAAAGTTACTCAAGAAAACTGAATCACGATCACTGATAATTGACCGTGGCATACCATGGAGTTTAACCATACCATGGTAATAAATGGATGAGCTAATGCCACGAAATGAGCAGATTTGCTGAGTCGATCCACGACAACTAGGATAACATCCTTGCCATTGGAGATGGGAAGCCCTTCGATAAATCCATAGTTATATCATCCCATACTTGGCATGGAATAAGAAATGGTTGCAAGAGTCCGACACGTGCCAGTGTTGATCAGGTCTTGACCTGTTGACATACATTGCAAGAGAAGACGTAATTGTGCACCACCTGATACATAAAGGGCCAATAAAACTGTTGAGCAAGGCGCTTAAGAGTTCACAGCACACCAGAGTGTCCCCCAGCTGGTGAATCATGGTACACTTTCAGTAAGTGGTTCACTCTGAGAGAATAGGGAGGTACCGCCACTCGGTTTTGTAGAAAATCAAGCCATTACGCCATGTACAAGGATTGTCAGGATTTTCAGTGGCCATCTTACCAATTTTCTCCACATAAGAATTTCCCTTAGTCGCAGTTCTAATGTCATCCCATAACTGCACCTGTATGATTGACAAAGCATTAAGAGTTGGACTGCCTGGTACCCTTGATAGTGCATCTGCAGCTGAATTCTCTCGGCTTGGCTTGTAGCGTATTTCATAATCATATCAGCAAAGTAGTTTGGCCACCCACTATTGTTGTTCTGGTGTTCCAACACGTTGCTCTAGTAAAAACTTAAGGTTACGCTAATCAGTCTGGATGTAGAATTTCCTTCCTAACAAGTGGGGTCGCCAAGTTCGTATTGCTTCAATTATGTCAAGAACTTGTTTTTCAATTTCAGCTTTTTGGAAATAGGCATACCTGTCAGGCCGCACATTAACCGGCTCAGTACCTTCTTTAAAAGGAATGCAGTGATCGACTTCCCTGCTGGAGGGAGCTGTATGGGTTCCTTGAAAATAGCAGCATAGGCTTGTAGTAAAGGCTGCATGTCCTGATGAACTTGTGGTTAATTTACTTGCTCGATTGTCTGCAAACAAAGTGCAAAAATCGAGTCCCCTTGCCTTATTTCTTTAGTAATGGTTTTCAAGGGGGTAAATTGAATAATTGTCTATGTATTCATGCCTTGTAACCTCCTAGCCTTATCCTTTAATTGAAATTTCATTGTCATTGCTTCCAATTGCAAACCACCGGTCCTAGTTGTTCCAACCATCGTATTCCTAATACTACATCTAAGCCTATTAACAGCAAAGAGTATAAGGTTAAGGAGAAGGGAATGCGTTGAAGCAGTACATGCACCTGTTCATATCTTCCTTGACATTGTAGATGGCTTTCTTTGGCTGCACGAATAATAAATGATTCATTTGAAATGACTAGTAGATACACTAACTAATGGGGCTAGAACGGTCTTTTTACAGGATTTTAATTAACTGCAATCGAAGGATTTTTTGTATTTTTTTCTTTTTAAAAGCATAATAAAATTATTAAAATACTCTTAAAAGTCTAATTTATTTAACTGGTGCACAAAGACTCTTTTACTTTTGTAGTATGTTTTTTTAGTTATTATCAAGTTAATTAGAGTGATTTTTTTTTAAAAAATAAATATAAATATTAAAAAAATTGTTGACTCGGGCATTGTGTGCATCAGGGTGTACTGGATGATGCTTGCGCACTTAGCAACGTGCTCGGTGTCGCTCGGTGTCCAAACATTGACTTTCAGGGCGACATTGAAATCTTCTCTGCAACTTCTCCATGCCTGGACGACGCATGTTGTTATCTGATCTATGTTTTGGTGTTAATAACCTTTTTTTCTTTTTCTTACCTCTTCGACTTCCATGCCAAATCTTTAAATTTTTCAAAGCAGTCACTCAATAAATTTTTCTTTTAGATTTGGTTTTAATTTTTTATTACTATTTATTTTATTTAAAATTAATAATTACATAAAATCTCCTAATGTTTGATCATATTTTTATTTTTTCACTATAATTTAAAAAATTACAGTTTACGTCTCAAGTCAAATAAAAATTTAAAAAATAATTAAAATAAGAAATTGCCTTTGTATATAATATAACACAAACAACTATCATGTCAATTTCTTTTCCTATTCTCTTCCTTCCATTTTTAATTAGGATTCTATATGTCAAAGAACCATCTCGATTCAAAAGTTTAAACTGTTAGGTGAGATTCCAAGATATGATTTATATTATTTTCTAACACACCCCCTCAAGTGAAAACTCTTTGAGCTTGAAACTTGCACAGGCTTACACTGTTTTGTGTTTAATTTTTATCAAATAAATAGGGATGATGAGATTCGAACTCATGACCGTTTGATCATCAAGGCTATGATACCATATCAAAAAATCATCTCAATCTAATAGTTTAAGTTATTAAATAAAATTTCAAGATATGATTTATATTGATATATATCCAAAAAATGCTAAGTGGCTCTACTGTATGTTTCATAAAATGGGCTGAACGAGTCCAAAAATTGATTCTAGATGTTTGTCTATTCACGGGGTTGAACTGAGAATATTCCTAGATGGCAGTTTAGCGGCTCAGTTGGTGGGGCAACTCATGGCTCGGCTAAAAGGCTTGGGGCTCAGCTTATGGCTCGACTTAAGTGACTTAGGTGGCTCAGCTCGGCCCAAATATATGCACGCGTGCACATTAATCATCTTCTTCCTCTAGGCGTGTTGGCTATGTGTGGTTGATCGTGCAGATGTTTCAAGTGGCACGTGTGGTTTATTGAAGGCTCTGATTGTGATGATTTTTGCCGTTAAATTCATAATGAATGTGTTTTTGACAACTTTGAAAATTTAGACTTATCTCAAAAACTCTTTTATTTTTTATGAATAAGGCTTCGTTAGTAATTAGTGAGAGAGACCACTAATAGTGGTTTTGAAACAGTTAGAGCAACAACTTTTTATTTTATTTTATAAACAACAAGTTTATTTATTAAATTGTAAACTCTCATCCTCCTTTTCTCTTTAGTGTTTTTTTTTTATTTATATACATAATGAAAGCATGACAAATCAAAGTTTTAACAGTTGAGTTTACTACGACACTGTTTGGCAACGCGGTGCAAACGGCGTTCTTAAAAAATTCAAAATTTTTTTTTTACTAAAATTTAATATGTTTTGTATGTTTTGGATCGTTTTGATGTGTTATGTTAAAAATAATTTTTAAAAAATAAAAAAAATAATTAACATGCATTTTAATATAAAAAATTATTTAAAAAACAATTACAACTACACTGCCAACATACATACGAATGAGCTTCATCATGCTGAACTAAGTTTAACAACAACGTATGCCTCTATAGCACACGAAGCTTAGTACAGGTTACATTGCATGGAGTTTGGGCTTGCGTACTCTGCACGAGCGTCGTGCCTTCTGAACCAAAGGGTTCTCTGCATCATCATTTGAGCTTGAACTTCCCTGCCCAGTCTCTAGTGCCAACTCTCTCTTATTGCCGTACAACCTCCAACCCTAACTTTCCCAATATCCATTTGAGATGATGACAAAAACAGGCTGGTATCTAGCCCTTTGGCAGGCTGATGCCTATTCAGACACCAGCGTAATGTGTGACAATAGCCCCAACAATCAAAGGTTTACAACAACAATAAAAGCAAAATTATAGCGAAATGAAAAATAAATGAAAGTTAGGTCAATTGTTACCTCTTCTCGATTTAAAATGATCTGTGTTTTTTTGTTTTTAGCGCAGCTTCTACCTTTTTTGATGCCTCGTCTAAATAATGCATAGCTATTTTCTGGCAATCCTCAAATGCAGAGGTTTTATAAATGACATCCAAAGCTTTTTTCAAAAGCAAACTCATTGGCTGTTGCTTCTGGCCAGCCAACTTTTGAACATGCTCATCTTCTGGCACACTATCTTTAGCACATTTTGTCCACCGCTTTAACATGTACTGGTCTGGTATACGAAAGACATTTCTTGCATTGAGTACCTTTAAGGCATGGACACATAAAATTCCTTCTGATTCATATTTCCTACAGCTACATGCAAGATTAGAATCCAGACAGCTGAATTCAACAATGCTCTCCTTCTGGCCTTCCTCTGTCAGCTTGAATGTAGCATTCGTCCCATCACTAGCAATTTCTTCTATGGCCACTGACAAACATGTTATTAATTCTTCTTGAAATATTTTGAAGATTGTGCGGGTGTATATATTGGCTGCTTGTTTCTCCATCGCGCTGGAACTTAACACCTTGGTTGTTTCACGGCAACGCATATCTTCATTTAGCTCTGCCGAGCGCTGTGTTTCTACCACTTTAAGATACTGATGAACAAACATTGACAGGTCCATGGTGTCACTTGTTGAATTTTGGAAAACATTGACATTGTCGTTGCACCATCTTATGCCTGCGGAGAAAGTTTTCTTGTGGAAGACATTAGCCCATCTTTCTCGTGACAAGTATAGATTGTTCAGCCAGGCGTTTTCACAGAGATTGAATTTCTTGAGTAGAAAATCCCACTTTGACTCGAATTCTTCCTCATTTTGGCAATAAGAGACGCATTCGTTGAAGATGTTGACAAAATCAGGTTGACTATAAAATGCAGATAGGTGCTTTAATGCTTTTTGGCGGATAAACCACACACCAAACAGATGTTCTGCATCCAGCAACACCACTTTTACTGCATCAACCATCACTTGGTTCTCATCAGTAACAATTGTTTTTGGTTGTTTTCTTCCCATTGCTTCCAAAAAAGTCTCGAACAACCACACAAATGACTCCTTGCTTTCATCAAGCAAGAAAGCACAGCCAAACATGACATACTGCCGATGGTGATTGAGTCCCCAAAATGGTGCACAGATCATGTCATATTTTTCCATCCTAAAAGTTGTGTCCAAAATAAGAACATCGCCGAAGTAGTCATAGTCTACCATGGACCTCCCATCTCTCCAGAAAAGATTTTTCAGGCGATTATCAGAGTCAAGCTGAACTGCATAGAAGAGTGACAGATCCTCCACCTGCAGACGCCTCAGATAATTTAACAGGATTTGAACTTCTTCAGGATGTGTACTCCAAACCATATTGCATAATTCTGTGCATTTTGGAGCTCCAGCATCCATTGCCATCTCTGCGTTATTTCCGGTGTGAATCAAGTGAGCCTCGGACGTTTTAGTGCATGATCTTGTGATATGCCTACGATCTTCAAGGTCATGATTGTGCTCTTGAGAAAATTGCGAGACCACCCATTTTCCATTTTCAACTGAAAACTGGATCATGGCATTACAACCTGTTCTTGTTTCTTTCCTCTTGTACTTCGTTATCTTGTCAGCTTGTTTCTTCAATCGAAACCCTTGTTTCGAACAAAAAAGGAATCTTTTTCTAATGGTTCCGTTGGACAATCGTTGCACCTTCCCTTTTCTTGTTCTGAAACCAATCTTATTTGCATAATTAACTTGTGTAAAATTTGTAAGCCTCCTCTTCAGAAGAGAATTCCATCCCAACTTCTGGTTTTTGACAACTATCCTTCGATTCACTTGCACCAAAAACTGATGTAGCTTGTATCTCATCGTCATCTTCATTGCTGTCCGATGACAGCATATCAACCCCATAACACTCTAAATGATGTAAAGCTAGCTATTTTACAATCACATTGATGAAAGAGTGTTAATTATAGTCATCTACTCAAATTAGAAAGGAAAATTTTTTCTCCAAAAGATGATATCAAACAAATGTTCAAGATAGAGAAAAGGTCCCTAACAATTGCCACATAAATATTAACTGAAAAGAAAATTATCTATATTAAACCAAAAAAAAAAACAATTGAGGATATGGATATAGTGTTGGTGTAGTTTGTAAATAAATAAAGAAAGAAAAGATATCTATCCCATGTTGGAAAGAAATACTCCCTTCTAATCTTAGAAGTGTGAGTTTTTATTGAATAATAAATTAAGTTATGGTAAGCGGACTCTTCTATTTGACTTCCTAATGCTATTATATGAATATATTTATAATATCAAAAAATAACATTTGAAACTTGAAATTTAATATGTTTGTGAGATTAATTCATCATTGAATTAATTTTTGTAATTAATTTTGATATTTGTGATTATTGAGATAAAATTAAATAGCAGCTATTCAATTTAATTTAAAGTATAACTATTTCATGAAAGTTATACTGTTTGATGAATAGTCATATTATTTCATCAACAATTATATTGCTTCATCATTATGTTTCAATTCTATAAAAATATGTTACTACATAGAAAAGAAAATACAATAAAAAAACATATATTCTTTTCTTGGTCTTATTTTCCCATTCTTTTAGAGATTTAGAATGCTTAGTTGTATTTTGGATATGTTATAACTTTATAAGATAAATAAATACCTTAAAAACAGTATTTTCATGCCTCTAAACCAACTTCATATTTGTTTCGATACTAAATATTTATAGCGTGTAGGAGATGTCAGATTACCTCAGCTTGAAGGTTTTCACCATGGCTTTCTGGCGAATCAGCCTCCTCATTCTCCTTGTCTTCTTCTTCTTCTCCAGAACATAATGAAGGTGAAGATAGACTTAGATCTTTAGAAATCTGAGACAGAACCTCCGATAGTGATAGATCACTAGCGCCATTTAATGCACTGCTGCTGCATACATCTGTATTCCTCCTCTTCTTCGTATATTTGGATGGCTCGTCAAGACCTTGGCGCCAATCACCATCCAGACCCGAAATCCCTTCCCTTGGTACAGAACTGTCACACGCAAAGTCCAGACCGTTTCCATTGCCCCCCCATTCAGATGTTGATGCCTCATCTTGATTCTTAGAGAACAAGTTGGCTGATGCCTCAACTTGATTCCTAGAGACCAAGTTGTGCCGTATGCTCTTATTGGAACCTTGGGCACTATAACTGGTTTTTTTTTATAGTACTATAACTGGTTTGCGGATCATTTCCTGAAACAGATTCAACTATTTGTTTGGAGAGTTACAATAAAAAGGAAATACAGAAAGATACGAGATCAAGGAGTTATTGATATCGCGTTAAGTTCTAACAAAACTAGCCGATTGTTTTTATATTTGGAATTTGAGAATGTCAAAACTACACAGAACATGGAAAAAAAGGGTTTCTTAATGCCAAGTACGACTCCCAAGTCGTCCACCCTGAAAGAAACGCTCAAGGTTGCAGAGGCTAAAAATATGAAAGAAAAGAAGGAGAAACAGAGAGCAAAAGCGTTTTGATTATAAACTTTCTT
>Ga0307518_10004134_pt1 | contig 10402 bp, 9 predicted proteins | sample 25_EM_MG_FD_203889 | JGI IMG/M metagenome (GOLD analysis project Ga0307518, IMG submission 203889) | Populus trichocarpa ectomycorrhiza microbial communities from riparian zone in the Pacific Northwest, United States - 25_EM | ecosystem: Host-associated > Plants > Roots > Unclassified | place...
CCCGCCTCGCCCGCGGTGCCGTCGGGGCCTCGGTCACCTACTGCTTGCAGCGCTTACCGCTGTTGATGCACTTCACCAGCTGGTTCATCAGCCGCTGCGACATGACGTTCGCGAAGTCGTCGTGGTCGGAGCGCGGGTTGTGCTTCTCCTGCGCGAAGGCGTCGACCGCGTACTGCCCGGCGGCCTGGATGTTCGACGGGATGTTGTACACCAGCGTGATCCGCAGCTGCGGCACGTTCTTGAAGCCGCGCGGGCATTTCCCGTTGCGGTCGGAGAACACGATATGCGTGCGGTGGTTGGCGCTGTCGGTGTTCTTCCCGTCCCAGCAGTTCGGGAACGAGTGGACGCGGGTGACCTTGCTGCCCCGCGGGCATATCGGGTACAGCTCGGTGAGCCGGTCTTCGAAGCCGGTGCAGGTCCAGCTGGGCCTGGCGTTGGCCGGGCCGTTGGTGCTCTGCTTGGCGTCGCCGTAGAGCACGCGCAGGAACTTCGGCATCGCGACGACACGACGGGCGCCGCCGCTGGTGAAGGTCAGGTCGACCTTCTCGGCGCGCTGGATCTCGCCTTCGTTGTTGCCGATCTCGTTGTTGTCGTTGACGCCCGGCAGGTCGGCGGCCTTGCCGTCGGACTTCTTCTTCTCGGCGTCACCGGCGGCGTTGACGTTGCTGTTGTCGCCGCCGTTGTCGAGACCGCCCTTGCCGTTCTGCTTCACCGCGCAACCGGCGAGCTGGTCTTCGTTCTTCGCGACCGGCTTGCCGGCCTGCCGCATGGTGTCGCCGATCTGTTTGATCGACGGCTTCCGCTTGTTCTTCAGCTCGTCGAGCACCTGTCCGGCTTGTTTTCCTTGCGCCAGCTGGTTGTTCGCGTTCTCGGACTCCCGGTCGAGTTTGTCGAGGTTATCGTCGACCGCGGGCATGGCCTGGTCGGGAACTTCTTCGAGTTCGCTGGCGACGTCGGGGCAGTCGACCTGCGCGGCCGCTTCGTCCTTGGCCGCGTCGACGCGATCGGCGGCGAGTTTCTCCTCGTTCGCGGCCTCGTTTTCTTCCTCTTCCTCGGTGTTGATCCGGATGACCGGCCAGAAGTAGGCCGACTTGTCCCCGTTCTTGCAGGTGGTGCCCGCGCGCAGCAGGCTCTTGTTGTTCGAGTCCGCGTTGGTCGACAGGTTCCCGACGTAGTCGTGCAGATGCTCGGCTCCATTGCGGACGCCGGGCTGCGCGATGAAGTTGTCGCCGTTGAAGTGGCCGTTCTCGTTGCGGCCGCAGTCCACGGTGAACGTCCCTCGTGCGCCTCGTTTCGCGAGGTCGAGGTTGACGTTGTTGCCGCGGGGGACCTTCGTGATGTCGATGAAGAAAGACTTGTCCGCGCCGTCGGCCCTGGCGGCGTCGGGGGTTCCGGTCGTGGTGACCACGACGATCCCGCCGACGGCGAGGGCGAGGGCGGTGGCGCCCGTGGCGACCTTGGTACGGCGCGCCATGCGATGGCGACCGGCGGTTCTTTGGTTACGGGGCATGAACTTGTTCACCTCGTTCGGTGTCGTTGCGCGGAGCCCGGGGGATGCGGCGCCGGCAACGCCGGCGTCACTGACTCCGCGTTGGCTGAAACGGCCCCGAGAGACAGCCGGTTCAAAACGCGACCTCGCCGTTATGCTTTCGTTACCTTCCTGGGTGAGAGAAAGCCCGGCCTCGGGGCAGTCGAGGCCGGGCCGGGTTCCCACTGCTCAGGCGTCGACCTTGTCCTTGGGCTCCGCCTCGGGAGCGGTGGGGCGGGCGGGCAGGAAACGCTTGATCAACGGGAAGAACAGGATCACCAGGATGATCACGTAGACCACGATCGCGAACGGCGTGTTGACCAGCCCGGTCAGCTCGCCGTCACTGAGCTGCAGCGCGCGCCGCATCTGCTGCTCGGCGGCCGGGCCGAGGATGACGCCGATGATCGCCGGCAGCACCGGCAACCCGTAGCGGCGCATCGCGAACCCGATCAGGCCGATCACGAACATCACCAGCAGGTCGAAGATGTCCGCGTTGACCGCGTACGCGCCGACGCTGGCGAAGAACAGGATGCCCGCGTAGAGGTACGGCCGCGGGATGCGCAGCAGCTTCGCCCACAGCGGCGCCAGCGGCAGGTTCAACACCAGCAGCAGCGTCAGGCCGACGAACAGCGACGCGATCAGGCCCCACACCAGCTTCGACTCGCGTTCGAACAGCAGCGGGCCCGGCTGGATGCCGTACTGCTGGAACGCCGCCAGCATCACGGCCGCGACCGCGGTGGTCGGCAGGCCCAGCGTCAGCATCGAGACCAGCGTGCCCGCCGCCGAGGACGACGCGGCCGCTTCCGGACCCGCGACCCCTTCGATGGCGCCCTTGCCGAACTCGTCTTTGTGCTTCGACAGCCGCTTTTCGGTCAGGTACGAAAGGAAAGTCGGGATCTCCGCGCCACCGGCCGGGATGGCACCGAACGGGAATCCGATCACCGGACCGCGCAGCCACGGCTTCCAGGTCCGCTTGAGATCGGCGCGCGAGAGCCACGGCCTGCCGACCGGGATCGGCTTGAAGGTGTTGCGCCGCAGATGCGCGGCGACCCACAGCGACTCGCCGACGGCGAACAGCGCGACCGCCACGATCACCACGTCGATGCCGTCCGCCAGATGCAGCGAGCCGAAGGTCAGGCGCGACTGGCCGGTCATCTCGTCCAGGCCGACGAGCCCGATGGTGAGGCCGATCAGCAGCGAAGCGACACCGCGGATCCGCGAGTTGCCGAGCACCGAGGTGACCCCGATGAACGCCAGCACCATGATCGCGAACAGGTCGGGCGCGCCGATGTCCACCGCGTACTTCGCGATGATCGGCGCCAGCAGCACCAGCGCCATCGTGCCGAGGATGCCGCCGACGAAGTGCCCGATCGCGGCCGCCGCCAGCGCTTGCGCGCCGCGGCCCTTGCGTGCCATGGGGTTTCCGTCGATCGCGGCGACCACCGAGAAGCTCTCGCCCGGGGTGTTCAGCAGGATCGACGTCGTCGAGCCGCCGAACATGCCGCCGTAGTAGATGCCGGCGAACATGATGAACGCCGCCGTCGGCTCCATGCCGTAGGTCACCGGCAGCAGCAGGGCCACCGCCATCGCGGGACCGATCCCCGGCAGCACCCCGATCGCGGTGCCCAGCAGCACACCGAGCGCGGCGAGCGCGAGGTGTGTCGGGGTCAGCGCGGTGCCGAACCCGTCGATGAGTTGCTGCAGCATCAGAACACCTCCATCAAGGGGCCACCGGGCAGCGGGACACCGAGCAGGTTGTTGAAGATCAGGAAGGTCACGACCGACATGCCGGCCGCGATCAGCGGGTCGCGCACCAGGTTGCGGCTGCCGAGGGCGAACGCCGCGCCCCAGAACAGGATCGCGCCCGAGATCGGGAACCCGACGAGGCCGATCAGCGCCGCGTTGGCGAGGAAGGCGCCGCACAGCAGCAGAACCGTGCGCATGTCGGCGGGCGCGGTGAGGTCGATGTCCTCGCCGCCCTCGGCTTCGCCCTTGCCGCCGCGCAGGACGTCGCGCGCCAGCAGCACCGCGACGATCAGCAGCAGCGAGCCGACCAGGACCGGCACCGCTTTCGGTCCGACGGGACCGCGCTGGGCGAAGTCGGTGGGAATGCTCAGCGCGTCGGTCAGCACCAGCACGCCGAGCACCACGAGCACCACGCTCACTCCGAGTTCGGAGCGCCCTTTCAGCCACGTGGTCATGCCAGACCCAGCTCTTTCAGCACCGTTGCCACTCGTGTGTTCTCCTCTTTGAGAAACGAACCGAACTGCTCACCTGGCGCGAACGCGCCGGTCCATCCGTTGCGCTGCAAGGCTTCCTGCCACTGCGGCGTCTTCTGCAACCGCTCGAACAGGCTCACCAGCTTCGCCCGGTCCGACTCGGTGATCCCCGGCGGCGCGACGATGCCGCGCCAGTTCGTGAACCGCACGTCCACACCGGACTCCGTCAGCGTCGGCGCGTCGATCCCGGGGAGCCGGTTCGCACTCGTCACCGCCAGGACCCGGAGCGTGCCCGCCGCGATCTGGTCGCGGTATTCGCCGACACCGGAGACGCCGAACGCGACCTTGCCGCCGAGGACCGAGGCGAGGAGCTCGCCGCCGCCGTCGTACTGGACGTAGTTGACCGTCTTCGGCGGGAGCCCGATCGCCTTCGCCATGAGCATCGGCGCCAGGTGGTCCGGCCCGCCGGGCGACGAACCGCCGCCGACCTGCACCGCGCCCGGGTCCTTCTTCCAGGCCTCGAGCAGCTGGCCGATGTTCTGGTACGGCGAATCCTTGCCGACCACGACGATGTCCGACTCTTCGATCAGCTTCGCCACCGGTGTGGTGTCGAGCAGCGAAGACGGCGACTTGTTCGTGAACACGCTGCCGACGACGCCGAGCCCCATCGACATGACGAGTTTGCCGTTGCCGCGTTCGGCCACCGTGCGGCCGAGGCCGACCGTGCCGCCGGCGCCGGGGAGGTTGAACACCTCCGCGTTGCCGAGCAGGTCGGCGTCCTCCATCGCCTTGGTCGCGGTCCGCGCCGTGATGTCGTAACCGCCGCCGGGCGCGTTGGGCACGAGTACCCGCAACGACCGGATCTGCGAGCCCTCGTCGGCCTCGCTGCCCGGGGTGAGCAACGGTGGCACCAGCAAAACGGCGACGAGCGCCGCCGCGATGGCCAACCAGTTACTGGGCTTCACTGTGATCCCCGCCTCTCTGCCGCGTGGTTGGACATGTTGCACTCGTGTAAACAGAGATGTCTCGCTTAGACGCCTAAGGGTTCTTTTGTTCTTTGTGGTCACGCGGAGGTGGCGATGGGTGCTCGGGGTTCACTGGCCCGCCAGCTCCTCGTGTGGCAACTGGTAGTCGTCACCTGCCTACTGTGCGCGGTGGGCGTCCTGGCCGTCACCCAGGCGGGGAACAACTTCCGCACCACCGAAGGACGCCGGGCGCTTTCGGTCGCGGAGAGTGTCGCCGCGCAGGGCATCGTGGGCGACCTCGAAAACGGCCCGTTCGAGCTGAACGCGCCCGCGGAGACCGCGCGGAGCCTCTCCGGGGTGGACTTCGTCGTCATCGCGGGCGCCGATCGTTACGTGCTGGCGTCGCCGTATCCGGATCAGCTCCGTACGCTGCTCGACATCGGCGACAGCACCGTCCTTTCCGGACGGTCGTGGGTCGGCGAGGTCGACGGCTCGATCGTGGCGCACGTCCCGGTGCTCGACGAAAAGGGCGGCAAGGTGATCCGCATGGTCGCGGCGGGCTCGAAGTCGCCGGGGTTCTTCGCCGGCGTGCTCGACTCGCCGGACAACGCCCTGCGGGTGCTGGGGGTCGCGCTGGTGATCGGGGTGAGCGGCTCGCTGCTGCTGGCACGGCGGGTGAAGAACCAGACGCTCGGCCTGGAACCGCACGAGATCACCGCACTGGTCGAGAACCGGGAGGCGCTCCTGCACGGCATCAAGGAGGGCGTCGTCGGCCTGGATCCGCAGCACCGGATCACCCTGGTGAACGATCAGGCGCGCGCACTGCTGGCGCTGCCGGAGGACGCCGTCGGCCGCTCGGTCGAGGATCTCGACCTCAACGAACGGATCCGCGACCTGCTCACCGGCCGCGCGACCGGCGCCGACCAGATCGTGCTGCGGCAGGGGAAGGTGCTCACGCTGAACCGGATGCCGATCGACGTGCGGGGAGCCGTGGTCACCCTGCGGGACCGCACCGATCTGATGACCCTGCGGGACGAACTCGACGCCAGCAGGCACGCCACCGACACGTTGCGGGCGCAGGCGCACGAGTTCAGCAACCGGCTGCACACCATCTCCGGGCTGCTGGAACTCGGGGAATACGAAGAGGTTCGCGGCTACGTGAGCCGGATCAGTTCGGCGCAGGGGGAGTGGCGCGCGGAGGTCGGCTCGCGTGTCGGTGACCCGGCGGTGGCGGCGCTGCTGATCGCGAAGGCCTCGCTGGCCGCGGAACGCGGGGTCGGGCTGCGGATGGCCCCGGACAGCGAACTGGACCGCGTCGAAGACGCCCTTTCCACGGATTTGGTGACAGTGCTGGGAAATCTTGTCGACAACGCCCTGGACGCGCTGGGTGGTGAGCGGGGCTGGATCGAGGTCGGGGTGTGGCAGGAGGAGGACGAAGTGCGGGTGGAGGTCCGTGACTCCGGGCCGGGAGTCGCGCCGGAGATCGCGGAGGAAGTGTTCGAGCACGGCTTCACCACGAAGGCCGCCGCACACGGCCAGCGCGGTCTCGGGCTCGCGCTGATCCGGCAGGCGTGCGTGCGGCGAGGCGGTTCGGTCGAGGTGCACAACTCCGGTGGCGCGGTGTTCACGGCGAGGTTGCCGCGATGATCAAGGTGCTCGTCGTCGACGACGATTTCATGGTCGCGAAAGTCCACAGTGGATACGTCACGCGCACGGAGGGGTTCGCCGTGGTCGGCGTCGCGCACACCGGCGCCGACGCGATCCGGCTGGCGCGGGAACTGAAACCGGATCTGGTGCTGCTGGACGTCTATCTTCCCGATCTCGACGGGCTTTCGGTGCTGCGGGAACTACGCGCGACCGAGGACGTCGACGTCATCCTGATCACCGCGGCGACCGACGTGGAAACCGTGCGGCAGGCGATGCGCGGCGGGGTGCTGCACTATCTGATCAAGCCGTTCGAGTACGCGTCGCTGCGTGATCAGCTCACGCATTTCGCGTCGTTGCACCGGCGGCTGGACCGGCTCGCCGAGGCCGGGCAGGCCGACGTCGACCAGGTCTTCGGCGCGCGGCCGAGCGCGAAACCCGTGCTGCCCAAGGGACTCACCGCCGAGACCGCGCGGCTGGTGGAGACCGCGCTGCGGGGCGCGGCGGGCGGGATGTCGGCGAGCGAATGCGCCGAGGCGACCGGCGTCGCGCGGGTGAGCGCGCGCCGGTACCTGGAGCATTTCGTGGCGACGGGCAAGGCCGAGGTGACGCTCAAGTACGGCGGGACGGGACGCCCCGAACGCCGCTACCTCTGGTCGTGACGCATTTCGTCCTCTGAATGCGGCTACGCGACGTCCGGATTCGCGAGTTCGACGTCGGCGCGGAGCCCGGCGATCAGGCGCGCGAGGCCGTACTCGAACGAGGCGGCCGGATCCTCGTCGTGGCCGCCCTCGACGTGCTGCTGTTCGTCGATCGCGCAGCCGAGGGTGTACCGGCTGATCGCGAGGATCGCGTGCGTCGCGTCCTCTTCGGTGAAACCGGCCCGCAGCAACGGTTTGATCAGCGGCGTCATCGCCGACCGGCCGGTCGGGCGGGAGCCGGCGTGCAGGCGGGCACCGTCCCGGTAGGACAGCAGCGTGGCGCGGATGGTGCGGGCGCGCCGGGCCAGCCACTCGGCCCAGTCGCCCATCGTCGCGGGATCGTCGAGCGGGGCGAGCCGCTCGTCCAGCATCGTCTCAGCCATCTGGTCGAGCAACGCCTGCTTGCTCTTGAAATGCGTGTAGAGCGCGGGACCGCGCACGCCGAGCTTCTCCCCGAGCCTGCGCAGGCTCAATCCGTCGAGCCCGACCTCGTCGAGGAGTTCCAGCGCGGCTCGAACGTAGCCATCCCGTCTCACGACCATGCGCACACCTTCGCCGGTCCGTATCGGACTTGACAACTCGACGGGATCTTATCACCGTTAAGATCTTAACAGCGATAAGAGTGGCAGGTAGGATGATCGGAAGTCCCGATGAGGAGCGGTTGACCCCGGCGTTGTGGGGGTTGGCCGCGATCCTCACCCTCGGCGGGTTCCTGTCGATGTTCACGGCGACCGTCGTCACCGTCGCGCTCGGCACGATCGCTGCCGGATTCCGTGCACCGCTCGGTACCGCCCAGTGGATCGCCACCGGCTATCTGCTCGCGCTCGCCGCGATGGTGCCGGTGAGCGGCTGGGCGAGCCGTCGCTTCGGAACGACGCGGCTGTGGCTGGTGTGCGTCGGTCTGTTCGCGGTCTTTTCCGCGCTCTGTGCGGCGGCGTCCTCGGTCGAGGCGCTGATCGCCTTCCGTGTCCTGCAGGGCGCGGCGGGCGGGCTGCTGGTCCCGGCGGGGCAGATCCTGTTCGCGACGATGGTGGGACCTAAGCGGCTCGGCCGGATGATGGCCGTGCTGAGCATCCCGATCTATCTCGCTCCCGTGCTCGGTAACCTGGCCGGCAGTGTGCTCGCCGAGCGGTTCGGCGTGCCGTGGCTGTTCCTGGTGAACGTGCCGCTCGCGCTGCTCTGCCTGCTGCTGGGCCGGAAACGGTTGCCGAGGGAAGAGCCCGTCGACACCCGCCCGCTGGACTTGCGCGGTTTGGTGCTCACCGTGACCGGGTTGCCGTTGCTCGTCTACGGCTTCGCCGAAGCCGCTCCGGTCGCGGCGGCCGCCGGCGCGCTCCTGCTCGCCGTCTTCGCGGTCACCGCGCTGAGGTCGCCCGCGCCGCTGCTCGATCTGCGGCTGTTCCGCGACCGGGCGTTCTCCTCGGCCGCCGCCGTCATCTTCGGGATGGGGATCGCGTTGTTCGGCGCGATGATCGTCCTGCCGCTGTACTACCTCGACGTCCGGCACGAAAGCCTCGTCGCCACCGGGTTCCTCACCGCGCCGCTGGCACTCGGCACGGTGCTGGCGCTTCCGCTCGCGGGCAGGCTGGCCACGACACCGGCGCTCGCCACCGGCCTGGTGGCGGTGCCCAAGGAGCGAATTTCCCACGCGATGCCGCTCTTCGCCATGCTGCAACGGATCGGTGGATCCTTCGGGACGTCGACCCTGACCGCGGTCGTCGCCGCGCGGCTCGCCGCCGCTCCCGGGTCCGCCGCGGCCGTCGCGGGCACGCATTGGTGGATCGCCGGGATCACGGCCATCGTGCTGATCCCGTCGTGGCTCCTCGTCCGCGCCGAAATGTCCACAAAGGACTGACGGTCGCCGGTGGGTTTGTTCCCGTCCGGAGCGCGTGAAGGTTTCCAGTGTCATCCGGGACAGCGGGTGGACAACGCCGTAGGCTCAGGGGAATGAGCACGGCACCCACGTCGGAGCATCCGACGGTCGAAACCCGGCATCAGACCCAGTTGCTCACCCTGTTGCGCGATGAGGGACCGATGTCCCGGGTCGAGCTGGGGGAGCGGCTGGAGCTGCCGCGTGCCCGGGTGGGGGCCGAGGTCGCGCGGCTGGCCGAGGTCGGCCTCGTCGAGACCGCGGGTCCGTCCGCGAGCCGCGGCGGCAGGCGGTCCACCCTGGTGCGGCTGGCGGGAGACCTGCGGGTGCTGTCGGTCGACGTCGGCGCGACGTCGGTCGGGGTCGCCCTCACCGACGCTTCGTGCGAGGTGCTGGTGCACACCGTCGAAGACTGCGACGTCCGGCAGGGTCCGCACGTCGTGCTCAAACGAGTCGCCGCGCTGGCGGAGAAGATCCGCGAAGAGGCGCCGGGCAAGCTGATCGCCGCCGGGATCGGCCTGCCGGGGCCGGTGAGTTTCGCCGAGGGCATGGCGGTCGCGCCGCCGATAATGCCCGGCTGGGACCGGTTCTCGGTACGCGACCATCTCGGCGGGCTGCTGCGCTGCCCGGTCACGGTCGACAACGACGTGAACTCGATGGCGCTCGGGGAGCGGCACGCCGGGGTCGCGCGCTCCATCGACGACCTGGTGTTCGTCAAGATCGGGACCGGGATCGGCTGCGGGATCGTGCTGGGCGGCAAGGTGTACCGCGGCGTCGCCGGCACCGCGGGCGACATCGGGCACATCCGCCTCGACGACTACGGGCCGACCTGTGCCTGCGGCGAGACGGGCTGCCTCGAGGCGTACTTCGGCGGCGCGGCGCTGGCCCGCGACGGGCTGACGCTCGCGCGCAGCGGCCGGTCGACGTATCTCGCCGACGTCGTCGCGGCCCGCGGCGCGATCACCGCGCAGGACGTCGGCCGCGCGGCGGCGTCGGGCGATTTCGGCGCGGTCAACCTGATCCGCGACGGCGGGCGGCGGCTCGGGCAGGTGGTCGCCTCGCTGGTGAGTTTCGTGAACCCCGGCATGGTCGTGATCGGCGGTGGCGTGGCGCAGCTGGGGCATCAGCTGCTCGCCGAGATCCGCAGCTCGGTCTACCGGCGGTCGCTGCCGCTCGCGACCGGGAACCTGCCGATCGTGCTGTCCGAACTGGGGGACACCGCGGGCGTCATCGGGGCCGCTTGGTCCGCTACGGATCGGGCCTTCACGCTGAGCAGCTGACCGCGGCTCGTGAGTGTTTTCGGTCGTAGGGCCAACCGTGCCCTCTGTACCTCCTGGTCCGAAGTCCGTGAAGGCCTCGTGAGTGGCAAGGGCGGTTAGAACGACCCAAAACACTCACGACACCCGAGCACCCGGCGGCACGTTGGGCACTCACCTGATTCCGATTAGTAACGTCAAGATCGTACAGACTTTTGC
>Ga0307518_10004136_pt1 | contig 10399 bp, 3 predicted proteins | sample 25_EM_MG_FD_203889 | JGI IMG/M metagenome (GOLD analysis project Ga0307518, IMG submission 203889) | Populus trichocarpa ectomycorrhiza microbial communities from riparian zone in the Pacific Northwest, United States - 25_EM | ecosystem: Host-associated > Plants > Roots > Unclassified | place...
TCTTTACAGTCAAGTAATATTTTCAATGTATGTGTTTCATGAGATAAGGGCATGGAGAATAAATACTTCCCCAAAAGAAATAATTTGGTGTGGCTATTGGGTTTACGCTGTTTTTTTTTTTTTTTTAAAATAAAATTATATATATATATATATTAAAAAAAAAAGTTGCACTGTTCAACCTTAAAATTACGAAGGTTGTGTTGAGAAATAGAATAGCTTAACTTTAAAATTTTTAAATATTTGAGGTTACGCACAACAGCATAACCTCAAAATAATTTTTAAAATAAAAAACAATAGGTAAAATTATAATTCATAGCCTAATCTGAATTAAATTCAATTTAATTCTAAAAATTATACATCTCGTCGATCTTGATTTACTTATGATTAATCTAATTAAATCTGATAGTATCAGTATAAAAAAATTAAAAATTAAAAAAATAAAATAATATCATTTTATTAACAAATGGTTGGTCCAAGCCACCCAGTGATCCAAGCCTTGTTTTTTTTTTTTTTTTAAGGGTAAAATCCCGCCCAAGTCAAGTAAAAACAAATATAATTTGAATTTTCATGACCAGTGCTCTTGAGTGAAGCAACAAAAACTGTTTTTACATATCACTTGCATGTGTAAGTATGTCCTTCATGATTTTCTCAATGTACTCAGACAAGACATGTATGATGAGCACACACACCTACCACCCTGCAAAAAGCTTGCTAGGAATCAGAAAAGATGGCAGAGCCGGAACCCCAGCTTAACCTCTTCGAGAATCATCCAAAAGATGGTGAATTTCACTATCTATTTAGGAAGAAATTAACTCATAGTGATCTTTGGCTGGGCTTGATTTTGGTGGGGAAAAGGTCGAAGGAGCACCTTCTAGAGCTTAAAAATTCATCGGCTAGTGTTAAGCTTTATACACCTGCTTCAGCCAATACTTCTGTGAGTTTTCAGCGTCATGGTCGCCAATCGACTGTGCAGCTAAGTAAGGTTGGATGGACAGAGATTGCCACCAGTAATGGCTTTGTTGAGGATGATGAAATTGACTGCTGGTGTGTTTATCATGATGAAGATGGACAAAGAAGAACAAGTTTGCTCGTTCAAAAGATTAGCAATTAGTAAAATTAAATCACATGCTTGATCTATGCTAACATTAAGCTTAATTATAGTTCAAATTGTAAGGATTATTTTATATTTGAATTCACTCACGATCACTTTATTGCCCTAAATTGATGTGTTTTTTTGGTTAGGAGGATCAAAATATGGTTTCTGATAGATAAAGGAAGGTTGCTTATGGTTGTGTAGGAAAGCAGGGAGCGTCAGTACTACTCACTGTATTCAGAGATGCATAGATTTATTGTCATCATCATAGTTTTCTTAGTAATGGATATGGCAGTAATAAATTAGAGACTTTTTTTTGTATTTCTATGTTTTCATTTTAAAAAGAAGGATACAATTTGCTTAAGAGGTTAATTCAATGACCTGTCAATTTGAAATCTAATCAGAATTAAGTTCTTTTCAAATCTATTTAAATGTTGACATAGTCGAACCCTAGTATCAATCCACAACAGGATTGGCTTGCCCAAACCTTGAAATTTTATTTTATTTTATGTATATAAAACAACAATTTTTATTGTCCTAATCCCCCTGTATAAATTGTATGAAATCTTTTTTATTCAACCTTGGAGTGATGATTTTCATAAAATTATTAATTTGCATGACAATTTTTGGTTAAGCAGAGAAAGTGTTCTAATTATTACACATCCGTGTGACCTATGAAATCTTTTTTCTAGCGAGTTTGTACTTCATGGTTATTTGGGTTGTATTAGAAAATAATATAAATCATATTCTGGAATCTTATCTAAAAGCTTAAGCTATTAAGTTGAGATAGTTATTTGACATGGTATCAGAGCTTTGATAACCAAACGGTCACGAGTTCAAATCTCACCATATCTATTTATTTGATAAAAATTAAGCACAAGTTAATGTGGATCTGTTCAAATTTCAAACCCAAAGGGCTTTCACTTAAAGGGTTATGTTAGAAAATAATATAAATCATATTTTAGAAACCACTTTTCGGGAAACAAACATAACCTAATGCTTCAACCAATTTCGTGAGTTTTCAAGATCATCATAAAGTAAATTTGTAGCTAAGTAACATTAGTTGGAAAAATAGCATAGTTTTCAGACCCGGCCCGATCTAAGGCCTGGGTTCCAGGTTTTGACCGGGTTGCCCGGGTCAATTTTTTTTAAAATCAAAACGACGTCGTTTTAGTGGGGGAAAAAATCAACGGGTTGCAACCGGGTCAACCAGGTTTTTTCTTCCCCTATTTTTTATTCAACCCGGGTCCCGGGTCAACCCACTGAGCCGGGTTGGGTCGGGTTTCAAAACAATGAAAAATAGTACCAAACTTATGGCAATAGAACTTCTGCTGATGGTTAAAGAAGGAGGAACGCAAAAGCTCTATTCTTATAATAAGTTGTTAATTCAACATTATAATAAACACAAAATTATCATAATATATGAATAAGAATTTATAGAACTCCAATGTACTTTCTATGGATTGCATGCTCATACGGCCATTTGAATTGCATGAAGCAACAAAAATGTTCTTCCATATATCTTCTGCATGAGTAAGTTTGTGCTTCATGATTTTTTTTATTGTGCTCGTCTAAAAATATGAACACAAACCTACCCTGCAAAAAGCTAGCTAGGAATCAAGCAAGGTGGTGGAACCCAAACCTAACCTCATTGAGAACTATCCAAAAGAATATGGTGAATTGCACCGTTTGTTTAGGAAAAGATTAACAAAAAAAAATCTTTGTGTGGGTTTAATTTGTTAGAGAGTAATATAAAACTATTTTTGGAATCTTACCTAACAGTTTAAATTATTGGACTGAATTGGTTTTTTGATATAGTATCAGAACTATATTAACTAAGTGATCATAAGTTCAAATATCATCGCTTTCATTCTAATTAATAAAAATTAAGTATAAGATAATATGAGACTGTGCAAAACTCAAATCCAAAGAGTTTTCACTTGTATTAAATAATAATTTATGATAAATAAAGGAATGTTGCTGATGGTTGAGTAGAAAAGCGATAAGAGACTAAATAAATAGTTAAATACTTACTGTATTGAGAAATGTTATCATAATAATTTTCTTAATAAATGATATGGAGTTTTTTTACTTTTTTTTTTTATGGTATTAACATGTTTACGTTTCAAAAGCAAAGGACTTCCTTTTCGATGATTTTGGTATTAACATGTTTGATTCGTGGCTATATAGGCCTGAAAATTTAGGTCCCTGTTCTTGGGTTTTTTAGCGATTGTAACTTAATCATGGGCTTAGTAATCTAGTAGTTAGGTAATCGTGATATGTTGTGTATGTAATCGTATCACACGATTATTTCAAGTTAATTTTTAATAAAAAAATATATTTAGATGTTATAAATGTGTTTTTTTTTTGTTATTATAAGAAACTTTAATTGAGAACTGAAAAGTTGATTTTGTGTTTAATAAAAAAAATTAAAAATTAAAAATATATAAATTAATAAATTTTTACTTTCATTTTAAGGAGTAAAAGATAGATATACCATAAATATTTTATCTTGTGTTGCGTGGCACTTTTTGAATGTTTTTATTTAATTATATAAAAATATAATTGATTTTTTTAAAAGTAATGAATTAAATATTGTAGTAAAAATATAATTTTTTACTCTAAATTCTTTTTTTTATTAATGCATTTTTTAAAAACAAAACAAATATTTTTTTTAGCTATGTGGTTTGTTGCATAAAAACTAAAGGCAATTAAAATAAATAGTTTAACCATTTTTCATCTAAGAATATAAAAAACAAATATTATGAACCTCTAAAAACTTATTTATAATAACAAAATATATTTTAATCAGTTTAAAATATTAATTCGAATCAAATTTAAAATGAATTAAGGTTTGATTTGTTTTTTCCTATATTATTGAAAGTAAAAATCATCTTTATTGAATTTTTCTCTTAAAGTTAAATTTATAAATATCAAAATTCAAGTTATTAGTGAAAACTTTCTCTCTTCTTGATTTTTTTTGGTAAATTTATCTTTTTTGGTAAATTAGAAAGGCATTTGTTGAATTTTTTTATTTAATTATATAAAAATTAAATGGATTTTTATTAAAAAAAAGTAATGAATTAAATATTATAGTAAAAATATAATTTTTTACTCTAAATTATTTTTCTTATTCATGTATTTTTTAAAAACAAACAAATATATATATATATTTTAGCTATGTGGTTTGGTTTGTTTCATAAAAACTAAAGGCAATTAAAATAAATATTTTAACCATTTTTCATCTAAGAATATAAAAAACAAATACTATGGACCTCTAGAAACTCATTTATAGCAATAAAACATATTTTAATCAATCTAAAATATCAAGTGGAATCAAATTTAAAATGAATTAAGATTTGATTTATTTTTTCCTATATTATTTAAAGTAGAAACTACTTTCATTGAGTTTTCCTTTTAAAGTTCAATTTATAAACATTAAAATCCAAGTTATTAGTGATATAATTTGACCTCATAAAAGCTTTCTCTCTTCTTGAATTTTTTTGGTAAATTTATCTCTCCTCTCTTCTCAAGAAATTATCAAAAAATATCCCATAAAAACTTTGTTAACTCAACAATGTTTACTGTAGGACTAGCTAGTAGAAATATTAATATGCATAACTAATTTCGATTGTGCAAAGAGAGTGTTCTAATTAATTTTTACACATCAAATGCATGACTTATCAACTCTTTTAATTATTCAATGATGTATTTTAGGAGATTTTATTCCAAATCAAATCCTTGCTGAGATAAACATAAAGATCAGATTCTATATAATATATACATATAAATTTATTTGATCTTTAAACTTTTTGTTTGCACAATTGAGCCTTTTTAAATCGAAATTGGAGCCCAATTACATGTGTTTTTGGGAGTGAGGGTTAAATTGAAAGAAATGGCTTAAGTGAAAAACACGGGTAACATAGGTAGCAAATCTGTAATTTATTTCAAAAGTTCATTTTAGTTCCCCGACTTTTTAAGCTATTAGGTAGCCGGTCCCTATAATTGTTAAACATTATATTTTGGTACCATAACTCATTTTCCTTTCTTTTTAGTCCTTTTTCAGTGGAGGAGAGAGGGGAGTCGCCAGATTTTAATTACTTAGAGAGAAAAGGTTGTCGTTTGTGACGATTCCAACCACTAAAACGATCGATTTTTTTGTCAAATGGTTTCATATAATGAGGGGAGTTAAGATTATGTGTTTTTTTACCTTGAAAACATCTAAAAAAAAAAAACAGATACGAGCTCAAGAAGATTTTTGGTTTCGGGTTAATTATGCGTTTAGGGGTGGTTTATTGTGTTTTTTTAGGTCATGGATTGGTTAAACAAGGTTCCAAGGGTGTTTTTTAGATGTTTTGGGTCAAAAATAAGTTTTTGGGTTGAAAAACTAAGAGCCTCATTTTTCTAGTCACCACAGTAACTGGATTCTGAGCAATTACAGTCGACGCATTATCTGCCAAGACAGTCGACAAGTCATTTATTTGTTTTGGCCAAGAATGGGGCCAACAACACGTCATCCGCCCTATTAACTTTAGGAAAAGAAGAAGAAGAAGAAGAAGAAGAAGAAGATCACCCGCGGGCCCTTTCTTTGTGGGTCAGGCGTTAGGCCTGGCTTACCAGGCCCACAACACGTGGCCTCATTTTTTTTTCTTTTTTATATTCTATTTTTTTTAATTACTAATTTTTTATATGTATTTATAAAAATAATTCTTGCATTTATGTTTTGATTAATAATCATTCCCTATTATTGTTTTGGCTTATGTAGCCTTTCTGACATAGCAATTATTTTTTAATTATATTGAGTGTGTTTAAAAATTTTATGAGGTTGGTGTGATTCATCTATAAATATTTTTATGTTTTATAAACTTATTTTTAAAGACAAAAAAACATTTTTTATTTTACAATATTTTTAATATGTACAACCCTGTATAAAATGTTTTTCCTTTTATTTTATTTAATAAGTTTGCGTGTGTATCAATTTCTGTTACAAATTGATTTTTATAAATGTATTCATTAAACATAATCCGGTAAATGACCCGTATTGTGATATTAAATATCATAATCTACATTTTTTGCTCAATTTTTTCAATTATATTTTTATTTATTGTTGATGACTTTTTTTAATTTATTTACAAAATAGTTTGTGATTTATGTAATTAGATGCATTCATAAGTTTTTTTATTTACATTTAAGATTTTTTATGTAAAAAAATGCTTTGAAGAATTCTACATGTTCAGTTTTTTTTCATGTATTAGTGTTTTTAATTTGATCCTTATTCTTTTAATTTTTTTATTGAATCTTTTATAAAAAATTTATTGTTTTTAATTTCACCTTTCAATCTAAGTTGATTGTGTATTTTTTCCCCTCATTCTTTTTATTTTTTATTTTTGTTAATTTTTTATTCTTTTCAATTTAACTCCGAAATTGAAAATTTGTTGTTGCCATTTGATTTATTTTTTCTTATGGTTTTAACCCTAATTATTTTAATTGTTTTTTTTTGTCTAATTTTTTTTCAAGTCATCCTTCAACATTTTATTTCCTAAGGATTGGGCTTCATGATTTTTTCATGTATAATGCTTTTGATATGATAACCTGGTTCATGAGTTTGAAAAGTTAATAGGAGATGACATCTTTGATTTCCTATTTTCCTTTACGGTATTGTTGTTCGATGTTTTTTTTTTATAATAAAAATGGCTTTGAGGTTATCTTCAATTTCTTTTTTTACTGAATTATCTCAGTCTTATGACCTAGGAAGCAGATTTTCTAAGTTAATACAAACTATCTTGCCCCTTAATGTCCAGATTACATGTCTACCGTGCTGGCTCGAAATAGCTCACACCAATTTTTTATCCTTTTTATTTTATCTTGTTTCGTCCATCCATATTTAATTGGCTAAAAAATAAACAATATCATCATTTTATTCTTGGATAAAGTTTTTTTCTCATGTTATCGTGATGGCTTATATATGTGTGTGCACGCGCTATCATTGCCTCTCTTTGTATCCATATGAGTTAAATAAAGCCAACTTATTTAGTTGGTTAAGACTATAACCCAAGTAATTGGATTTCTTTAAAAAAAAAAAAACATGTTTACGACGTCTAAAAATATTACTAGAAAAATAGTATGTACCCGCAACATAGTGCGAGCACCAATCTAATGATAAATTAATCATTAAAGCCAAGATTGCTTAATTATTCAACATCTTACCTTTTTAATTAATCTTTTTAGTGTGTGTTTGTTAATACGGTAAAAAGTATTTTTAAAAAGTATTTTGAATTGAAAATGCATCTAAATGATATTATTTTTAGATTTTATTTTATTTTTAACATCAATACATCAAAACTATCAAAAAACACCTAAAAAGCATTAATTTAATACCTTTTTAAATTAAAATTAGTTTGAAAAACATGTTAAACCACATTATTAAACACGTTCTTAATTAAAAAAACTTCTCCACAACTAGATTATATATAGACAAACATTAATATACATGCACCTACCAAATTAAGAATAAAATATAAATACAATACTAATACAACATTTTATAACTTAGATATAAGACCCAACCTGAGTCTGACTCGGCCTAAAATTTAGGTTGCGAGTCTATCTTCTTCTTCTTTTTTTACCAAAACAATGTTTTATTTATTTATTTAATAAGATGATATAGTTTTGGTAAAAAAATCCAATTCAAAATGCAATATTACTTGGATATCAAGTTTCAAATCAATGAGATACTAAGATTGATTTGTTGTACCCATTTTATAATTATGTTTTGTTATGCTAGTAGAAATTTTAGAATATCCCATGTCCACTCAGAACCCATAATGATCCGATGACCTTTTGTAAGGTGTTGGTATGACCTTTAAGGGAACACTTTTTCTAAGTGTTATCCCCATTTTTTCAGTCATGTCCATGTCCTCTGGCTTGAGACCTTCTGGCAAAATCCAATCAAATGAAAGCAAGAGCGATCCAAGAGCCAAGGGAAGTACACGAGAAGCAAGAGGCATGGCAGGGCACATTCTACGGCCAGAACCAAATGGTATGAACTCAAAATGACGACCTTTGTAATCCACCATGTTTGATTCCAAGAACCTTTCTGGCTTAAAAACCAAAGGGTCATCCCAAGTCTTTGAATCCCTTCCAATAGCCCACACATTAACTAGAATTGTTGTCTCTTTAGGGATGTAATAGCCTAGCATCTTGCAAGGGTTCATGGCCATGTGCGGGACTAAAAAAGGTAGAGGAGGGTGAAGTCTCAGTGTTTCCCTGATGACTGCCTTTAGATATGGCAGATTCTCAATGTCTTTATCTTCGAGCTTCTTGTTGGGGCCAATGGTGCTTCTCAACTCGGATTGGACTGTCTTCAGCACTTTAGGATTACGTAGAAGTTCAGCCATGGCCCATTCCAAAGTGCTTGTTGTTGTATCAGTCCCTGCCGTAAACATTTCCTATAAGAAAAAATCATAACAAAAATTAAGTATGTTAGTGATTTAATTTTGTATATTATCTCTTATTAATTGCTTTACTATGATTTGGAAAAAAAACCCAAGCCCTAAGATAAATATTATAATTAATTTTTGTTTTTGAACATTACTTAAAAGCAAAGATATTATACCTGATTTAAACTCCAAGTCACGGGTTGAGTGAATTAAATAAAATCAATCAAAACAATATTATTTTAAAAAAAAATATTAAAAAAATCAAATTAAATTTTGATCAAATTAATTAGTATGATCAACCAAGTTAAACATGATCAACTCAAAGTTCATTTTATTTTAAAAATCAGCTTGAACTATAATTGGATTCTAAGTTGACACATCAAGTTAAGTCATGTTTGATAAATATGTTTAAAAGCACTTTTAATTATTGAGTGAATCCAATCAACATCGTCATATATTATTATTTTTTAAAAATAAATATGTTTCTGTAAAATATTTTTTTATTTTTTATGTTTGATTTGTTTTTAAAATAAATAATTAATGTTAAATACTTTATAATTAAAGAAAAGATAAGCTTAAAATAATAGAGAATTAACAACTCACCGTTTATAAGAGATAAAAGAACATTTTACGAGATTAGCTTCAATATTAAATTATGATCTCTATTATTAATTAATTCATGCTGTTTTCTTTTCAATACATATTTTCCATACATACCAAACAGGCAAACACTAAAAAAAAATTCAATTATTTTTTTATTTACATAATCAATCAATAAAAAAAATAGAGTGTTTTTTAAATGAAATATATATTTCTCAAGACAAATTATTTTACATAAAACTAACAACGTACCCTTATTTTAAATATTCCACGCCTCAATCCCAGTACTCCAACCATGATTATCTATTGAAGGAGTATATGCTTACCAAAAAACTATCAAAGGAGTAGAGGGGATCCACCATCAAAAAAAAAATTTAATTCATCAATTATTTAAATTGTTGTTAATTTTTGTTAGGACGTTACTAATTAGTTCTCTAATTCATCAATTATTTAAATTGTTATAATTCTTATACTTGTCTACTTATAGTGGCATGTGTAAGAGATAGGACAGAAGAGATCAGAACCAAAGGAAAAGAGATGCTACTTACAAAGACAATCACATTGATCGTTGTTGAAGAAAATCTAGAGGGCTCCTCCACGCCATCGCCACGAAACTCCAAAAGCACATCTAGGTAATCTTTCCTCTTGTCATCTCTACTATTTTCCTTTTGCATACTCTCTGTTCTTTCTTTGATGAACCCTCCTGCAATCTCAAAGGCTCTTGCAACATGGAACTGTGTCTTCCTCCTTATACCTTGTGGATCAAGCCATCTTAAAATTGTCAAAAAATCAGCCATGTTAGGCTTACCTGCCAACTCCATGACCTTACCTGCATGCTGAAAAAACTTAGCTCCCTTCTCCGATTTTGGGTCCAATAAATCTTTAGAAAACATGAGGTTGCCAATAAGATTAAAAGCCATCAAGAAAATGTATCTCCCAAGGTCAATAGCGCTAGTGCCATTGGCGCTACCATCTTCTATGTATTGCAGCATGCCATCGATGCACCTAGTTCGTGCACCCTGCATGGCATCAAGGCGGCTAGTCACAAAGAATTCGGTGGTGCATAAGCGCCTTAACATGCGCCAATGCGGTCCATATTGGGCTGTGATTATAGACCCTTCATTGCCAAAATCACCTTTCATAGCCTCGTAGATTTTTCTCCCAGCCAACACCGCATCATGATTCTTGAACATCTCACGAGCCACTTCGCTCGAGGAAATGACCACGTTACACATGGACCCGAGCCAAATGGTCATGATTGGACCAT
>Ga0307518_10004137_pt1 | contig 10398 bp, 10 predicted proteins | sample 25_EM_MG_FD_203889 | JGI IMG/M metagenome (GOLD analysis project Ga0307518, IMG submission 203889) | Populus trichocarpa ectomycorrhiza microbial communities from riparian zone in the Pacific Northwest, United States - 25_EM | ecosystem: Host-associated > Plants > Roots > Unclassified | place...
GTGCCAGTCGGACCGGTCGTGTTCGTTACATTTGCAGTTTCGGTACCACTTCTTACCAGCGGCACGTACATTGCGCTCCAAGGCTGTCAGCGTCCCAGTGGAGTGGAGGGGCTGGTTGCTGAGACCTACCGGCGCTTTTCTTCTAGTATGATAGTATCTGGGTTAAGGACTTGATAGCGTGGTACCTTGTGCCCCGATGAAGTGGTTCCATGACTCAGGATCGCTTTGGAGAGTCGAGAGGAGGATAGTGGCGGCGGTGGACTCAGAAATGACGAAGTCGCAGGGGCGAGGTAACGAATGCTTCTTGGAAGCTCGTTATGTGATCTGAGACGTTGTCGACAGGCAGCATGGGGTGCGTTGGTCGCAAGAAGCATAGATGATTGAATTACGAGTATTCTGCTGCAAGGTCCCGGATTTCCTTCGAGTCACGTAAATGCAAGATGTTTTATTGGTCATGCACAGAATCATGAACTGTTCGTGTTGCCACATTGTGATCTTCTTCAAAATGACTTCTGCGGCGTCTCCAAGTGACGGCTTGGTGACTTCCCCTTCCACAATATTGAGTAGGTCGCAATAATCGGACGCATTTTGCATTCGGAGAGCTCACACGAAGTATCTGTCTTTGCCCGAGGGCCGGTCGCCTTTGGGGGACGTATTCTGTGGGAGGTCCCACGACGACGATATCGCTGGCGCTGCGGGAGTGGTGGTTGAGGATTGCGTGTGATTCGAAGTCGAAAGAGGGAGGGAGAGAGAGATAGAGGGTAATCGGAGACGAGAGTGCAAGGAAGCGCAGAGTTAGGAAGGCGATAGCCTTGTGTTCTGAATTGTGTCCTCGAAGGCCAGGCTAAAGGGATCAACGTCGCTGCTGAAATGATTCCGATTGGCTTTGCTGTCGATCTTGTTGTGCTCGTCTATTCCGTTGATGCATCGATGGGTCCTCGCCTTGGACGACCCTCTGTACTCCCTTCACAGGACCCCCGTACTCGCATGTCCTCCAGCAGTTCTCCCACTCTTCGCATCTCCTGCCCCCGTCCCAGCAGACTGCATGCTCGCTCAAACATAAACACCACCCCTCAATCCCTCGTCTCGGATGTCTTCCTACTATAGCAATCACCGGCATCCGTCTCCACCGTCTCCACCACCCTCTTCCACCGCTTCCAAAAGAATGCCTTTCCATTTGCATCTACGCAGTTTTTGACAGTTCAGTGAATGCTCACTCATAATTCCCGGTGCTCACCACTTCTATAGTCGTTCTTCCCAACCCTCAGGCTGGTCGTACCTCTAGCTTATTTCTGGTCGTTTGCTGACTGGATGATTCGTTGGTGCCAGGTAACGACATACCTCTTGACATGGGCAACTTCACTCATTTCTACAGCCATACATTGCTCTTGCCGAAGGAAATGTGCCACCCGAAGCATCTTGCTTGACTACGTAAGTGTTTTGATTCGCCTATGTCCGAAGCCTGACCCACACTTCAGATCGCCCTCAAGTAAGAAACACTATCCTCTTTATCAACAACGCTTCACGTCCTTCAACAGTCAATTATTTGTGCTCCTTTACTCTTTGAAATACAGTCACCACCTCGTTTACATATCCATGCCCACGGCTTTTACGGTCATTTTACTGTAGCCCCTAGCGGGCCCGGTCTTCCAAGTCAGATAAATATCTTATACCTCCGGTTAGACCTCTCCATTCTAATCGACGATGGCCCACTCATAAAGCATAACAGATTCCACGGCTATCAGTATTCGCACTGCAGCCCTTTCGGCTGATGTTTTTCAGTTGAACGCCTTTGTGGCTGCTGCAGGGATCGGTGCTTAAAATCGAATCAACGAGATGTCCACTGATGTACAGCTAACCAGTACGCCGATACCGCAGGTAAGCCCACCCCTTTCTGGGGGGCTGTACACATGGCTGAGATGTCTTGGTTTATGGCGACCTTGGCGACCTACCTTGTATGGACATCGTTCGAGGCAAGTAATTTATCGTGCCTCAGCGGTTTCATAACAAGTCTGTCCAGGCACCACCAGGCTTATACCTCAACGGCTCGCTCGCAGTGAACACCACCGGGATCCGGACACAAGTTAATTGTGTCAACCCAACGTCACTCAACCTGTCGTCTTCGGGCGGTAATTATACCGCTCACGCCACTTTCCCCAATGCATGTTCTGCTAGTCTCGCATTCGCAGCGTCTGATGGGAACCAACAATATAGCGTCCTGAATGCCAGTAGCTGTGCACCTCAGGGCCAGGACGTCGAATTTCAGCCAGTCGTGTTTTGGTATTACTTCCAAGACACATCTGCTGGAAGTGGTGCGAATATGGCAGCGGTCTTCTGTCAGCCTACGATAAATGTCTTTGCTATGATGACAACGATGGACTTGAGCAATGGCACGCTTGGAACCTGTACGATACTCGATGCTTCTGTGGGGTCGAACAACGTTACAGGAAGCCCTTTGAACGGCCGGGCTTTCAATGGGTAAGCGGTTTCGTTTTGCATTCGACGTAGGTCCCTTATCCCTGGTCACGGCACAGGATGGTGTTCAATCAGTCCGGCAACGTGTTCATCGCAGCCAGGGCCATTACCATCAGCTCTGGTTTACCAGCCACCGTATTCCGCTTTGTATCACAGCAACCTGGCGGTCTTTAATCCATGTTCAGCGATTCCTACGGCTGGCTTAATGCTATCTCAATGATCTATGTAAGCCCCAATTTGATTGAGTCCATGCTCAAATGCTGACATTGTAAAGACACAACACCTGGCTATTGCTGCACAGGCTGTCTACTTTGGCTCAAACAACAAAACTATTCCTGCGGTTCTAACGACCAACACTCCCCGATTGTTCGTGGAGTAGGTGTTCCCATTTCCCGCCATTTCTATATGTATTCATTCACGATGTCTCCCACAGACCCCTTCCAGCACATTTCCTCAGTGTCCTACTTATTATAATCGGCATCATTGGACTCACCGTTCACCTCCTTCACGCACGATCCCGTCGCAAACTCTGGTTGACGAGCCCACCAGGGTCTATCGCATCGATCGTGGCAATGACGTCGCGATCAGGTTTCGGCGAACTACTACTTCCCTGCGACGACGAGCTACGCATGCGGACCAATCTCACAGGTTTGAAATTCCGCCTGGATCCGTGAACGGGGGCAATCATCGCCGAGGAAGAACCTGGTGCGGGTGGCAAGGGGTCCACCCTGCTCGGTGGTGACTCGATATATACCGAAGTACAGGATTTGGAGATGGTTCTACCCCCCTGTCTGTAAGTTCGTTTAAGGATACCTTAGTGCTTTGAGCTATACATTCTTCCTATCTACGGCCTTCATACCTTCACAACTCTTTACCGACCTCATGGACATGCTATGACATGTATGCAAGGGTGCATACAGTCCGATATCAGATCCTCGATGTACATGGTCACTCAGCTGGTCCACAGGCACTAGTTTCAAGAGCGCAGTAGCGGTGTTATCGGAAGTGTCAGTACCAAGGTACTACAACAGTGTGCTAGTGGGCAAACCAGCGAAAGAGGCCGGTACGTTCTGGCCGTATTCGATACTTATGCTGTCATGATCGGCGTTGGTGGAAGTTCTGCCGATCTGCAAAACTACCTGAGGAAATGAGTATAAGACACCTTGTTGCGCGCGCTTAGACTGTCGGAGGCCAATGAGAGGGCCCTGTGAAGTACAAGAGACTGATAAATAGCCATTAGATCTCGCTGTTGCCAGCTCAGTGTGCAAATCAGTGTGGTCCCGGAATGGTGTAGTATATGATTGCGCCACTGTCACCCCGGGGCCGGTGTCCTTGAAAGTGTTGGTGTACCTCCTGGCCACAGCTCTAGAGATGGCATCCTGGTGCGCCCACTCAGGGGATGCCATGGCGCAATCTGAATACTGGCCCGCGAGAACTGTCAACGCTCTAGCCAACCCCTTGATAATATGGTATATAACACCAGTGACTAGTACATAGTCTGCCCAACGCTGATCCCTCCTGCTCATCTCTTTTGCGTCTTAGAAGCACCCTTTCTCATGGAAAACCACTCCAGCCCGACATCCTTCGGCGCATCTTCAAAATCGAGGTTTCGGCACTCAGTGCATCAGATACCCGTCCAAACCGAAAGACCACCCAGATACGTGAGCGCTGTGTCAGCTTACTGCGATCAAATTGTGTCCAACACCATGGGTTAGGAACCCTGGATTATTAATGTGTGGTTTGTCGCCGCAGTGGCGATATGGATGATAGGCATCGGAATTGGAATACAAGTCGCACTGCACGTATCTAACACACGGAATGGTGTGTCTCTCCTTGTTCAGGGCCTTTAGAGTTCCACTAACTATGTTCAGGTTTTTATGTCCCCGAAAAGACCCTCTTCTCCATTTCAATGACGCAATTCTTGACGGTTCAGTAGCCACGAAAGTATAATTCCGGAATCTTATGATGCTTACCCTCTCTATAGTCGTTCTTTTCAACGATGCTGGTCGTACCACTAGCATATTTCTGGACAACTGCTGACTGGAATGTTCGTTGGTTACAGGTAACTACATGTTTCTTGGCACGGTGGGCAACTTCACTCACACTCTTACAGCCATACATTACTCTCGCCGAGGGAAATCAGCCCGCCTCAAAAAGCATCTTACTTGACTACGTAAGTGTTGTGATCGGTCTATGTCCGAAACTGACCACATTTCAGACTGCTCCTAAGTAAGAACTCTGTCCTCCTCGTCCACACCCTTGACGTCCTTCAACAGTCGATTATCTGTGCTTATCAACTCAGCGAAATACAAACATCATCTTGTTCTCATTTCGACGCTCACCGCTCTGGCGATCCTTTTGCTACAGCCCCTAGCGGCCTCATTCTTCCAGGTCAGACAAGTATCTTATACCTCCAGTTAGACCCATCCATTCCATTCGATGGTGGCCCACTCATAAACGTAACAGATTCCACGGCTATCAGTACTCGCACTGCAGCTCTTTCGGCTGATGTTTTTCAGTTGAATGCCTTTGTGGCTGCTGCAGGGGTCAGTGCTTAAAATCGAATTAACGAGATGTTCGCTAATGCACAGCTAACCAGTATGTCGATGCTGCAGGGGTCAGTGCTTAAAATCTAATTAATGGGATGTTCGCTAATGCACAGCTAACCAGTATGTCGATGCTGCAGGTAAGCTCCCCTCTTTCCTGGGTGCTGTACACATAGCTGAGACGTCCAAGCTTATGGCGCCTTTGGCGACCCACCTTATGTTCATGGACCATGGACCGCCGCTTGGTTCGAGGCAAGTAGTTTATTGAGCACCGCCGATTTCCTAATAGTCGTCCCAGCCACTGCCAGGCTTATACCTCAATGGCTCGCTCACAGTGAACACGACCGGGATCCGGACACAGGTTAATTGCTTCAACTCAACTTCACTTAACCTGACATCGTCTGGCGGCAACTACACCGCTCGAGCCACCTTCCTCGATGGATGCTCTGCCAATTTTTCCTTCACAGCGTCTAAAGAGAATCGACAATATAGCGTCCTGAATGCCAGCAGCTGTGCACCTCAGGGCCAGAACATCGAGTTTCAGCCCGTCGTATTTTGGTATTACTTTCAAGACACGTCTTCTAAAAGTGGACCGGAGGTGGCTGCGGTCTTTTGTAGGCCCAAGATAAAAGTCTTCGCTATGACGACATCGATGGATCTGAGTAATCGCACGCTTGGAAACTGTACGAAATTGGATACCTATGTACAGCCGAACAACGTCACGGGAAGCCCTTTAAATGGTCAGGTTTTCAATGGGTAAGTAGTCTCTCACTCCATTCGACGCATGTCCCTATCACTAATCGCTGGCGGTTATTTTACGCAGGGTAGTGTTTAATCAGTCCAGCAATGTGCTCATCTCAGCTAGGACCAATGTCATTAACTCTGTTTTACCAAGTACCATATTCAGGTATGCATCACAGCTGCCTGGCGGTGTTCAGTCGGTGTTCGAGGATCCCTACGGCTGGCTCAATGCTACCTCAAAGATCTATGTGAGCTCCCATTTGATTGAGTCCAGGCTCAAAGACTGACTCGACCTGGAAAAGACGCAACACCTTGCGATTGCTACGCAATTTATCTACTTTGGGCCAACCAATAAAACTATTCCTGCGATCCTAACGACAATCTCTCCGCGCTTATTCGTAGAGTAGGTGTTCTCATTTCCCGCCATTTCTGTATGTATTAATCCATAACTTCCTGCATAGACCTATTCCTGCACATGCCCTCTCCGCCCTACTTTTTGTGGTCGGCATAACCGGACTCACCGTTCACCTCCTGCATGCACATTCACGGCGTAAACTCTGGTTGACAAGCCCACCGGGATCCATCGCATCGATCGTGTCGATGACGTCGCAGTCAGGTTTCGGCGAGCTGCTCCTTCCTTACGACGATGATCAACAGATGCAGGACAAGCTCACGGGTTTGAAGTTCCGCCTCGACCCGCACAGTGGCATAATCATTGCCCAGGGAGAACCTAGTGCGGCAAGCGAGGGGGTCTCCTTACTCAGCGGTGAGGATATCCACCTCAGGACGAGATTTTGGACGGATGATTCCACACTCTTGTCTGCGTAGACAGCTTTGTTCAAGGAAAAGAATTAGACACCGTAGTGCTTTGAGATGTACTATCTTTGGGCTACATGTAACACGAACCATAGCAGTTGTAATACAGGTTATTTGCATAGGAGGAACCATTGAGACCTTTCCAAACAGAGGGGGGAATTTCCTAATGCTTAGTGTGATCTTCAAGTTTGGATAGGGGTGCACTGGTTGAAATGCATTTTTGTCAGGGTGTATTGAGACAATATAGACAGTCAGCACACTTCGTAGCAGTGAGGACAACACCATAGCGAGCTATGATCTTGCCTACCATCATCAAGCGAAAATGTTCATTCCCGAAAAGGGTGGAGTAGTTGGCATCGAGGCGGGGACATGACATGCACTGCGTCAATTGAGACAAACGGATGGTCGAGCCATTAAGTAAGATAGCGAGAATTTGAGCTTCGCCACGTCCTGCAATACTTGAGCTTGTCTTGCCAAAACTGCTGATATTGAACGATCAGGGATGTTGTGCCTGTCTAAAATGGGTGTAAGGCTTGATATTGCACGCGCGCTGTGCACGGAGTCTCCTTTGCCTGGTAGGGAGTCGGAGACGAATCACGATGCAATGGGAGTGCTCCCAGACATGAAAGCGTCGTCAGAAAAATCAGCTTCGTTGACAACGACATCACAACCTGGTGCCAGTCGGATCGGTCGTGTTCGTTACATTTGCAGTTTCGGTACCACTTCTTACCAGCGGCACGTGCATCGCGTTCTAAGACTGCCAAGTGGAGGGGCCGGTTGCTGAGACCTGCCAGTGCTTTTCTTCTAGTATCTGGCTTATGGACTTGATAGCGTGGTATGTTGTGCCCTGATGAGGTGGTCCCATGACTCAGGATCCTCAGGATCGCTCGGGAGAATCGAGAGGAGGATGGCGGCGGCGATGGACTTAGGAATAACGAAGTCAGCATGGGGTGCGTTGGTCGCAAAAAGCAATAGATGATTGAATTACGAGTATTCTGCAGCAAGGTCCCGGATTTCCTTCGAGTCAAGTAAATGTAAGATGTTTTATTGGCCATGCACAGAATCATGAACGTTTCGTGCTGCCGCATTGATCGTAGGCCGCAATAACCGGACGCATTTTGCATTCGGAGAGCCCACACAATGTATCTGTCTTCGCCCGCGGGTCGGTCGGTGCTGCCTTTGGGGAACGTGTTCTGTGGGAGGTCCCACGACGACGATATCGCTGGCGCTGCAGGAGTGGTGGTTGAGGATTGGGTGTGATTCGAAGTCGAAAAGAGGGAGGGAGATACACGGCAAGGAAAAGTGTATGTCCGCAGGTTAAACTGTAGATAGATATCCATAGGTTGTCCTGAAAACCTAAAGTGTGGGTTAAAAAGGGGGAGCATAACATGGGATGCAATATGATATAAACATTGGGCATGAATTCTCACTACCAGAGTTTCTACTTAAAGTGTGCTAGAACAGTAATGTACTACAACCATCCAAGTCAGTGCAGTTGAACCACCGGTTGGATTGACAATCAACCTGGGTTCAAATTGGCGGCGAACTTTCGGACAGCTTCTTTCCCCATATAGAATTTTTATGTCAGAGGATCATGCTTCGGACAGAGGAATTAAACACAAGACTGACAGTAGCCCTTGCACCATTACTGCTTATGCTGCTTATCTTTAGAAAAATTGCATTATAATGGTACCATACTACCATAGGTGATCAGGAGTGTGAAGAGGAAAGGTGGTGTTTATATTGAAATTTGTCTAAGTCCTCGAGCTACTCTTTATATATGATGGGCTGACATTGATACCAATGGTCCTGTGGCCTAGTGGTTAATGTTGCTGCCGTGCTATTAAGCAGTGTCTTGTGTTCGATTCCTGCAGTGTCCTGTTTTTTTGCCTTATTTTCTCTGACATAAAAATTCTATATGGGGAAAGAAGCTGTCCGAAAGTTCGCTGCCAATTTGAACCCAGGTTGATTGTCAATCCAACCGGTGGTTCAACTGCACTGACTTGGATGGTTGTAGTACATTACTGTTCTAGCACACTTTAATTAGAAACTCTGGTAGTGAGAATTCATGCCCAATGTTTATATCATATCGCATCCCATGTTATGCTCTCCCTTTTTAACCCACACTTCAGGCTTGCAATACCCTACATATACCTATCTATGTTTAACCTGCAGACATCCACTTTTCCTTGCTGTGTACAGCTGTGCTCACTTGAGGTTGCCGTGAGAGAAAAACCTGAAAATTGCCGCCACTCCCTTTTGATTTTGCACCCAACTCAGAATTGAAATATCTCGTGATCCAGAGCAGCTAGCGCCTTAATTCCTTCATATTCGGACTCCCTGGACTCAACTGCAGGGCACCGTAGTAAAGAATCCAACTTTTACCGCTCCGTTCATGTGCTAAAAAATCATGCCTTCCCAGATGACACAATCGCATTTGCGTTCGGAAAAGCACCTCTGTCAAGCTGAATTTCAAGCAGATAGGGATGCTATAGGGTCCTTGAGGGCACAGTAGTGTTCCTGCATCGGTACTTATGGTATGTTATACCGTATCTCATGTTTGCATGCTCTGGCACACTTCTTAGCAACTCCCTCTTGTGTCGTATCACCTTCCTGACAATGAAAACATGCTTGAGTGTTGCCTGGCACTGTAGGATCAACACAGCTGCTCAAGGATTGGAGAGGCTGATTTCTGGTGTATGTCGAGGCATCACAACTGTCTGATCAAACTGCCAGCTACTTTTCTAACTATTGTATCCCATTGACAATTGCCTGTTCAATCCATCTATGAGAATAATTCATTTCGAGTGGAATATTTGATATCCAGTTGAGACAGGGAGTTGACTGCAAAGTCAAATGGACATGCTCTGTTCAATTTCCCTAAACATCTACCACTGTGGACTACACTCGGATCTTGCACTCAAGCCCTCATGCTCGTTTCATTTCTCTGATAAACACACTCCTTATGGTGAACAAGAAAAATAAAAAACCAGCAAAACTAAAAAAGAGTGGGCTGCCCAGCCAGCCAGCTGACACAGCAGCTTCCTTGAAACCAGGAAAGGTGTCAATGAAACAAAGGCAGGTCTTCACAAATAACAAACAGACCTGTATTTCGTCGTTGCTCAAGATACTCTCTCGAGCCTTTCGTTTGGAATACTTGACATGGCCAGATTGATGGTGACGGTCTAAAAGGTTGCAAATGGCTCGGGGAGACAGAGATGTTAGTTCGCTGATGGTTTCAACATCAAGGCTTCACACATAGCACATATGCACGATTGTCCACCCAAGATATTCAGAGATGACCTTGCCTCGCACCATACCAGTAGGCAATTAACTGCAGACACACCCAGTGCCCTGTGCCTAGGCTACCCACTAGTAGGACAACTGGTATTGACCGAGTAATATAGTCGTTCGAACGCAAATGTGATTGTGTCATCTGGGAAGGCATGATTTTTTAGCACAGGAACGGAGCGGTAAAAGTTGTATTCTTTACCCTGCAGTCGAGTCTGGGGAGTCCGAATATGAAGGAATTAAGGCGCTAGCTGCTCTGGATCATGAGATATTTCAATTCTGATGTCGGAAATTTCTTATCTCCATTGCAATGACGTACGATTTTGGTCGCTTGGCAATTGTGATGTGATAAGATTGCAACCGGTTGGCGGAGTTACAACAGGATTGCAGCGTTGTTGCAATGGCGTTGCCTTGCACCTCACAACTGCTGTCGTCGTTCTCCCTTCCTTCGTGTCCATCCTGTGTCTTAACTCTGTACATATCGATTGTATTCAATCCTCGTCACGATGCCCGCTGAAAAACAAACTGT
>Ga0307518_10004138_pt1 | contig 10398 bp, 10 predicted proteins | sample 25_EM_MG_FD_203889 | JGI IMG/M metagenome (GOLD analysis project Ga0307518, IMG submission 203889) | Populus trichocarpa ectomycorrhiza microbial communities from riparian zone in the Pacific Northwest, United States - 25_EM | ecosystem: Host-associated > Plants > Roots > Unclassified | place...
AATGAATAGGACGCTGCGCTGCTGGCGCTGGCCAGCAGGCTTGCCGCGATAACCGCTCCCGAGATGATTTTCTTGAGTACCTTTTTCATGATGACTCCCTGTCTGGAAAATGTTGAGGTGCATTTGCGATGACTAATTCCCGTCGTCGGCGGATGCGTCCGTGTCGGAACGGGCCATTCTTTGCGGCCGTTTTGGTTTGACCGATGCGTCATGGTGCCTCTTTAGGAGGCACGCCGTAATCCTCGCTGTCTCGTAGTCGTCGTATCGGATGGAGTACTCGGTTGGGAGGAGGGGAACCATGAAGATCCTGCTGGTAGACGACCATCCGCAGATACGCACCGGTACGGCTGTCACGCTGCGCGAGCTCATTGTCGGTGCGCGGATTGTCGAAGCCGACTCCATGGCGGGCGCGTGCGCCGCCCTGCATCATCCCGAACCGATCGACCTCGTGCTGCTCGATTTATGCCTGGGCGACAGCGAGGGCGTCGATACGCTGCGGGCGTTTCGCGCGGCCTGCGAGAAAGTAGGGCGATTTCCGCGCATCGTTGCCGTGTCCGGCAATGAGCACCCGACGATTATCGAAAGCGTCCTCAAGGAACATGGCACGGGCTTTATTCCGAAAGGCGTGCGTGGCGAAATCTTTCAGCAGGCGATCGGACTGACGCTGGCCGGTGGCGTATATATCCCGGAGATTTATCTGCGCGGGCGCATGCCCGAAGTGGCGCCGGAAGCGGCAATACCGGCCACGACGATCGCGGCGCGCCTGACCGATACGGAGAGAATGGTCGTGTCGTTTTGCGTACAGGGACTGACCTACAAGCATATCGCCCGGTCGATTTCCGAACTGCGCGGGCGCGATATCTCCGACCTGACCGTGAAAACCCACGTCAAGAATATCGCGATCAAGCTGGGCATCGGGCATGAAGGGAAGGCCGCCGTGGTGGCGCAGATCAGCCGGCTGGGATTACGGTTTCCGCTCGGGGATGGCAAGGAGCCGTGCTGAATAATCGGCCAGCAGCATATTGATTTTCTGCCGCAGGACCGCTGGTGCGACGGGTTTCGGCAGCATCACGAAGCCGGCCTGCAAGACCTCGCTCATGCAGGCCGGCGTGGTATCGCCGGAAATGATCAGCCCTGGCAGGCTCGGCATCGGGTCGTCGGCGTCCTGCAATTGCTGGCGCAACGCGCGGATCGCGTCGATGCCCGTCTCGCCATCCTGCAGGCGATAGTCGCTGATGATAATGTCGGGAATGACGACGTCGCCGCCGATCTGGCGCAACGCCTCGGCCGTGCTGCCGGCGGTCAGCACGGCGCAGCCCATGTCCTGCAGGATGCGACGCGTGCTGTCCAACACCAGCGGATCGTCGTCCAGCAGCAGCACCGAACACCCCGCCACGACATCGCTGCCGGCAGGCTCGACGACGACAGGCTCGTCCGCGCGCTCCTGCGTGGCCCGTTCCAGCACGATGCGAAAGATGGTGCCGCGGCCGACGCGGGAGCGGAACGACACGGGGTGGCACAGCAGTACGCCCAGCTGCGCCACGATCGCCAGCCCCAGCCCCAGGCCCCGCTGGCGATCGCGTTCGAGATTATCGACCTGGTAAAACTCCTGATAGACGTTGCCCTGTTCGGCTTTTGGGATGCCGATGCCCGAGTCGGCAATGCGGACGATGACGTGCGCTGCGCGCAGTTTCGCGGCCACGACAATGCCGCCGTGCGCCGTGTAGCGGATGGCGTTCAGGATGATATTGCGGAAGATGCGTTCCAGCAGAACGGGATCGGTGCGCACGCGCGCGCGGCACGGGTAGATGCGCAGCCTCAGGTGCTTGGCGTCCGCATGCGGTTGCAGCTGGATGCGGGTGCGTTGCAGGATATCGTTCAGTTCCACGTTGAGCAGCCTGGGCTTCGTCACGCCCAGGCTGAGCCGGGAAAGATCGAGCACGGCGTCGAGCAGGTCGTTCATGGCGGACATCGATGCGTCCGCCATGTCCAGCGTTTCCGTCAGCTCGCGCTGCTCGCGGCAGCGACGCAGGTGCGACACGTACAGCGACAGCGCGTGCATGGGCTGGCGCAGATCGTGACTGGCCACGGCGAGGAAGCGCGACTTGGCCCGATTGGCATTCTCCGCGCTGGCATTGGCTTCTTCCAGCTGGTGCAGCGTTTCGCGCGCCTGCTCCAGCAGCCGTTCGTTCTCGAGATTCAGCTCGATGATCGTCTTGACAGCGGCATGCTGCTGCTGGGCCGACACCAGCGCTGCGGCCGCGAACAGCAGGAAGAACACGCCCATCAGCGGGTGCATGGGGCTGGCGAGAATCCCGCCAATGAAGGTCGTGCTGGTGGCGAGCACGAACGACGTGACGAGCCGCCGGTACTGGGCCTGCGCGCTGGCGCCGCCCATGACGACCAGCGCGATCGAGCATGTGACGAAGGCGGCCAGCTGGGCATTCGTCGAATTCAGTACCAGCAGAGAGGAGATGCCCCAGAAAGCACCCGCGACTGCCGCGTTGTTGGCCAGGCGCCGGCCGTAGCGCAGAACGGTCGCATCGTCGCCCGGCGCGCGCCGGTATTCGGCCGCCAGGAACATGCCGCGGGCCAGGATGAGCAGCAGGGTTGCCGTCCACAGCAGCAGGAAGTGCAGCGGCGCGCGGTCGGCGTCCCGTTCCGCGATGGTCCAGACGCCGTACGCCAGCAGCACGCCAGCCGCCATGCCGAGAGACAGGTTTTTCGGCGTCGCGATAAAGGCCATGCGGATCTGCCTGACCTCCACGTCGTGCGGCTCGCTCAACGCCGTGCGCAGCAGGGCCGTCAGCGCTTGCCATGCCTGGTGCAGGCTGGGTCGGTCAAGGGTGCGCATGGCGTATTTCGCTCGGTCGGGGCGCCTGGGAAGCTTTCAATGTAGTCGGCACTGCGGCAAAAGTACATGTCGGCATAAAGGCGTGCATATTTCGCACACGTGTGCTAAAGTGAATCGCATGAACACTTCCGCAAAAAGCGAAGCGACTTATGCCCTGATCGTCGATGCCGCCATGGACATGGCCGCGGCGGAAGGCATCGGCAAGCTGTCGCTGGGGGAGCTGGCCAAGCGCACCGGTGTCAGCAAGAGCGGCGTGTTCTCGCGCGTGGGGTCGCTGGAAAGCCTGCAGGGCGCCGTGCTGGACGAGTACGACCGCCGCTTCGCGCAGGAGGTCTTCCTGCCGTCGCTGCAACAACCGGCCGGCCTGCCGCGGCTGCAGCAGCAGGTGCTGCTGTGGCTGAGGAAGATCACGGAGGAAGGCACGCGCAATTCCTGCCTGTACACGGCGGGCGCGTTCGAATTCGACGACCTGGAAGGCCCGCTGCGCGACCGGGTGGAACTGGGCGTGGCGCGCTGGCGCGCGTCGCTGCGCCGCACCGTGCTGCAGGCGATGGAGGCCGGACACCTGCGGCCGGACACCGATCCCGAACAGCTGGTGTTCGAGATCTACAGCCTGATCATCGGCGTGATGCACGACGTGCGCTTCCTGCGCGACATGGCGGCACCGAAGCGCATGCAGCGGGCGTTCAACCGGCTGATTTCCACGTACAAGAGCTTCAACGATCTGGAGTGACGCGGCGGGCCGTATGCCGTGTTTTTTTAACGCTGATTTCGCACGACTGTGCGAAATGGAGGGCTGACATGAAATACGTCCTGTTGCTGCTGCCCGTTGTCTATGTATGGATCCACTACGGCGTAGCCGACGTGCTGCGCGCCATCCCCGACCGGAACGAGGATTTCGGCGTTTTTTAACCTGCAAGGAGACCACTGTGGACCATCAGAATACCCCGATCGATTTCTATTTCGATCCCTGCTCGCCGTACGCCTACTTTGCCGCGACGGGCATCGAGGCGCTGGCGGCGCGTCATGGCCGCACCGTGCGCTGGCGCCCCGTGTCGCTGCTGGCGCTGTTCAAGGCGAGCGGCACCACGCCGGCGCCCCTGGTGCCGCTGCGTGGCCCCTACATCATCCACGACGTTGCGCGCACGGCGCAATTGCACGGCATCCCCTACCGCAAGCCGGCCAACTTCCCGCAACTGCTGCTGGCCGCGCCGCGCGCCATGCTGTGGATCGAACACGAATACAGTGCGGAGCAGGCAGCGGCATTCGCCAGGCGCTGCTTTACCGCCTATTTTGTCGATGGCGTCGACCTGGGCAGCGATGACGAAGTCGTGCGCCTCGCGCAGGAACAGGGCATCGACGGCGAGCGCCTGCGCGCGGCGCTGCACAGTGCGGAACTGAAGGAGGCGTTGAAAACGGCAGGGGAGGAGGCGATCGCGCGCGGCGTGTTCGGCGTGCCGTTCATGATCGTGGATGGCGAACCGTTCTGGGGCTACGACCGGTTCGACCAGATGGAGCAGTGGTTGACGCAGGCGGCGGCCACCAGGGCCGCCGCCTGATCGGAGGGCTTACTTCTTCTTCGCTGGCGCGGCCAGCAGCGGCACCAGGTACTTGCCGGTGACGCTGTCCGGGTTGGCCGCCACTTCTTCCGGCGTGCCGGTGGCGATGATCTTGCCGCCGCCGGCGCCGCCTTCCGGACCCAGGTCGACGATCCAGTCTGCCGTCTTGATGACGTCCAGGTTGTGCTCGATGACCACCAGCGTGTTGCCCTGGTCGCGCAGGCGGTGGATCACTTTGAGCAGCAGGTCGATATCGTGGAAGTGCAGGCCGGTGGTCGGCTCATCCAGGATATACAGTGTGCGGCCCGTGTCGCGTTTGGACAGTTCCAGCGACAACTTCACCCGCTGCGCCTCGCCGCCGGACAGCGTCGTCGCGCTCTGGCCCAGCTTGATGTAGCCCAGGCCCACGTCCAGCAGCGTATGCAGCTTGCGCGCGATCGTCGGCACCGGCTTGAAGAACTCGTGCGCGTCTTCGACCGTCATGTTCAGCACTTCGGTGATGCTCTTGCCCTTGTAGTGCACTTCCAGCGTTTCGCGGTTGTAGCGCTTGCCGTGGCAGACGTCGCACGGCACGTACACGTCCGGCAGGAAGTGCATTTCCACTTTCAGCACGCCATCGCCCTGGCATGCTTCGCAGCGGCCGCCCTTGACGTTGAACGAGAAGCGCCCGGCGCTGTAGCCGCGCTCTTTCGCCATCGGCACCGTCGAGAACAGGTCGCGAATTGGCGTGAACACACCTGTGTACGTGGCCGGATTCGAGCGCGGCGTGCGGCCGATCGGCGCCTGGTCGACGGCAATGACCTTGTCGAAGTGCTCCAGGCCGCTGATCGAATCGTGCGGCGCCGGTTCCATCTGCGAGCCGTACAGGTGGCGCGACAGGGCCGGATACAGCGTGTCGTTGACCAGCGTGGACTTGCCGGAGCCGGAGACGCCCGTCACGCACGTCAGCAGGCCGACGGGCACCGTCAGCGTCTGCTTTTTGAGGTTGTTGCCCGTCGCACCCGTGATGACGAGCTGGCGGTTCGGATCGGCCGCGTGGCGCGTCTTCGGCACCTCGATCCTCAAAGTGCCGTTCAGGTATTGCGCCGTCAGCGATTCCTTGTTCTTCAGGATGTCCTTCAGCGAGCCCGATGCGATGACGTCGCCGCCATGCACGCCCGCGCCTTTGCCCATGTCGACGATGTAGTCGGCGGTGCGGATCGCGTCCTCGTCGTGCTCCACCACCAGCACGCTGTTGCCGATGTCGCGCAGGTGCTTCAGCGTTTCGATCAGGCGGTCGTTGTCGCGCTGGTGCAGGCCGATGGACGGCTCGTCCAGCACGTACATCACGCCCGTCAGGCCGGAGCCGATCTGCGACGCGAGGCGGATACGCTGCGCTTCGCCACCGGACAGCGTGTCGGCCGAGCGGTCCAGCGACAGGTAATCGAGGCCCACGTTATTCAGGAACGTCAGCCGCGACACGATCTCCTTGACGATGCGGTCGGCGATATCGCGCTTGGCACCTTTCAGTTTCAGCTGCTCGAAGAACGACAGCGTTTCGCGCAGCGGCTTCTCGGCGATCTCGTAGATCGCCTTTTCCTGCTTGCCGGTGCCGACCTTGACGTGCCGCGCTTCCACCCGCAGGCGCGCGCCGGTGCAGGTCGGGCACTTCTTCTCGTTGATGAACTTGGCCAGTTCCTCCTTGACCGCCATCGAATCCGTTTCGCGGTAACGCCGCGCCAGATTGTTGACGACGCCTTCGAACGTGTGCTCCTTGACGATCGTGCGGCCACGCTCGTTGACATACGTGAACGGCACGGTGTTCTTGCCGGAGCCATGCAGCACAACGTTCTGCGCCGCGGCCGTCAGCTTCTCGAACGGCACGTCGAGGTCGAACTCGTAATGGTCGGCCAGGCTGGACAGCATCTGATAGTAAAACTGGTTGCGGCGATCCCAGCCCTTGACGGCGCCGGACGCGAGCGACAGGTTCGGGAACGCGACGATCCGTTTCGGGTCGAAGAACTCGATATGGCCCAGGCCATCGCATTCGGGGCACGCGCCCATCGGGTTATTGAACGAGAACAGGCGCGGCTCCAGCTCCTGCAGCGAATAGCCGCAGGACGTGCAGGCGAACTTGTTCGAGAACACGTGCTCCACGCCCGTGTCCATCTCGAACGCCACCGCGCGGCCTTCGGCCAGGCGCAGCGCCGTCTCGAAACTCTCGGCCAGGCGCTGCTTCAGCTCCTGGTTGACCTTGATGCGGTCGATGACGACGTCGATCGTGTGCTTCTCCGTCTTCTTCAGCTTCGGCAGGTCTTCCACTTCATAGATCTTCGCCTCGTGCGTACCGCTCTGGACGCGGAAGCGCACGAACCCCTGCGCCTGCATCGCCTCGAACAGGTCGACGTGCTCGCCCTTGCGGTTCGCCACGACGGGCGCCATGATCATCAGCTTCGTCCCCTCCGGCATGGCCAGCACGGCATCGACCATCTGCGACACCGACTGCGCCGACAGCGCGTGGTCCGGGTGGTTGATGCAATACGGCGTGCCCACGCGGGCATACAGCAGGCGCAGGTAGTCGTGGATCTCGGTGACGGTGCCGACGGTCGAGCGGGGATTGTGCGACGTGGCCTTCTGCTCGATCGAGATGGCGGGCGACAGACCTTCGATCAGGTCGACGTCCGGCTTCTCCATCAGTTGCAGGAACTGGCGCGCGTAGGCCGACAGCGACTCGACATAGCGGCGCTGGCCTTCGGCATACAGCGTGTCGAACGCGAGCGACGACTTGCCCGAGCCGGACAGACCGGTAATGACGATCAGCTTGTTGCGCGGCAGATCGAGATTGATGTTCTTGAGATTGTGCGTACGGGCGCCGCGAATGCGGATTTCTTCCATGTATGTGTGCCTTGAGTGTGCCTTGAATGAGCCTTGATGGTCCAGACGACTGGGGCCAGAACGGATGAATCTGCATTACTGCTGCAAATCCGGTCAACCCGAAACTATAACGAGGTTCGGAAAACGATGCTGGGGGGACGCTTCAAACGTGAATCCGGTGTTCCGGCATGGGATGCTCGCTGGCCTGAAGCGATGGCGTTCCAGCCACAGCGGCGATGTCGCCTCAGTTGCTGCCGAACACCGAAAATTCAAGGGGCTTGCGGATCGAAAGCTGATTTTGATGCGGATCAGCCCAAACGTCGCCGAACACTGTATATAATACCAGTATTCACGCACGCCTGCTCGGGCACGGCGCCCGGGCACGAAAAAAACCGCCCTGCGGCACATCAGGCGTCTGCTGCGCTGTCATATAATCGTTCTTTAGCAAAATTTCACGCAGGAGTTTTACATGGCATCTGTCAATAAAGTCATCATCGTCGGCAACCTGGGCCGCGACCCGGAGATCCGCTACATGCCGAGCGGCGATGCCATCGCCAATATTGCCGTTGCCACGTCGTTCCGCAGCAAGGACAAGAACACGGGCGAGCAGAAGGAAATCACGGAGTGGCACCGCATCTCGTTCTTCGGCCGCCTGGCCGAAATCGTCGGCCAGTACCTGAAGAAGGGCTCGTCCGTCTACGTCGAAGGCCGCCTGCAAACGCGCAAGTACACGGACAAGGACGGCGTTGAGAAATACGCAACCGACATCATCGCCCAGGAAATGCAGATGCTGGGCGGCCGCCAGGGCATGGGCGGCGAAGGCGGCATGGGCATGGGTGGCGGCGACGAGATGGGCATGGGCGGCGGCGGTTACGACGCGCCACCAAGCCGTCCAGCCCCACGCCCTCAACAATCGGCCCAGGCACCACGCCCGGCACCGAAGCCGGCACCGAACTTCTCCGATATGGATGACGATATTCCGTTCTGAGAAGCTTAGAACGATAATTGCAGGGAACTCGAAACGGAGCTGCTGATCAGCTCCGTTTTTTATCGCTCAGCGCATTTCGGTGTTACAGGGCGGGTGCGTCCACCAGCAAATCAGGCTGCAAGGCGCGGATGCGCAATTCCGTGAAATAGCCGCCCGCCTCGTTGTAGCGCAAATAGCAGCGACCGCAGTCCATGCAGCGCGCGACCGTGCAGCGGTTGCAGGGATAGTAGCGCGGCGCGATCGGGGCCGACTCGCTTTCGTAGCGCGTCCCGGCGCTGTGAAATTCGACGAACGTCGCGTCGTCGTAAGGATCGTCCACCAGGGTTCCGATGTCCTCGAAGCGGTCCAGCTCCAGCGTCATTGGCAGCGCTTGCCAGGCAGTGACGGGTACCTTGTTGCAGCTGCACGGGACCGCCACGGCCGCCGAGGCCGCGGCCAGATGCGTCAACTCTTCAAATTCGATTTTCTGCATAGTCTTCAGGTCGTTTTTCCCGATTCTACACGCCCGCCGCTTTGCTATTGCTCGCTGAAGTTGCTAATTGTCGCGATGAGCGTCGCGCCACAACTGGTTTTATGGCCGTCATAGGCGACGGCGATGCCGTCGATGGCATGGAAGGCGCTCCCTTCGGCGATCGTGCAGACGTCGTGACCCTTGATCGGGCAAACGCACAGGTCGCCAACCCGCGCGACGGCAATGCCGCCTACCGTGAAGTGGGATGCCGAGACGCTGACGACCTTACCACCGTGCGAAGTAGGATCGCCGAGACGAATGACGTTGGGCATGGCTCAGCTCACCCTTCGCGGACTGAGTCCACATCCCCATCGGGTGCCGGTGGCTGGTTTGGATTGGGATCGGTCCCGGTCAGCGGCTCGCTGGGGGCGGCGTCATCGTGGGCGACAAGCTTCCATACCGTCGCGGTCCGGAAAGACGGCCGCTGGCCCTTGAGCTTTTGCCACACCGAAGGTTCACCAAGCAGAACGACTTCCGGCATCGGATCGCCGGCCTCGAAACGCTTGCGCTGGCCGCCTTCAATGACGCCCGCCTCACTCGCCTGCCACCACCCGGTTTGCGGGCACGTCGCCCCGGTCGCTATGAGTTCCCCCAGTGGCAGAGGCGTCTGCGGCGTGGGGCCCGATTCGCTCGTTTTGAGCTGGTCGCCGGTGGGCCGCAGGCGGAAGGAATTCAGGATGTCGTCCCACAGCTTGATTGCCTGCTGATCCGTCAGCGTGGTCTTTTGCGGGTTGCCATTGCTGTCCTGGTGGCCCGTCGTCAGCTCGATCTTAATCGCCGGCGTATCCAGCGTGCCATCACCCTGAGTCTCCCAGACGAACGCATGGCCCCGCATGCCACCGCTGTTCGGTGCCGAAGCCAGATGCTCCTGGCCTTTGTATGGCCCGATCTGCCGGTTGCCTTTGCGCAGCACGTGGACGGACGTGGCGAGATTGCCGAGCGCCTGCGTCATGCCGCCCATGCGTTCGAGCAGGGGCTTGTCCTGTTTGTGGCTGGCGAGCGGATAGATCCAGACGGATACGAAGGCGTCGGGGTGGCCGGCGATGTCGATGTCTACGCCAGCCTCTTCATTCCGCCAGCGGGGATTCGCGATGAAACCCCCAGCAAAACAATACCCAGGTTCGGTCGGAATCTCTGTGTCAGCGCGGTGGCGGAGGCGCTTGAGTGCCTCTTGCATGCGGTTGAGCCCGAACTCCTGCTTGTTGTTGCTGACCTCGTCTTTGAGCTGGTAACGTTTGCCATCCTGCCATCGATAGCCTTCGATATTGACCACTGCCGTAATGAAGTTCTCTTCCCAAAACGCCAACATCCTTGTGGTCTTTTCCGGTCGAAGACTCTTACGCAGCAGGCTGGGCTCGACTTTATGTTTTGTGGCTCGAAGCTTTGTTTCCCTGCCGTCCACCTCTTGTTCAAACTCATTTAGACTCATCTGCTTTGCCGGTTCTATGCCGATGAAATCATATTTATAATTTCCGCCGCTCAGTGTTGAGCCAGCCGGAACATCGACGAGAAATCGACCAATGCAGAACGTCGATATAGTTGGTGAAGCCGTTGTATCGGCACTTTGATTAGTCATGGTAGAAGATCCGGATTGGTTTGGTGCAGCCATGCATGTGCTGAATCCCGCCGATAG
>Ga0307518_10004139_pt1 | contig 10397 bp, 10 predicted proteins | sample 25_EM_MG_FD_203889 | JGI IMG/M metagenome (GOLD analysis project Ga0307518, IMG submission 203889) | Populus trichocarpa ectomycorrhiza microbial communities from riparian zone in the Pacific Northwest, United States - 25_EM | ecosystem: Host-associated > Plants > Roots > Unclassified | place...
CCAGACCCAGAAGACGATCGCAACGTCATTTTTGGGATTAGATCTATCCCGATAATTAGATCTAACTATATTGCCTCCGTGAGCAAAGTCGATTACGACATTATGCACCGGAGATTTGGGCACCCCTTGAAGGAAGTACTCCAACGCGCACAAAAGCATACGCAGCGCTTCCCGGAGATTCACTTTCCTACTGAGGATTGTGTTTGCCCTGGATGTGCTCTTGGCAAGATGCCCAATCGAGCTTTCCCAGAGAATGAAAGACGTGCTTCCACGCCCTTTGAGCTGGTGCACTCTGATCTGAAATCCTTCCCGGTTACGTCGTACCGGAAGTTTAAATATGTTATTACTTTTTACGACGACTTTACTTCTCATGCCTGGACTATGCCTCTTCGCTCCAAAGCTGCAGCGATTACGGCCGCCAAAGATTTCCTAGAAATGGTGCGCGTCCAACATAATGCGCACGTCGTTGGATGGATGTCCGATGCTGGCGGAGAGTATAAATCCGATCTGTTTGATCGAGCACTCCTTGAGAAAGGAATAAAAATATATCAAAGTGCTCCTAGAACCCCCATGCAGAATGGCCGCGCCGAGCGTTTAGGGCGCACTCTCATGGATAAAGCCGAGTCTATGCGGCATCAAGCCTGCATCCCTGACTCCTGGTGGGAATTTGCGTTCGCTCATGCAACCCACATTTACAACCGTACTCCGGTAGCTCGCCTGCGATGGTGCACCCCCCACGAAATGCTTAAGGGGGAGTTGCCTAACATTGACCACCTCCGTGTGTTTGGCTGTGGAGCATTTGTATATCTCCCAGCAACGGCTAGAGCGAATAAGATGGCTCCCAAGTCGGAGCTTATGACTTATGTCGGTGTTGCCCCTGGCAATGAGCGCAATTTCTTGTTTATGCGCTCCACCAATGCAGTGTTCACCGCTGCCCACGCCGTCTTTGACGAGCGTCATTTCCCCCGCTGCCCCAAAAACAGGCGCGAACCTCTCGAGAACCCCTTTGGAAGGGTAAACCCAAAACCTACCACCGATCGACCAGGGAATCCCCCTGATGACATCGACAGTGATGACAATGTGGAACACGACCATGGCTATCCACATCCCCAAGCGCAGGATGACGATCCAAAGCGCGAGGACCCTGAGGCTCCTGAGGAAGAGCCCATTCAACCAAATCCTCCCCGTACGCCATCTCCAGTGCCTCCACCGGCACCGAGAACGCCTTCACCAGCGAGAAATCCGCCACCCCCGGCACCACAGCGCCCTGGCCGAGCTGAACGCCGCCAGAATGCGCCGCGACCCCCTGCAGTGAATATCCCTGCCTGCCCCCAACGTGAACGTAGAGCGCCATTGCGCCCCGGTAACGTGTATGGTGAGCGGCGACATCCCGTTGAACAACTCCGGGATATCGAAAGTGCCTCGCGATGGCGAGAAACAGTGGGTGAGGCCCCTAGGCCCCCACAACCGGACACACCAGACCATGTTCCTGGTGGTTTCCCCGACACCTCTGCAACGCCCAGTGAGGAAGATGTGCAAAAGATGTGCGAGGAAGGGGGAGCAAACCTAGTCCGTTTCCTGATGGGCAAAGCCCTCACAACCTGCGAGCCTCAATATGAGAGCGTCCGCAATTGGTCCTACAAGGACATCGCTCGCTTACCCCAAGCTGAGCAGAAACTCTGGCGACTTGCTTGCCAAGAAGAGCTCGACATGCTGCGAAAGCGCAAAGTCTTTGAGCTAGTTGACCGTCCCCGAGACCGGAAGGTCATAAAGAATCGATGGGTCTTCGACGTAAAGTCGGATGGCCGCAAGAAAGCCCGCTTAGTAGCGAAAGGCTTCTCCCAGGTTGAGGGATTAGATTTCGACCAGGTCTTCTCACCAGTCGTGCGCTTTGAAACAGTGCGCCTCATGCTTGCGCTTGCCGCACTTGAGAATTGGTATATCACTGGACTCGACGTTCGGAGCGCCTACCTGTATGGCAAGCTCGACGAAGAGATCTACATGGAGCAACCCGAAGGGTTTGCTGTTCCCGGGCAAGAGCGCAAAGTGCTCCGCCTTTGGCGTGCCCTCTATGGCCTTAAACAGGCCGGCCTAGCTTGGTGGCGCACACTCGATGAGTCTCTGAAAGAGCTCGGGTTTGAGCGCCTTAAGTCTGAAGCAGGCATCTTCTTCTACAAGAAGAAAGGCACCAACATCGTCATTGGTATCATCTATGTTGACGACGCACTATTCTGTGGCCCTAACAAGGCTGTTGTTGATGCTGTCAAAGCGCAATTCATGCGCAAATGGGAGTGCAGAGACCTTGGAGAACCTAATGAGTTCCTCCGAATGCGAATCACGCGCAAAGGTCGCGCTATCCACTTGGATCAATGCGCATACCTCCTAAAGGTCGTCGAACGCTGCGGCATGCTTAATGCAAAGTCCGCAAGCACCCCACTGCCGGCTGGCTACTATGCCGCCAAAAATACAGAGCCTGTTGATGCGGATCTCCGCTCCCGTTTCCAGACGGTAATTGGGTCCCTCCTGTATCTTATGTTGGGCACTAGGCCTGACATTGCTTTTGCAGTCACCCATCTCTCGCGCCATGCCGCGAACCCATCTCAGGACCACCTGAATAAAGTGCTGTATATCTGTCGCTACTTAATTGGGACGTCTACATACTCCCTAGTATATAATGGTGGATCCGGTGCTGGCCTGATTGCATGCACGGACTCAGATTGGGGATCAGACCCTACCTCTCGCCTCTCGCAGACAGGTTTCTACCTGAAGCTTGCAGATGGCTTGATCAGTTGGACTTCTCGTGCGCAGAAGACTATTGCGTACTCGTCCACTGAGGCTGAATACATGGCTTTGAGCGATTGCGCTCGCCAAGTTACCTGGATTCGAAGTTTGCTCGGTGAGCTCGGCTATAAGCTGAAAGCTATCCCGATTTGCGGTGATAATCAGGGGTCCATATTCATGGCATCCAACCCTGTAACGGAGCCTCACTCCAAGCACATCGACATACGCTACCACGGAATCCGCGAGTCAGTCGCGAAAGGTAACGTGGAGCTATTCTTCATTGATGGTGCTGAAAATCCCGCCGATCTGCTCACCAAGAACTTACCACACGAGAAATTCGTGAAGTTCAGAGCTCAACTAGGCTTACAGTTTCCCTCTGGCAGCATCTAGCGCCTTATTCGCTGAAGTGCTCTACGTGCAGCACAGCGAGGGGGAGTGTTGAAGTCGCACGTGCACCCGGCGTAAACCATCAATGAAGTGCGCACAAGACTGTGACCCATATTAGTGTAGACTTAGTAATAGTCCTCTTTAGAGTAGATGTTACATGTCACACGTCACATGTCACAGTCACGTGTCACAATGTTTGTTGTATATAAACAGCGTTCATCGCTTATATAAGATAACAGCTCTTGACCAGCTACCGCTATCATCTCAGCTTGTCCCCTCCACATAACAGGTGAGCAGGAGTAGCAGTTCCTCTACATACATAGGTATTGCTTCAACAGGTGTATGGAGAGCACCGATAACAAATAAAATAGGGGGAATGACCAAGATGGAGACGTGTAACCAATTCACATCAGCAAATTGACCCATGCCCTGTACAGTCTGTACAGCTGATTACAGAAAATTACAGCAAGGTACCCAGTAATACAGAGCTGTACAGAAAATGGACAAAAAAACTGGCCTATAAACCTTGCCTAAAAATTTCACTGAACCTTCTTTGTATCAAAAATAAGCTTTTTACATACCGGGTTTGACTGTAGAAACTGAATTACTCATGTGATATGTCAAAACTTGGGGTGGCAATAGTGCTGTTTTGCTGATGCACCTCTTTATGCAAATTATTCCATATAATGGGAGGGAGTTCTTTTTGGTGCTTGAGCATGTAGGACACAAAGTTGTCAGGAATGGACTCCGTTGGTATTTGTGCTGGGTCGTCAAAGTGGGATGGTGAGCCCATATCACGTGTGGGGAAAGCGAGTGTCACATCTGAGAGAGGCCCCCAGTGACGCTACACTTTTGAATACTTCGGTGACCTCTCTGATTGGGTGAGATGAGTCAGCTAAGCAAAGTAATTCAGTTTAAGCGTCATTATGGCTGGCCACTGGCATGTTAACATGAGAAAAATGGGATGCGACTCATCCCTTTCCCTTTAGTATTGATCGGATAATGACTTGCATGGCAATTACATATGGACGAATTACTTCAATTCAGGTTTTGCAAATCGAGCGAGCCCTCCCATTGGCCGATGCGCCTCTAAGCGAGTGCTAGTCTATATATGGGTGTGGATATATCCTCGGTTGTGGTTTCTTGATCGGCGGCTAATAAGTTGATTTATCTTGAAAAAACAGCAGGTGGCAGTGCTGGGGGCTGCGAAGCCGTGCGCCAGCTTCTGCAGCGGAAACGACCGTGCCCGTGAGTCTGATGGCATTGCGGCATCGTCGATCGTGCCCAGAGTGTACCCAGTGTGACACGGAACCAAATGTTTACGGCAGGTCAGGGTACGGGCAGAACATCACTTAGTAGTTATGGCTTAGGGCTTACTACAGTTCAGGCTAACTACCAGTAGTATGTTGATTCTCTTTCTGTAAACTCAATGAGTCTGGGGTTTGATGGACGTCTTCGAACACCTGCAGGACTGAATGGTCAGGGATTCCTGCCAAAGGTCATCAATATCTAATATGGTGGCGGGGACACGATTGCTTTGTCCTGGTGACGTGCTGGCCTCAGCTGTCGGGCAACATAAGCGCGTTGGTTACGTTGGGGTACTACTATTATACTAGTACACCGTGGCACTGGGTGGAGTGTTGGAGATAAACAGAACTGTTGTGGTATGTTTACCTACTTACATAAGCATGCATCGCACTAGAGTAGAGTTCCTAGTACCATAGTTCCCTCAGTAGCTTGCCAGACTACTGAGGGTGAGTACCTTCCTACTAACCACATACACCTACTAATACCTTGTAGTTACCCTACAGGTATATACTAATATATAGTAGCTTGCCAGACTACTGAGGTTACCCTACAGCTCCTTTTCCCTTCTTCCAGGCTAGACCTTCCCTGTGCAGACCACCACCTTTCTATATGGAGCATCGCTTTAGAGGCGAGGCTGAAATTCTGTTGGCGGTTTGAGGTCTTCAAGGACCTGCAGAATTAACAACTACTCAATACTTGACGGCCCTCCAAAATGATCAGGTTTGTCCACTCACTACCCTAAAGACTGGCATTTATACAAACTAACAGCAGGAAAAGTGGCCTGCAGTAATACTAGGTCAGGAACTACTCACAGCCAAATTTCCTTTTTAGGCCACTGTCAAGTGTCAACGAACCCTTGCGTACCGTCATAACTAACCTCACCCACACTGCCCGACGAACGACTTATACGATGCTTCGCCTTGTCCTGTCGAGTCATTTGCAAAGTTACTGCTTCGACTCTGCAAAACCAGCCGGTTTGGTTGCAATCGTACTGCTATTTTTCCGTTGTAAAGTGACTTTACAGGACTTTATAATTGCTTTCTAGGACTTTATAATTTGAACCAGCCTGCGGCCTCAAGGTGTCAGGACTCAGGGCATGATGTAATGCCCGGGTGCGTGGCCAGTTATTGGGCATGCGCTGCCCAGTGCCCATGCGTTTCCCTCATCCAACTCTCCCTCCTTACCCGCTCGAGTTGCTGCTCATCGCCCAGCAATCTTGGTTAGCATCGGTGAGCCCCCATGAGTGACAAGCCCTTTCAAAGTTGTACTGACATCGGTCTATTATCACCTCTTCCATAGATAGTCTATTCCTACTCCTTCCAATGCGCCGACCAGAAATCTCAATCGGCAGTGTCTGTTTTGTGGCAACCTGACCCCTTCTATGGCCACGAGCCCATATCGTGCCTATGCGCCAAATTCGTCACCCACCTCTTTGCCTGCCTGGAGTTGCCCCCGTCCTCTTCTGGCTCGACAGTGAAGCTGCCTTATTTTATATATATATATATATATCTCTGTTAAGGAACCTGAGGAACGTAGTTCCTATGTTGTCCCATACTGACTACGTATCCTACGCAGTGATGAAAGATAAGCCAGACGAGTCAAACCACACGTCCCTATGCACCCATGTATGAGGTAAGGGAGAGGCCCAACAGGGCACCGACACTATGTACCAGCAAACTGGGAGACGCAAAAGGGGGAGGAGAAAAACAAACAGAGACAAGAAGGGGGGGGTGGGGTGGGTAGAGGCCGGAGACCGGCAAGCGTATGTTTGGAGGTGGGGGTAGTCGCGCGCCCTCGGGCATGACTATCGCGCTAACCACTAATTCCGGGGAGGCCTGGATAGCAACCTGAAGGTCGCCGTTGGAGTCAAGACCCACGAACCGAGGCATGTCCGCAGAGAAGAGGGCCTGCACTACCAGTTGCACGTCCTCGGGCATGTTGAGAGGATAGAAGGGAACCATGGAGGAATCAACGGCACGATGGATAGAGATGGGGCAATGGTTGTGGTCTAGTAATGGTTGCAGCCATGTATGCTGTGGGTGGGCAGTGCCATCCAGGGCTACAGACATAGACGAGGCTGAGGAGGGGGAGGGAGGGTGAGGGGGCACCACAGTGGGGGCTGTGCGGGGAGAGAGGGGGGCTAGAGTAGAAGCCTCATGCGTGATACGGAAGGCCTGGAACTCCTTCCGCAAGGCCGCAATCTCCGCACGGAGCTCCACGATAACGCCAGGGGAGTTAGAGGGGGTAGTGACCAGAGGCTTGGTGGCAGCTCTAGGTGGTGGGAAGGCAGGGGACTTGCCTGCCCTTGGGCGGGCCCGCTGAGCACGAAGGTGCATCAGCATGTTATTTTGGTAGAGTTTGACATAGCTGGGAAGGACCCTGCCAGTCTCCGGATCAAGCGCCTGGGGTGCCAGCTGGGATTTGAATGCATGGAAAATGGAGACTATCCAGTGGACAGCCTTAGGACTGTCCTTTGGACACGAGGTCGGGACAGTGGGGACAGTAAAGGACTTGCCAGCATTGGGGCCAGCTTTCGTGGTCCAGGACCAGCGGAAAGGGTGGACGTCAAAGTGATGGAGAACCGAGCGCGGGACTGCAGGCGGGGCAAAACGAGCTCTGAAGGAGCCTTTGGGGAAGGCATGGTAACACTTTCCTATCTCTGAGAGAAGGATTGTGCAAGGAGATGAGGGTGAACACTGATGCTTGGTGGGAGCGGAGGCCTGTCCCAAAGGGGAAGGTGGTGGTTGAAGTTCAAGAGGCATCCCTTCAGCTGCCTTATTTTATCACATACTCCCTCCATCGTACAAAGCTACACTCATCGGTCATGTTTGCAGCCCTTGTCCTCCTTCAAAGACTGAAGGCGTGATTTCCCACCGCACAGGAACCATCGGACCACTGTCTCTTCGTATCCGCGTTCATGTTGGCCAGCAAGGTCATCCGCCATGATGCCTATTCAAACAAATTGTGGTCGATTGTCACGCAGGGGATGTTCCAGCTGAGGGAGATCACCCAGATGGAGAAAGAGATGTGCCAGTATTTGGAGTGGGGATTGAATGTCGATCCGGCAACGTTGGAGGAATTCGAGGAGCGAGGAGATGGTGCGCAAGGATTTTGCGAACCCTGACCCTTATCCTACTCATTCTTTCGTCAGTGAAGAAGTCGTCCCCTCCCGCTCGTCGCATTTGGGTCTGGGGAATTCTTTTTCTCAATGCCAGTGTGTGGGTGCGCTTGCACCCCTCCTGCTCCTCTTGTTGGGTTCTGGGGGATTGTTTTGCTTGACGCCGGTGTGTGGGTGTGCTTGCACCCCTCCCACCTGTCTTATTGGGTTCTGGGGGATTGTTTTACTTCGCGCTGGTGTGTGGGTGCACTTGCACCCCTCCCTCCTGTGTTATTGGGTTCTGGGGGATTGTTTTACTTCGTGCTGGTGTGTGGGTGCACTTGCACCCCTCCCTCTGCTATGCCATTCTCCCCCACTTGTGGCCTCACCCCATCGCGAGCCGCAGTCCTGCCGTTCAGCGCTCGGGTGCAAAGAGTGGACAGGTGACAGGTTTGTATATACATTTTTCATAGAGACTAGGTTCAAGTTATCAAGGTATCAGACGTGCTGACTGTGTTGCCACCATCGGCCCTTCAAAGTATGGTTTTGTTCGGTCCCTGTCACACTCCCAGGGCATCTAAGTCGGCAACCTCATCTACGGGCTTTTTGTGCAAGTATCTGCATGGTTCGCTTCTTCACAGATACTGATGAGGAACAGGCCGCTGCTTGCCATTGACCCGAGCTCCCCCGTGCTGCCCCTTGTAAAATCAAACCCGTCCTCCAGATCGGCACTCCCACACGCACACTTGGCCAAATGCCTCGCGGGCACTTGTTTGCTATCAGCGTCAAACGAGCAATAGTATCCCTCCCCATCTATGTGCCCCACTGCCCTCATTTGGTTCGCTGCCAGAAACTCCCTCGTCCATGTACTCTACATCACCCCCCGCCTCCTCTGCGTCACCCCCCACACCAATCGGCATTGAGGACCTTTCGGCCAAGATCGGTTCGGCTTCCTCATCGCCGGTGTACACGAAGTTTGGATTGGGTCGAGGCTGGTTTGCAGGTTTTTGGGCAGGGCTACCGCATGCTCAACGTGTTGATTCACCGCAAGGTATGCATTTATTGTTGTTTCATATTCAGTAGGTTTATGCATCTATTCTATAGAATTTGAACTACCTCCATCTCGATTACAACATGAATTTGAAGCCTGTCAAGACCCTCACAATGAAAGAGTGGAAAAAGTCGATTTTTGGAAATGTGTTTCACCTGTGCTGCGAAATTTTGCATCTTACCAAGCTTGTCATGGAAATGTTGACGCATTCCAACTCGCTGATGCATTGCAATATATCTTTGGTCATATCGGTGCTTTGACTGGTATGTACCGGTACAAGTACAAGGTTAGTTTATTGTTCTCGTGACCGCCTTCTCAGTTCACACGACTTGCAACTGATGAGACAAATTCTCATGACGAAGGATCTAAAACACCTGATCTACTATCGTTTCAATACTGGTCCAGTTGGCAAGGGCCCTGGTTGTGGCTTCTGGGCACCTGGATAGCGCGTTTGGCTGTTCTTTATGCCTGGCATTGTTCCCCTTCTTGAGCGCTGGTTGGGCGACCTCCTTGCTCGACAATTTGAAGGGCGCAACAGTAAAGGTATCGCCAAAACAGTTACGAAGCAGTGCGTGGAGTCACACTATGACCTTGAACTTCGTGCAGCTGTCATGCATGACATTTTGGACATGATGCCAGAGTCCATCAAGCAAAACAAGGCAAAGATGATCCTGCAACATTTAGCGATGTTGGAAGGCTAACATTCCATGGAAGGTTCCAGGCATGCCCACTGCCATCGAAAACATCATCCTGCGATATGTGAAGAACAAGGCAGATTGGTGGGTCAGTGCTGCCCATTATAACCGGGAGTGTATTCGGCACAGTGCCACTGTCGACAAGGCAGTCGTGAAGAAGAACTTGGGCCATCTCACCTGTAAGTAAAATGTGATTTTCTGCATAGCCCTATTTTGAATGTATTATTTAGGTCTTTACTTGAAAGCTGAACAATAGGGGCAGCATGGCTATCTCAAAAATGGAATGTGCGTCAGCGCTGTTACTGTCCACTGGCTTGAAAGCTGAAAGTTTGCACCTATCCCATTCCCTTAACTAGTCCTTTTCTTATCGTTTTGGAAGACCGCTGTCATACAAGCACGACACCAAACTGTGAGCAAGCCCACACGAATGTAAGCTTCAGTCCTTTATCCGGTTTATATATTCATTTAGGTTTGTCACATACCAAGTGTCTGCTCTTGACCGAGCATGCATTCAAGGAGGCTGATATCAAGATTTTTGGTACCTATGACCAACTCATTCCTTGCTATGATATTGAACCTGTGGAGAAGATTACTGATGCGGTCAGTTTATTTGTATTTTGCTCTGTACTTTCCCCACTCATGACTTGTTTACAGTACCTCAACCAATTCCTGTTCTTCAAGGCCAACAAGCAAGTTCATTTTCATTTTGGCAGGGCGGGCCATGTCTTTGTCAGCAGGGCATCGGATGACAGCAGTTGACGTACCTCATCCGCCCCTCATCTGCTGTCATGCACCAAACAGGTTTGGTACAGTGAACATGGAAGATAACGTCAATATCAAACGATCCTGGTGCGAAGGATGAGCACGACGGAGCCTCATTGTAGCCATCTATCGCACAAGAAGACTATCCTGATGCAAGAGACGACTGCCGACGCTGACAGTCATCTATCGCACAAGAACCGCCAAGAAGCAGAAGAAACTGAAGGAATAATGTCCATTATGGTATGAGAAAGGAATGCACACTTCTGCAGTCCAATTCCCATACCAGAACAAGCAAAGAAGCTGAAGAATTGATGGA
>Ga0307518_10004140_pt1 | contig 10397 bp, 5 predicted proteins | sample 25_EM_MG_FD_203889 | JGI IMG/M metagenome (GOLD analysis project Ga0307518, IMG submission 203889) | Populus trichocarpa ectomycorrhiza microbial communities from riparian zone in the Pacific Northwest, United States - 25_EM | ecosystem: Host-associated > Plants > Roots > Unclassified | place...
AAACTCAGTATATAGGCTGGAAACCTGTGACCCGATCTTTTAGATCATTCTCAGGTATAACAACGCCACATACTGAGTATTATTATTATTACTATTACTATTAATATTATTATTACTATTACTATTATTGTTACTATTATTGTTGTTGTTGTTGTTGTTGTTTTATTAATTATAATTTATACAATTAACCTCTCTGTGGTTCGACCCCGGTCTTGCCGGATTATTTATTACTTCGACACTCCTGCACTTGGGAGAAGACATCAATCTTTTGGTCGTGCCAGTTATCCTGCTCTTATAACCTGGACCGTGAGTTTGGCATGTTAACTCGAGTTAACTCGGGTCATTTTCTTGAGTTTTTTTTTAATTGATTTTTTTTTCAGTTTTATCCTTCAACATTGGATTTATTGAAAATTAAGCTTCGTGATTTGTTTGAATTTTTTTCTATGGGGTTATCATGATCTCATACTTGGTATGCGGGTTCGTAGTTTAACCTGAGTTGACTCAAACCGATCCAATATGTTGTTGTCTTTATATTTATTAAGAAAATCTCATCTTAGATATTTATTTTGCATCAAACTATATTTTCACTAGTTATTCCGGTTGTCTTTGGACTCAACAAGGTAACCAAGTCACATCAAATCAACTCCTACACGATTTAAATTTATTTTCTACTAGATAAAAATATTAGTAATGCCTAGACTTTTTTTTTACATAAAAAAATTGATCTAACCCGCAACGTAGCGCTCACTAAATGATCTAGTATAAAACTAAAATATTATTCTAGTGAATAGTGTTTTGTGAGGAGGTGAACATTGAACTCACCTTCTCTTTTAATTTTTGTTAATAATATTTTAGAAAATAACTGGTTTATAGGTCCACGCTAAGCTGCGGGTCAAATAAAAAAAAATTGAATGTAAAAAAAAAATTAACCACATGAATTATTTGACATTATTATTAAACCTAATTTAGCAAGTCAACCTTGAAATCTCCCAACCCGACTCTTTGCCTAGCTTTAGTTTAAGATTAAAGCAATCTGAAATAAATTATGAAGATCAATTCAAAAGTAACCAAATATCAAAGGATAATTTTTTAAAAAAAAAAAGCTAAAAAATTCAAGGATGAAATCAGAAAACAAAATAAAAAAAATCAAAGAAAAAAGATAGAGAGAGAGATGCTTTATTGTTCATATGAATAGTGAAGCTCCATCAAGTTTACCAAATATTTTATTTGTATTAGGCAATTCTATCAACAATTGGTTTCATCAACAAAGTTAGACCCAATAAGTTATTAGTGATGAAGTCATCAAAACTTTAGATTAGGTTTGTGTTTTCCACGGTTGTGTCTTAGGTTGATATGTCCGGACATGGTTGTTTCATGCACTCCTGCAAAAACAAGTCGTCTATTAAGATAGAGGACCCTCTAATATTTAAGTTAGTAAATTCTAGGAGGGAAGGAAATTATAACAATGAGAACAAAAACATATGAGAGTGTATGATGTTGTGATTGTTATGTGTAGTATTGTATGGCTTTGTATTTTATTACCTAGCAACCCGATGTATTTATACACCTCGATCACATGAAATTACCTCATGTAAAGCATGGGGTTGCCAGACATAGTGGAAGATGTGGCACCATAACTATTTGTGAGAAAGGTTGGCACTTGCAGGTGAATGACGAGAAAGGTTGGTGCCATACTAACAAGGCATGAGTTGTTCAAACAAAGTGTGTACCATAATTACATAGCTATTTGCAAGAAAGTTAGGTGTCATTCTGACCTTTTAAAAGTCATAACACTACATTGCAGTGCGTGGCAACGTTAGGCTCCCTCGAAATTTGCACGAGATTGGGATTTGGTCTCAAAATTGTTGTTGGGTTAAGGCCTATAACTAAGCAGATAGGCAATCCACTTGGGCAAAGACCCATTTGCGAACAAGGTGGTCCATTTAAACGAAGGCTTATTAGCGAACAAGACTTTTTGTATTTTAAAGTTATTTATTTTTAATTGATTTAATAAAAAAAAAAAAGCATAATGGATCGAATATGCAGAGGCCAGACATGTGGGCTTGGGTGGCCTAGTGCACCTTACCCATTTAAAGAAAACACCATGTGCACTGGCTAGGTGCACGAACGTGAGCTCTTTTTTTTTGGAAAAAAAAATAGATGACATGTTGTCTATTTTTTTTTTAAGATAATAAAATAAAGCACGCATAGTTTTTTACCACCAAAGAGATGATCAAAAAATCAAGTTGGGGTTTTTTAGACCTAAAAATCCACTTTTTAAAACCTATTTTCACTTAAAACTTGTTGAGATCAAAATTCACCTTTTTTTCTTATTAGATTATGATCAATCAACACATTTCTCTTTTGTTTTTTGTTTTTTTAACTAGTTTCTATGTCCTCTCTATAAGAAAAGGATGAAAAAATAATTTTTTGAATAAAAATTAAATTTAAAAAATTAAAAGGACTGGGTTGGAGGAGAAAGAAAAATAGGTGGACTGGAAATCATTTTTTTTCATAAATTTGAGATTGACCAAGGTTTTATATTATAATCCTCTCTCTTTTAATTTTGTATTTATACCATAATTTTAAACTTTATATCGGGAAATTAAGTTTTAGAAAGATTCAAAAAAAATTATAAGAAAAAAATAAAATAAAAAACACAAGGAAAATAAAATAAAAAAACCCCGCAAATTAGCTTTTGCTACTAGTATAAATAGTGGCAATCCCTTGTTTGTTTTTAATTTTTTAAGTTTTTTTTTTTTTTGTTTTGTTTTGTTTTTTTTTTTTTTTTTGCTATTCTTACAATATATTGATTGTAGAAATTCCCTTACCATTACTATTTTGAACATGACATGCATCTGCAAATATTAAAATAGTTTGCACGTGTTAATATTAAAGTAGTCAAGTTCAGATCGTACATCATTTTTGAGCTGGAATATAATGATTTATACATGTAAAAATTACTTTGATCATATAATTTAGTATTTTTTTATATTTATTCTTGTTGTTTTGAAAAATTAAATCTACATTCTAAATATTATTGTACGTGTAGTGTAGCAGCTTACATCCTCACTTATTTTACACTCTTTGATAATATAAATTATAATTTTTAAAATATTAAAAATAAATATAAAATCAATTAAATTAAATTATAGGAAGATTAATGTATCTATCACCCACGCTTTCCGGAAGTAAACGAACTCAACATCAACGTGATTATTGATACTGTTGCTTGAACTACGTGCAAAGGATATCAAATTCCGTTCTTCAATGTTCATAAAAGAATAGTTTTTTTTTTGAAAAAAAAGAAACGTTAAAACTTGCAGTTGACTTCTAGTCTTTCAAGATATTCTCCCATGACATTACGAACTAGGTTTATAATTATATTTATATATACAAACACTACTTACAGGTGTAAACGTCGGAGAAGAAATAAAATATTAGCTGTCAAAATCTTCTGAAACTGATCAAAATCTTCAGTACTATTAATATTCTGTTATATTCTTGTTGTTGGAAGCTCGGTCGAGTTCATATCTGGTGGTGAAGATTTTATTGAAAAAGTTTTTAAAAAAATGCTTGTTGCTTTATTATATTACTTTTAGAAAGAGAGAAATAAATGAAAACTCGAGGAGGAGCAAATGACTGCAGCTAGCAATCTCATTCGTGCATAAATAGTAGACTGCGTGTGAGGATCATCGATATTCTCTCTTTTCCCTAGCTGTTTTACTTCTCTTGAGCGTGACAGTACCTAGCAGATTAGCAGGGTGTTCTTCATAACATTTGAGTCTGGTTCATCCTGGTTAATTTAGGCTAGAGACTTTGTTTATTTTTCTGATATATATATACAGACAAAACCTTGCTTGTTCGTTTTTTTAGACAAGAATGAATACGATAGCTGGAGTTGGATCAGCATGGTGGCATGGCACTTCAAGACTAAAAGGAAAAGTCTTGATTTGTTTGGTTGTTGCAACTTCAATATTGATGGTGGCTGTAGCAGAACCAAGTTTGAAACAAAAGGGTTCATCATATAATGAGACTCGAAAGGTTGAGTCTCCTCGCCATGTGACAAAAGGCCACTCTGGTTACCAACATGTTTGGCCTGTGAGTCCAATTTTTCTATGTTATCTGACTCCCTGTTGACTACTTGAATCTTCTGCTTGGCTGCATAGAAAAAAAAAAAACCCTACAGGAAAACAAAGCCGACAGATTTTATGTTTTCTCTGAATTCTTTTTTGTTTCCCCCTTCCTGTCTTGTCAATAACTTTTTATTGGGTTTTCAGGATATGAGATTTGGTTTGAGAATTGTGGGGGGTACTATAATTGCATTCTTCGGAGCAGCATGTGGGAGCGTGGGAGGCGTTGGTGGAGGCGGCATTTTTGTTCCCATGCTTACACTGGTTATTGGGTTTGATTCTAAATCATCAACAGCATTATCAAAATGCAAGTGAAGATCCACCCTTCTAATATTTATGCATCTGAAAACCTCCTCATATGGCTAATGCATGCGTTATGAGGATAGTAATGTCAAAGAAGAACAGATGCTGCATATATCTTTTGGGTTGATAAAACATTTCTATCAAGTTACAGAAAATATATGCTCAGACATTTCTGAGTTGATTCAAAATATCAATCAACTCTCATGGCTACTGCATTACTGTATCCTTAAAATATGTCATGAAGTTGTTGTCGACTATGTTTGCTTTTGTCAGGTATGATCACAGGTGCAGCGGCGACAACTGTTTTCTATAATTTAAGACTAAGACACCCTACACTGGAACTGCCCATTATCGACTACGATCTGGCGCTTCTATTTCAGCCAATGTTGATTCTGGGAATTAGTATTGGAGTGACTCTGAATGTTCTTTTTGCTGACTGGATGATCATTATTTTGCTAATCATTTTCTTCATAGGTATATATATTGATAGTATAACTGCTACGCACTTTCTCCGTTTCGTTCTTGGAGCAACATTCTTCATTTTCTTTCGTTCCATGCAGCAACATCAACCAGGTCATTCTTCAAAGGCGTTGAAACATGGAAAAAAGAAACCAAATCAAAACAGGTCTCACATTTCCTTTATCCTAAAAACCTAGTTTATCTATGATATTCTATAATTCAATCTGTTTCCTCGTGCTCCATAACTGATCAGTTGTTTTAATTTGTAAATTTTCAGGAAGCTGCAAGAGCAAAGTTGGAAATTCATGGTGAGTGGTTTATAAAATCCAAATCTAGCTATCCTAATGTTTTTCTTTTCCTTCATGCCTAATGTGTTCTTTCATCAGACGACGAGATTGAAGCAGCAGAGGAAAAGCCTCTTCCTGGAGGCACCACCAGTCATGATCAAATAAAACCCGAGCCCAATAAAGAGAAGGTACGAAAAGTTAAGCAGTCTGAGTTTCATTTTAGTGGACTTTCATGACTAATAACTTCTGAAACCTTGTCAGGTCTCTATAATAGAGAATATTAAATGGAAGGACCTTGGAATTCTTGTCATTGTGTGGCTGATCATTCTTGCATTGCAGATTGGGAAGGTTTTTACCACTCGTTGTTATTTTCACATTACAGAGTGAGCCAATTCCTTCGTTTTTCTGTATTGATCAGCTAGTCTAATGAAAAACCAATGTCTGTCTGTTGGTCACAGAATTATACAACAACCTGCTCAGCTATATATTGGCTATTGAACATATTACAGGTACCTTTAATTACTGTGTTGAGTACATATATATTCATGAAATCTTATAGTATAAGAATAGTTACTATATTTTTGCCCTTGCTTTTCAGATCCCGGTGGCAGCTGGTGTAACTTCATACGAGGCGGTTAGCCTGTACAAAGGGCGGAGAAAAATTACATCCATGGGAGAAGCAAGCAATAACTGGCCAGTGCACGAACTTATTTTATATTGTTTTATAGGTGTTATGGCTGGCACAGTTGGAGGCATGCTTGGACTTGGTGGAGGTTTCATTTTGGGTCCTCTTTTTTTGGAGATGGGAATCCCTCCACAGGTGGAATTTCCTACTTTATTTCAACTTGTAAGATCCATTGACAGTGCCTTAAAATATTGAGAATCCCAACGCTGTAGGTGTCAAGCGCCACAGCCACCTTCGCCATGATGTTTTCTGCTTCCATGTCTGTCGTAGAATTTTACCTTCTAAAACGTTTCCCCGTCCCTTACGGTAACCTTTTTTCAGCTACAAAGCTTTCTGCTCATTTAAACGCAACATTTACAACTCAAAAGGAGCTGCAATAATTTATAAGCTCATTTAGAACTAACTGACTATATCTTCTTCAATTCTTACACACGCATGCAGCTCTCTACTTCTTCACCGTGGCCACAATTGCCGCCGTGGTGGGGCAACATGTGGTGAGAAAGCTGATCAGTATATTAGGGAGAGCATCTCTGATCATCTTCATTCTGGCCTCAACAATATTTGTGAGTGCAATATTAGTAGGTATGTATGTGGCGTGTGGACAAACATATGTATAATATATTGTTCAATATTTTGAGATTCTCATTAATTAGTCTCCTATATGTCTGATTTGGCTGAAGGGTTTTGCTACTTTTCGAACAGGTGGTGCTGGCATGGCAAGCATGATCGAAAAGTTTGAGAGGAAGGAGTACATGGGATTTGAAAGCATGTGTTCATAGGGAGAAGCCTCATCAGGATCAGTAAAAAGTTCTATCAATTGTTATTTCCAAATGGATTGACTAGCTGTTATTCTTCACTTCGAAAATCAGGATTAGATTGTCGTGTTATGTTATTTTGGAAGCGTAGTTATTGTTTTTTTTTAAAAAAAAAATATATTAAAATAATATTTTTTAAAATTTAAATTTAATAATAATATATTAAATTTTTTATATAAAATACGTACGGTTTGTACGGTAAAAACAAACACCATCATAAAAATTTATCACAATCTGTGAATATACTGTAAGCAGTCATATGCTGGGATGTTTCGATTCTGTAAAACTAATAAATGAACTGATAATTAATTACCATTAGTCTCTCCAGTAAAGTAGTACCTCCGACAATGTCTTACTGTAAAGTAAAGTGCAATCTCTTTTTTTCTTTTTTTTTTCATCGTTATCCAGATAAGTTTATATTTACAACTAATCTTAATATATATATTTTTTTATTAACATGAGTGTCTAGGTCAGTTTGTGTGCACCTCGACTTATTCTACAGGCCCTGAAGTTAACGACCATGTAAGCCTCCAGTGGCCCTGAAGTTTATGAAACTCAATTTGGTGATCTCTAAAGAGCAAACCTATAGCTTGACCAGTGAGTTACACCTCTTAGAGTTGACTAATCTTAATATTATTATTATTACTAGTGAAATATTAAAAAATTAATTAATACTTATATTTAGAATATTTTAAAAATAATTTAAATATTTTGTTAGATCTTTTCTGGCTTGTCCCACTAGACCTAAAACATTGAAAGTATTTTTTATATTCTTAATATTTTTTATATTTTAAAAAAAATTATTATTAACTTGTTATGGAGTTAACTTGTGGAATATTATTTAAAATTGCAAAATCAACCGTTGCTCATCTAAAATAAATAACAACTATAATTTTATATATTAAAAATAATATATTTATAATCGCATTTATTTTTTTCCTCTTACAAGGAATTATATATGCACCAGATATAGATATCCTCATGTTTGTTTTTAGAAGGTCGTCATATATATTATTAATTTTATCATTGATTTTGTAATCATATTTTACCATCTTTATTATTGAATCATATTTATTCAATTTAAATTTAATAATTTAAATTAATAAATATAATAATTATGCCTTTTAAGGAAATATAAGAGCATGCTGACTCTAATGTTGTCTGAATGTGCTCTGTGTAAAAGCATTAAACATTGGTTTATGCGAAGACTTTTTCAAACACGAAGTTATCTACAGAGATACCTGTTGAATCAAATCAGTATCTTGAATAACTATATCATGTTGATCGAATAAAAAAAAAAATTAGGCTTAAAAACATGTTTAGTTGATAAATAATTATTTGATATTTTTATTAAATTCGATCAACAAATTAATCTTGAAATTTTTTAACCCGACTACTTATTTAATTCGAATTTAAAATTAAATCATGTAAAAATTATTTTAATATAACCTTATTGATTTGATAGGTATACCCGTCGAGGTTTGTCTTTTAATATAATAGAAGCATAATACGGTGACACGTATTTGGCAATGTTCCTGGTCATCTCCTCCTGAGTTCATCTCTAGTTTCTGCTTTTAAATTTTATTCTCATAGATTATGCCTTCAAGTTTACTCTAAGCATATGCATGGGGCCTTAATTTCTAGTCTCTCTATCTTTTTTTGCTCTAGAAAAAACAATATAGTCTAAAACTATCCACGTGGAACCCTTGCATGATTGAAATAAACGAACGTGAAATGGCGTTCGGTCCCGAAAATTCCTACCGGCCATCCAACCCTAAAAGAAAAATGGGGCCAAAATCATGGCTATTTTTTTTTTTTGTTAATAACACATTTTTTAAAAAACAATATATTGAAATAATTTTTTTTTGATAAAATAATATAATTTGTAAATGTCATAATTAAAAAACATGATATTTATAACTTGTCGCTATTTAGAATAGCAACATCTAATAAAAAATATTGAATAGATAGGAGAGAGGAGAGAGAAAAAAAAACCTCAAAGACACATCAAAACTCTGATTACAACATCACTAATATCATCGGAAAGACCTCAACGAGACGAATCGAACGACACAAAGAAAAGTCACCAACAGTAAATCTAGTGGGGCACACTTGCCGCCAAAGACAAATGAGTCATGTGCCACCTTTGGACCGTTAGATTTATCTCGTCAAGATTTTTTTTTATGATACTAGTGTTGTTGTAATAGAAGTTTCAATGTGTTTTTGAGATCTCTTATTTTTTTTCTTCTCCTTCATCTCTCATCTCTCTTGTTTAATTTTTTTTATTGGATGTTGCTATATATTCTGAATATCAATAAGATATAAATGTCTTGTTTCTCAATCATGACATGACATGTATAAATTATATTATATCACTAATTTTTTTAATTGTGATATTCCATAGTATTTTTAATTTATTATGCTAATTTTTCTTAAAAAAAATCTAAAAATATTTTACTTACCTTTAGATGAACAGCAAAAAGCCGATGGCTTAAATTCATCGTGGAAATCACCATTTTTCTAAATGGCATACATGTACTGACTCATAAAGATACCACAAATTGATGGGAGTGTATATATATTTTGCTTTCATAGCTTAGGCATTGCAAGTCTTGCGAAGCTAATTTAATATATTACTAGGTCGATGGTTTGAGAGTAGCACTGAATGTCAGATCAACTTTTTATTAAAAAAATATTTTGAGCATTTTATAATTCATTTTATTTTATATTTTTCTTTTATTAAGTCAACTCAATTTTTAAATTTAAATTAAAAAAACAAATCTACTCTCATATATAATATAATATAAACAACTAAGATTTGTTATTTACATAAAAAAAAAAACCTAATCAATTTGCTATTTACCCAAAACCTTGAATGATTGTTCTCCTGTTAAAGTTGAGAGCTTGAGAGAGAGATATGGATAAATTCAAGTTAGTAGCTAGGGTTTCAAGTTTGGCAAATAGAGGGAGGGTTTTTTTAATTACAATTTTGTTATTTTAAAGTAATATGGGCTTAATTTGTAGTTATTAAATTGAATATAATGGCAAATATTTAAATGTTCCAATATTTTTTGTTGATTTTTTTTTGTTCCATGTAGAGTGTTATGAACTTATTAAGTTTATAATGTTTTTTGTAATTTTCGAAACAAAGGAGACAAAGTGTAAAAAGAAGTAAATTATAGGATATTCAGTGTAATCTTCCTATTTTTTAATGTAAAAAAATATTCAAGTATTGCTAATGTATTTTTTAATAAAAAAATTATCATAAACTCAAAGTATAATTCATATTGGAAGATATGTTTTTTTAAATATTGATACGGCAACATAGTGAATAATATATTTTTTTTAAATATTGAGAAGCAATATACTAAATTGACCTAGGTTAATTGGTCAAATATATGACTTGGGTCATGAAACCGTGATAAATCTATAGAAAGCAAATAAAAAAAATTATAAATGTCAGTTCCTAATCAACGCAATTTTAAAGAAGAAAATTGAAAAAAAAATTAAATTAAAAAAAACTATCTAAATCAACTCGTGTTAATCTGCCAAAACGTCGAGATAACCCTATAGAAAAATAAAATAAAAGTGTGTGTGTGTGTGTGTAAAGCTTTATTTCCAACAGATCCAATTTTGAATGTTGAAATCAATAATAAAAAAAACAAAATTTAATTCATGAGATCATGATAACTCCACATAAAAACAAATTGAAAAA
>Ga0307518_10004141_pt1 | contig 10395 bp, 6 predicted proteins | sample 25_EM_MG_FD_203889 | JGI IMG/M metagenome (GOLD analysis project Ga0307518, IMG submission 203889) | Populus trichocarpa ectomycorrhiza microbial communities from riparian zone in the Pacific Northwest, United States - 25_EM | ecosystem: Host-associated > Plants > Roots > Unclassified | place...
TTCTTTGAAAATTGAAAGTGTTACCCCTCCTAGTGTTTAAGATCTTGGCCCATGTAGAGTCCATGTACCTTAAACTCTAAAAATAAATAACAAAACAATTTTAGGAAATTCATTTAAAAAAAAAAAACAAAGAGAGGCTACTCCTTTTTAATGTCCAAGGCAATGGCCTACATCTATTTACCTTGGACACTTAGGGTGAATAGCCTAATCCTTTTTAGGTCTTATAAACTTGTTTCAAGGCATATTATGCATAATTGAGTGATTTTGATTTTTTATTGAAAACAATTAAGAGCAAATCATACTGGAAAGATTTTATTTTAAAAAGGCCTGGTTTGAAAACAAAGGTCAGACCTTGAAGTAGCAGAAGGATGATTAAGAACATTAAAGTGCAAGATGAAACTCCACTGCAGTTTCGACTAAAAATGAAAAGTTAAAACCTTTTAACATAAAGCATTTATTTATGATAAAAGATTTATAGCAACATTAAACTCATTTGGAACGCATAGGTCTTTTAAAAAACCTAACTTGGATGGCTTAAGGTTATTTTGTAAGGAAACAAGTTAAAAAAGACCTTATTTGGATAACTTAAGGTTATCTTGAAAGAAACAAGTTAAACCCACTCATCATAGCACAAATACATCCATAGTAATAAAACACAACAAATATGAAAGTTATGAGGAATACAACATCACATGATTTATCTCAAAATTATAGATTCTCTAAGAAATAAAAGTCAACAACCTCATCTATTAATCAATCAATATTAGAAATATTTTCTCTATGACCTTCTGCACCTTCTGCGCTAAAGACACTCTCTTTCTTGAAGACTTTCCCCCTTATGTGACGTTCTGCACCGTCTGCGCCGATTTGATTTCTTTCTTCACTGTTTATTTCTGGCCCACATGGCCATTAGTAAACAGAATTTAGAGTCTCCCTTCTGGATTCAACAAATTCAAGAGGGGTTTCGGTTTAACCTAATTATATTAGGTATAGACTTAGTCTTGCCTCCAGCTAATCAAGCTTCGACGATTCCAGATTCTTCAAATCTTAATCCTTTTCCAACCCCTAGAGACAGATCTGGGGCTGGGATCGTGTCTCCATCATCTCTGGTGGATGATGGTCTTGATGGGTCTGATGTTGACTCCCTCGAAGGTGAAGAGTCCCTCTCTGGCGTCGCCCTAGAGAATTCCTCTATCACCACTGATGAAATCAACTGGGTTTTCGACCCTTTTACTGGTGGTCAAGGTCCAGGTACTTCTCAACCCTTTGCCTTAGGGCTCTGGAATGATATGTTCACCAGCATTGTAGCTTCGATTTTTGGTTTGCGTTTTTGGGTTTTTCTGATGATGCATGGGAACGAGGTAGGACATCTCCTGCTCCTTCTTCTCTGTTATGTCTCTATATGATGCTATGTTAGAGGGCTTCAAAGCCCTCTGCCCCAAGATGAGGCTCTTCACCTCATGTAGTTCGGGTTTTGTGGTCTTGTGGCTATTTGCTAATATTGTCTATGCCTTTTGCTCATGGATGGTAAAAAATCCCTTTTGTATGCTAGAGCTATCGTGCTTGCTTGGCTAGTTATTGGTCTTTTGATTGTTGTTGTTGTCATCTTTATGTGCTAGTTTAGCTTGTTGTTGTAGTTCTTTTCACTTTGTTCTGTCTCTGGCTCCCCTTCTGTTGATTGGGTTGCTGGAGTGGATGGTTTTTTAAGGTTGTTGTGTCTATGCCTAATAGCATAGAGTACAGCCTCCTTGTATTGGATCCCTGTATCCAGTTTCTGGTTTTGTTCTAAATCTGTCTGCTGCTGTTTGTGACTGCAATGATGTTTGTCTTCCGGAGATATGGGATATGCTTAGTGGGTCTGCTGTCTTTCGGTGGTGTGAACCTTATGTTGGGATGTTGGTAAGCCACTGGTTTCTTCATCCTGATATTCCTGCTGATTGATTTTGGTGGAGTCTGCTTTGCCTACCATCTCTATATAGACTGCTTGTTGATGGCCATCTGGTTGGTTCTGTTCACAACATGAGTTGCTGGTTTTGGTTGTTGTGGGTGCGAATTTGGAAATTTGTGGAGTCTTGCTTGGTGAAGGATTCATTTGCCTGTTGCGGGGACCTGTTTAGATGAGGCTCTCTCCCTAAATGCTTGGTCTCCCTTCTACTATGTGGAAGGGCCTCAGAGATTCGGCCTGCTAGGGTTGGCCTCCCTCTTGGGGTACTTTGGCTATGTTGTTTTGGCGCTTAATTTCGATGCCAACTTGGCTGTAACTGCAGTGTAACTTTGTTTTGCTAGATTGGATGTAGTCTCTTGGCTTCACTTTCTGGCTTTGTGTAGCTGTGCAGCTTGGTTCTGCCATGCTCTTTACAGCTGGCTTGTTAGTTTGATTGTTGCTGCTATATACAGCCTGATGTTCCCTTCGCTTGCATGGATGGTTAGAGAACTTTCGGGTGCTGCTCCATGCATCTTGGTTTGCTGGACTCTGTCTTTGGTATGTTGTGGATTATTAGGGTACTGCTGAAGGTCCTCTTGGGTTTTCCTCAGCCTGGTTCACACTGTATTACCTTCGCAAGATGCTACTACTGCTGACTGCTAGGTGTTGGCTATGGCTTGTTTGTGCTGATTGTCTCTGTGTTGGGAAGTCCTGGCTGGTATGCCTAGGCCTCTCCTTGTTGCCTGGAGCTTTTCTTCTTTGTTGGATGCTCTCCACGTTCAGGGTGTGCAGGCTAGTCTGATATGTCTGGCTGCCTCGTTTGAATTGGCCGGTCCCATCTTCATGCAAGTTGTTGCAGGGGTATCTGGTTCTGGCCTTGCTATGCTTCTCAACTGCTTGTTTCTGGATGTCATGGGTTGTCACTACCACTACTACTCACTTTGCTTGTTTACAATGCCTCCTCTCCTGTTTGGGAGGCATGCTGCTACTGAATGCCCTTCTAGGGTTAATTCTGTAACTTTTGCTCTACCTAGCTGCTCTTGTATGTTGCTGGGTTTGAAGGAGCTTCACGTGCTCCTGTTGGTGATGTTCTGCTAAGCTTGGGTGTTTTTGCTGCTGGCTCTGTTGCTCATGTCAGGTTGCTATATGGTCATGATCTTTTTGGATAGTTGTTCGATGTTGTAGGCACTGCTTTGTCTTGTGATGCTGGTTGGGTCAACTGTTTGATTGGTTTGCTACTGATTGCATTGTTAAATGCTGGGGTTTAATTAATGGGTTTTTGGTGTCTGCTTGCAGATTTTGTTGCTTGCTGGTTTTGATATCTCTGTTCAGGGAGCATATTCCCTATTGTGTTGTATTTATTTGATCAAGGGAGCATGTTCCTTTGCTTGCTTATATATACATGCTTGTATATCTGACTTGCTGGTTTCCAGTTTTGTATCACTTTTGATCAATACAATTTCTTACATTTGATAAAACAAAAAAATCAATCAATATTAGAGTAATGAAACACATGTTGTTCTATCTCAACCTTCAAATATTCCTTTTAGGTTACAAATTATGATATCATTACATTAAGATAAAAAAAAAAAAAAGTTAACAAGATAGAAAAACATGATTACTTATGACACTAGATTAAAAAAAAAATATAAAGGTGTGGCTTTAAATCACTCATTCCATAAAGTGATACCAAAATAATATTATGTGACATTACAAGCAACAACCAATAATATTTATCAAGGATTCAAAAGAAAGCATACATACAATCACATGCATAATGACATTGGAACTAAAATGGAAGAGTAAGGGTTACCTAAGTTAGGAGAGCAAGAAATGAACGCACTATCATCAACTTAACTACTAACCCTCCAATAAATGAGTATTCTCTTTCTCTACTCTAGGACTAAGGGTAGAAACCAACACACTAAAACCTACACATTCTTTTATTCCTTATTGTCTACTTTACCATCGTAGAGATAATTATCACCTGAAGCTTAATGTTTTCTTTTTTCTTTTTTATCTTCTCTCAATATCCTTCTCTAGACTCTTTATATCCCTCTCTAGACTCTATTTTTCTCTCAGCCCTTTTCTTTTTCCTTTTTTTTCTCTAGACCTATTTATAGAGTTGGATAATCAACTTACAAAAATCATTCAAGCCATCCAATTCTCAAGCATAAAATTAAACCGCTGAGGATAACAATAAAATAATACAACCAGGTTGTGGTGGGAGAGAGCAAAAAATGCATTCTTATCATGTTTAGCGAAAAAATCATTAAACCATAACCAAATAAAAAGTGAGAAAGTAAATGAAATAAGCGTGATTACATGTTCACATAGAGAGAGCTAAGGCATGATCAATGCCAAAGTTGTGAAGCGACAATAATTAAATCACTAGAAACAATGTCCCAATTGGATGAAATGACAAGTAAGAGTAATAGTTGAGAAGATTTGAAGGGTTAAATGGCTAGAGGTTGGTTTGATTAGAGGTAGAAAAGGGCTATGGTTTAACAATGATAAATGAGTCTTTGGTCTTTATAGATTCTAGCTTAGGAGAAGAAGACAGACAAAAAAGTGATAAACATATACTTGACATAAAAACGGTGTCGGTGTCGCCTGGATTTGTCAGATTTCAATAATGGTCCTTGAAGTTTAGCTTTTTTTTTAGAGTTAATCTCCCTGCAACTTTTGGTTTTTTCAACAAGCCTTTGATCAAGATTAAACAATTAAATCATCCTAATTGGGTTAGTGACAAGGCTTAAAATGAGCCTTCAATTTGTTTTTTCTTAGAATGGTCTCTAGGTTTTTAAAATTCTTTTAATTAAAATCAAAATTGATCTAGAAGGTCAAAATTTATTCAATCAAGCCCCTAATTAATTGAATAGGACCTCCCAAATCTTGCCAATTTGATAATTTTGGTCTTTGATTCTTTAATTCCTTTAATTACAACCAAATTTTGTTTCAACTATGCCCTCGAAAAACTCTTCTTGCCTAGTAAAAATTTTAAAAGCTTGGTCCCATCAATTTTTGAAAACTTTTTTGGATTTTATGAGCTTTTTTTTTTCAAAGTGTTTTGACATATTTATTTTTATATAATATATAAGAGAATAGGGGAATATTAGGGTATAACATTGATAATAAATTTGATTGATTGATTAATTCATTTTAATATTGTTTTATGTTTTCTAGAGAGAGAAGGTATGAAAAGGATATTAAAGAGAGACAAACTTGTCGAAGCCATAACTCCTCCAGCAACTATTAGATTTCACTCATTTTTAGAAATGTTGATCATCACACCCTACACCAAAAACTGACTATAAGGATATCGTTTATTAGGTACCATTTGAAAGATATTGTCATCACAATATTTCTGGGAAAATTGAGGTTTTCTTGGATGTCCTCTTGGTTCTGAGTGATGGAGATTAGATTCTAACAAGTTTGAAAATTGTTTTTCTTCTTGGACTAGCCACTGCTAGTTTTCAGGTTAGATTGCTCCTTTATAGATTACAACTAATCTAATTGTTATGTTATACTGATTACCTTGAATTGGACCATTGGATTTTTTCTAGTTTTGACTGTATTGAAAGTATTTCCTCTTTGAACCTATTGCTTGGACATGACTACCAATAACCTAGGAACCGGTCGATCTATTCAACAAACTTAAAAAACAGTCTAATACAAAAAAAAAAAACCCTCTAATACCACCCTCAACACATCAAACACCACCACCACCACCCTCAAAACCACCCCCAACCATGTTGCCACCTTGGCTTATAAGAACACCACCACCCACAACCCTGCCCTTAACACTTCATGAGCTGATAAAGTGAAGATCTCCAACTTTACAACCCGTGCCAAGATAACATGTTTTCCACAGTAAGAGATTGTCACCATCTTGGACATTCCATATAATGTCATTGATGAAACTGCATCGAAATGGAACTGATGTCTAGTGGGTTTTTTCTTGAGTTATAAGATGTCCTACCATGCTACCAATTTTATTACTTTTTTAGTATGGAAGAATTGTGGCCTTGAGAGTGTAATGACAACATAACAAGGTTCTTAATTTTTCATTTCAAGAGTAAGGATAATGCTAACTTGGTTATAGAGAAGGGACCAGAATGTTCAGAAGAAGATTTTTTATCCTCCAACTGTGGCACCCATATTTTGTTCCTAACAAAAATAAAATTTCAAAGGTGCTCATATGGGTTCATCTCTAGGGTCTACTTTCTCCACTTTGAAATGACATATGCATAAGAGTGCATGTGAGTATGGTGGGGAGATCATTGGCTTGTGATGAACAAACACTTAGTGGCACCTGACTTGATTATGCTAAAGTATGTGTTGAATTGAATGCTTAATTATCCATGGTCCATGTTTTTCAGCTATGATGTAGGTTATTTATGGAGCTTATTATAATTATGGTTGATTATGAATGGAATCCAGGAGCTTATGAGATTTGTAAAGTTTTTGGTCATTTATGCAAGGCATCAATTAAGGTCTCAAACTTATCAGCGAAAGACATGCTCAAAATAAAAAAAATAAATAAAGGGGATGCTCTACAAGCTTGTAGCTCACCAATTATTATTGTTGAAAGGGTTACATCCTCTTTAATTGTTGATCCTACAGAAAAATCAGTAAGTAATACATACATATCAGGTGGAACCGGTCGACTGGTTGAGACTTGCCTGGAACCAGACGACTGGTTGAACACAATAAAGGCTTGGAAAGCTCCTGTCATTGGAACAGTCAGCAGGTTGAGATATTAGAGGAACCGGTTGACCGATTAAAACTGCAGATCATTACTGAAGCAGTCGAACCTATTAACGTTGAGAGGGATAGGTTGAATGAATAAGGGCAGTCAAAAGCTGACTCGGATCATGACATATTACCTCTCATAAAGAACCAACACCTACTTACTGGAATCAAAATATGTTTAGAAAACAAATATGTTACCTTTAATAGCAATAGTGACGTTAACACTTCAACACTGACCAAAGGTTCTTCAGATTGTACCTCGACGCCTTCTCAGCCAAGTGAAACAAGCTTGATCCTTTTTGTAGTCATAAAACTAGACAAAGTAGGAAAAAGGAAAAAAAACACAAAAATGCTTAAAGCCCTTTGAGTATTCTCTTCTAATTTCAATATCTTGTTTCATATGTGCATGTATAGTATAATATGTTGGAATATTTGGGATCTTAATGGCTCATTAAAACATAAAGTAGTAAAGGATTGGATTAATAATCATAATCTTAGCTTAGTAAGTATACTTGAGACTAAGATTGCAACTAATCATATAGGGGGTTGAGGCAGCTACAACTCCTTCTTCATGGTAGTTTATTTCAAATATCTTAGTTAATATTAATTGTCATATTCTAGTTAGATGGGATTTGATTGAATATAGTGTTGTTTGCATTCTTCTTATTGGTGGACAACTTTTGAGGTATTTAGCTTTTTTAATGGATGCTTCTATGTTGTCACTTTTGTGTATGGCCTCAATACACCTCTAGAGAGTTAGGACCTTTGGGATTACCTGAGGTGCCAAGCTACTACATCTTAGTCTATATCGTGGCTTACTTTAAGAGACTTTAGTGTTATGTTAAGTTCTATTGATAAGTGTGGGGGTGATCCTACTTAGCATAGTTATATGGATGATTTTTGGCAGTTGTGTCTAGGTAGCGAAACTAGTTAGAGTTCCTTATTCAAGCCCAAGATACAGTTGGCACAATGGTCAGCATAACATAAGTACTATTCTTGAGAAGCTAGATTGGATCTTTGGTAACTCATAATGGTTCTTTACTTGGCTAACTACTTATTCTGAATTCTTACCTAGAGACTTCTAAGATCACAATGCTATGGTTGTTTACTCCACTGGTGTTTTTCCCATGCTAAAAGCATCTTTTAAGTTCTTGAATCTATGAGCTAACAGGGATGATTTCTTAGGTTTAGTAGCAGATACTTGGTAGACTCTTGTAGATGATAACCTTGTGTACAAGCTTACCAAGAGACTCGGATTTTTGAAGCATAAGTTAAAGTCTTTGTATCGCCTACAAACTAGTCACATCTCTAGTTTTGTAATTGGGGTAAAAAATAAATGGGCTGCAACATAAACTCTTCTTGATCATTCTCCTCAATATAACGAGTAGCAGCAGGTAGAGAGAGAGAGAGCTTGCTAGGGAGTTCTTTTAGTTAAGTAAGGATAAAGAACCTTTTTACAAGCAGAGATCTCAGATTCGGTGTACTTGGGAGACAGAAACACCAAGTTCTTTCATAGATCACTCCTTCACAGACAAGTTAGAAATAAAATCTATTGGTTGACTGATAAGATAATATCTCAGGTTCAAGATCAGCAAGGTCTGGTTCAATTAGCAGTTCTAAGGGCTATTTTCCACATACTCGATTATCACTTCAAAGAATGCTTCCTGTTTTTTCTCTAGCAGGATTCCTCCTGACATTACCCCTATTTTTGGAATCATGTATCATAACTGATGAGATCAATGAAGCTTTATTTTTCATCCCAGATGATAAGGCCCCTAGTCTAGATGGTTATACCTCAATATTCTTCAAAAGAAGTTAAGATATTATTGGTAGAGACTTCATTCCTACTATGAGTTCCTTCTTTGATACCAATACTCTACCTAGGTGTGTTAATGCTATTAAGATTGTTTTGGTTCCTAAGATTTAGGCACCCACCATTATGAATAACTTTAGACCTATCTCATGTTGTAATGTGATGTACAAATGTATATTTAAAGTCATTATAAGTAGGTTAAAGGGGATTTTTCCAGATGTTAATGGTCCTACTTAAATTGCCTGTATTTCTGTTAGGAAAATATCAAATGATATCTTGTTGACCTAGTAGCTCATGCATAACTATCACCTAAATAGTCTTATGCCTAGATGCACTTTGAAACTAGACATAAGAAAAGCTTTGATATAGTTAGTTGGGAATTTATCCTTATGGGCTTAAGGATTATTGGACTCCCTAGTGTCATAGTTAGATGGATTGAGGTATGTATTCTATAGCTCTTTTCTCCATGGCCATAAATAGAGACTCATGGTTTCTTCCCATCTTCTATGGGTCTTCGATAGGGCGATCAATTATTTACTTAATTATTTGTTTAGGCTATAGAAGGCTTAAGAGGCATACTTAAAAAGGCTTTGTAAAACCTAAGGTTTAGATATCACTGACGGTGTTAGAGGACTGTCTTTACTCTCTTGTGTTTTGCAGAAGACCTTATGATTTTCGATCGAGCAAATATGGACTTGATCAGGATTGTGAAAAGGGCTTTGGATGATTTTGTAGGGTTGTTAAGACTTGTTACAAATCCAAAAAAGAACCATATCTTCTTATCAGGAGTTGATGATGAGCTTCAGATCTCTTTGTAGACTCTTTTGGGTTTTAGGTGGGGTTCCCTACCAGTCAGGTATCTGGGCATCCCATTGATATCTACTAGACTGACACACAAACTGCATGCCCTTATTAGAGCAAATCTTCTCCAAGATCAAGTTATGGACCTTAACTTCTCTTACTTATAATGAGCATCTTCAACTGATCAAATCCATTCTCTTCTCTATCCGGGTATATTAGTCCTCCATGTTTATTCTTCCTTGCTCTTTTATTAAAAGAATTGAGGGTATCCTTGCTGCCTTTCTTTAAAAAAGGTTGCTCTCTCTCACACTCAGGGGCTAAGGTCATCTGAGCCTATGTTTGTTATCCCTTTAAGGAAGGTAGCCTAGGAATTTAGTTGCATTGTATGACTAGGAAACCTCCTCCTTTGTTGCTAAATACTTTCTTAAATAATAGAAAAAAATAGTGAATGAATTTTCCTTTCAATTTTAGAAGAATATTTTGTTGATCCTTGTAAGAAAAGGATCTCAACATCTTAATTAGCTTAAGCCAATTTTGGATCTCATGTGGCCCAAACCCATATTCATTAATATAACCCAAATCAAACATGATACGAGCTCCCAACAAGCCTACTTTACTACCCAAATCAAATCTATACATGGGCTAACCTAATTTGGTTGAATGAACTATTAAAGAGATTGGACCGAACCTATCATCATGCACAAACCAATGCTGGCTCAAACTATCCCATGCTAAACACCTATCATGACCACATGGAACATAAGCTAAATTTCAAGGAAAAACACAATCTTGGCCGAATGGCCTCCCAATCAAACCCAGACATAAAATCCATGGTTGAACCGTATTATTCCCTCTCTCTTCAAGAAGATTCATCTTATAATCTTTAATATGAATAATGGTTGTTCCATAGGCCTGTTGTTTAAGCCTTCAAAATTCCCTTCTTGCTAACACTTGCCTCCAACAACACTGTATGAATATAGTAGGTGATAAGGATTTCAAATAAGTATGTCCTGCTAACCACTTATGCATATACTTTTGAATAATAACCAAGATTGCCCACTTTTGTTTTTCATGCTCGCGGTGTTGTTCCTCATTTTCCATC
>Ga0307518_10004142_pt1 | contig 10395 bp, 10 predicted proteins | sample 25_EM_MG_FD_203889 | JGI IMG/M metagenome (GOLD analysis project Ga0307518, IMG submission 203889) | Populus trichocarpa ectomycorrhiza microbial communities from riparian zone in the Pacific Northwest, United States - 25_EM | ecosystem: Host-associated > Plants > Roots > Unclassified | place...
CATGGATACGGAGGATGTACGTAGGTGGGTTAAACTAAGTCCACCTATTTTTTTTAAAATAAAAATTATGTTGTTTTAATTTTTTTTTAAATTTAATATTTGATGTCCAGATCATATCCGAGTCGACTTTTCATTAATTTAACCTAATTTTTAACTAAATCAACTAGATTTTTTTTTTCAATTCAAATTAATTCAAGTTATGATTTATTTATCTGGATCTAGGATCAAACTATCAAGCATATTCATATTTTAAAACAATAATGAGAAGAAAGGAGATCGTGGGTAAGTAAATTATAGTATAATTGCCATGCATTTTGTCTGGTGAATAGAGGGAAGATTTTTTAAACGACATAGTAAAATGTTTACTTTATAGTGATCACATGTAAGTAATTATTATTTTTTATTAATAATAGAACTATAAATAAAAATATTTTGAAAACCAGCATAGTTAAAGAAACTTTTGAAAACTAGCACAGTTTAGTTGGTTATGCTAGTAAAAGCAGTGCTGAAGGGAGGAGCGCAAGTCAATTGATTGCATTGCCGAGAATTTTTTTCAATCCAATTAATTTTTTTTTTAAACTGAATGTTCTGGAGTAACACAACCCTTAAGAATAAAAACAAAAAAAAAATTAATCATTTAGGTGGCGGCCAAGTGGTAAGAGCTTAAGACCAAGATGTTTGATCCCTCTGTAGTCTCAAGTTTGAGCCCTGTGGTTGCTCATATGATGGCCACTGGAGACTTCCATGGTTGTTAATTTCAGGGCCCGTGGGATTAGTCGAGGTACGCGCAAACTGGCCCGGACACTCACGTTAAACTAAAAAAAAAAAAGTTAATCATTTAGTAGGTGACTAATGATAAGAGCTTGAGACCAAGAAGTTTGCTTCCCTGTAGTCTCAGGTTCGAGCCCTGTGGTTGCTAATATGATAGCCATTGGAGGTTTATATGGTCGTTAATTTCAAGGCCCGTGAGATTAGTCGAGGTACGTGCAAGCTGGTCCGGACACCCATGTTAATAAAAAAAATGGATTACAATTTAAAGGGTTGATATATATATATATATTGAAGGGTTGTGCTACTCCTATTCATGCACCATTTTATTTATTTATTTATAAATTTCAATTGGTTGCCCTATTAGAATTAGCCTAACCAATTGAATTGCGCTACTTCTAGCTAGCAGCGCGTCTTCGTTGCACAAAACTTCTGTTGATTTGTGCTATATCTAATAGTGTAAACTGTTGTAGTTTTTAAATCTTATTTTTAATTGTGTTAGTTTGCAAAATATTTTAACTAACTGTGTTATTTTATATATATATATCAACGCATGGGATCATGCAGGGTGGTGCCATTTGATGTCTAATCTCCATTAAAAATCCATTTTCTGTCAACAAAGTCTCACACAAAACATATTCTTAGATGAACACTTTCCTGATCTCTCTCTAATCACAGCCCCCCTTGAAGCTATAAGTGATCGTTTTCAACTCAATATTCCACATTTAAAATTAATACCATGACGATGGTATGCATGCATTATCAAATCCTCCTAGTTGGAAAGCTTCTCTTGTTCCTATGGCCTCAGAACTTCCCTTTTCTGACAAGTGTTTTCTCTCCCTTTTCTTTCTTTCTTTCTTTTTTCCTGAACAAAGGACATAGCAAAGTTGAAAGCCCCACCAACAAAATCTACGCAACCAATGAAACGATTGGGACATAGTTCTGATCTTAGTTAGTTTCATTCATTCTATTACTTTATGAAAGAATTATCGAAGCATTAAGTAAAATAGAAGAAGCTAGCTCATGCATGGTACTTCAGATCACTTCCTAGGACTATCATTAAAACTAGGCTATCTATCTATATATATATATATATATATAGAGAGAGAGAGAGAGAGAGAGGGCCTATCAGGTCGTATTACTACATGTAACATCATCAATGGCTTGTGTTTTTGGTCCCCTCGACCAAAGTTAGTTGCTTGGCATGCATGTATCCTTTTAGTGGATCTCTTCTTTTCAGATACACACACACACATACGCGGCAGTGTTAGCAAGTTCATGTTGGGTTTTTTTTTTTAATTTAGTTCTCAATTTTTTGAATGAAAATGGAGAAAATATATTAAAAATAACTAGACAAAGATGGTTAGGAAAAAAAAGGCTAGATCTTTAAAAATTGAGAAAAATAAAAACAGATAATCAAAGATGACATCTAGCTGGATTATTCCATTACTGATAATGCTTTCTGCACCATGAGGAAGATCATTTCCTGTACACATAAAGTGCTCATCAATTGCTTTGCCCTTCCTATATGCTAATCTATGAAAGATTAAAGCATATATTGACTCCCAATCTTATGCTAATTTAATTATTTTTTTATGTTATATGAATTAGTGTCTTATGAGAAACGTTTTTCCTTTTGAAAAGGGGAAATCAGATCCCCCTTATAAAACATGTTGTTTAGGTTGATTGAAAAATAAATTTTACTCACTGATTTTCAACAAATTTCACCAAACATAAAAAAATTTAGAAAAAAAATACTCTAATTAAGAATGATTAGAATTAAATCTTGGGATGTTGGATAGATAATGCACGTTTAGATTGTTAAAGTTGATTGTTGCATTTAGTTGCCCATGATGATCTCCTCTCAAAGAATGAAAAGACTTGAGTCATGAATTTAGTAGGATAATTCAGGTCAATCAGAGTTGTGGCGTTGTCGTTTTTATTATCAATACTTCACAACTCAATGACAGCAGCCATGCTAGCACTGCACAACCTCACAACTGTAACAAGACTGACTACTCTCATAATTAAGGATATCTGTAATACTTATTCCTACATTAGGGGAGACAGGTTGGGCAGTAAGGATGTTCCAACAGTAATATTATCCTTTAACTAAGATGACAGTGTAATAGAAGAAGAAACTCCACTCATACATAATCTGCAAATATTAGATTCAGATGAAGCTCAACTAAATTTTCTTGAAGGAAAGTATAGAACCAGTTTTAAGTCTTGGTGTATTAGAAACTGTTAAAATAGAGTAACCTTTATGAAGAATAAGTTTTGGGAGAAGTAATCTTATTGAATTGAAAACCAAGAGTTAGCTATATATATATAGCCTTACAAGTAACGTAAAACTGAAATAAAATAACCCACATCAAAGCAAACTTTATGAATGTGGTTACAAGCTAATAAATAGATCAACATAACATACACTCCCTAATCAATAGGGATTTAACAAAACATTAATTAGAAATAACGGACAACTTAGAAATAACTGACAACTTAACATTCTCCCTTAAACTGATTGTTGCTTAGCAATTAGTTTATATCTGGTTTTGGACACACTCCCATCAATCCTCGCAGCTTTAAAAATGCATCTAGTTTTAATGGCTTAGTCATCACATCTGCTATTTGATCTTGAGTACCACAATGAATCATCTTTATAGTGCCTGTTTTTGTAAGCTCACTTAGAAAATAAAAGCGAACGTTTATGTGTTTACTGCACCCATGCATTACTGGATTTTTGGAAAGCTTAATTGTTGAATTTTTATCACAGTAAACAATAGTAGACTTACTTTGAATATGTCTGAGCTTTTCCAAAATTCTTCTTAGCCATATTGCTTGACAAGCACAAGAGGCTGCTGCAATGAATTCAGCTTTGGTGGTGGATAAAGTCACCACTGGTTGCTTCTTTGAAGACCACGACACAGCTCCTGAACTCATTTTAAAAACATAACCTGATGTGCTTTTCCTGTCCTTTAAATCCCAGTATAGTCATTGTCTGTGTAAGCTGTTAATTCCTCATCTTCTTCATTTTTGTAAAACACACCATAATCTGTTGTACCTTTCAAATATCTTAAGATTCTTTTAGCAGCCTGCAAGTGAAGCTCGGTAGGATTTGCCATATATCTACTGATAAGACTCACGGCAAACATCATATCTGGTCGAGTAGCAGTTAAGTACATTAAACTTCCCACAACTTGTTTGTAGAAAGTACTGTCAACCTTCACTCTATCTTCATCTTTTGAAAGCGTACATCCAGGAACAATGGGATTATGGACTGGATTGCTTCTGTCCATTTTATACCTCTTCAGTACCTCCAGTGCATACTTCTTTTGATTAATAAATATTCCATCTACCCTTTAGACCACCTCAATACCACGAAAAAATCTCATCTTCCCAAGGTCAGTCATGTCAAATTCACGCATCATAAAACTTTTAAACTTAACAAACATAGACTCATCATTCCCTGTGAATACAAGATCATTAACATATAGACTTATAATCAGAATTTTACCTCCTGCCTTGTTTTTGATGAACAAAGTATGTTCATATTGACATCTTTCAAATCCCTCCTTCATAAAATAAGACTCTATACGACTATACCAAGCTCGTGGAGCTTGTTTAAGTCCATATAAAGTCTTTTTCAACTTGTACACCATCTGCTCACAACCCCTTTTCACATATCCACAAGGTTGTTCCACAAAGACTTTCTTATTCAATTCACCATGTAAGAATGCAGATTTTACATCTAACTCGTAAATAGTCTATTTCTTTTGAGCTGCAAGTGCAACCACCAAATGAATTGTATCTAATCATGCTGCAGGTGCAAATACTTCAGTGTAGTCTATTCCATGCTGCTGAGCATAACCTTTGGCTACTAGTCATGCCCTGTGTTTATGGATTTCTCCATTCTCGTTGAGCTTAGTTTTATACACCCACCTCCAATCACTTTTCCTCCAGTCGGTAACTCCATCAACTGCCATGTATTATTCTTCTCGATTGCCTCTATTTCTGAATCCATAGCTTTTCTCCACATTTTATATTTCACTGCATCTTCATAATAAAACGGATCATCAGTCAACAAAGTAGCAAAGTTTGTTGTTTCTTCATCATTAGAAAGACCTTCTCCACTGACACAATCTCTCATCCAAACTGGAAGTGTCCTGTGTCTTTCTACATCGGATTTAGGTGAGTTTTCTTCAATTAATTCATTTGAAGAAAAATCCTATATTCCTTCATCTGTAGGAGCAGCAACACTGTCTTCGTCATTCCCTTCATATGTAGGATTAACAGCATTGCCAGCAGCACTGTCTTCTTCATTGACATCAATTATGGCTGTTTTGTCTTCACTATCACCCCATTCCAAGTCAGCGTTAATTGCTCCTTCATGACTCTTGTCCCAATCCCAACTCTTATCTTCTTCAAATACAACGTCTCTGCTCACTATGATCCTTTGAGATATGGGATCATATAACCTGTATGCCTTTGATTCTGCACTAACTCCAAGTAACACACAACCCCTGCTTTTGTCATCTAGCTTTGTTTTGTTATTATCAGAGACATGAACATGAGAAAGACATCCAAAAACCTTAAAATACTCAACTAAAGGTTTAAATCCACTCCATGCTTCTTCTGGAGTCTTATCTTTTACTGCAAAAGTTGGACTCTTATTCAAAATATATATAGCCCAATTGACTGCTTCAGGGCATAACATCTTTGGCACTTTCTTTTCTGACAGCATGCTACGAACCATATTCATAATGGTTCTGTTCTTTCTTTCCACAACTCCGTTCTGCTATGGAGAATATGCAGCTGTCAACTGTTTACGTATGCCATTTTCACGACAAAAGTTGGTAAACTCATTTGATGTGAATTCACCTCCACGATCAGTACGTAGACCAATTACGTTGTCACTTATTTCTAATTTATGTTTTGTTAAATCCCTATTGATTATGATTGCCTCTGGTTGGGCAGTAAGGATGTTTCAACAGTAATATTATCCTTTAACCAAGATGGCAGTTTAACAGAAGAAGAAACTCCACTCATACACAATCTGCAAATATTAGATTCAGATGAAGCTCAACTAAATTTCCTTGAAGGAAAGTATAGAACCAGTTTTAAGTCTTGGTGTATTAGAAACAAATCGGTCAAATATATGAAGAATCTAATTACTTATGGAAAGTCAACTATTTCTTGTTTATTTGTATATAAACACCTCTGTCTATTATAAACAAGGAAATCAATAAAAAAATTCTCAATTTATGAAAGTTCTTTTACAAATTTTCTCTGTTTCAAGATTTTTTTTTAAAACAAAATTACAATGGACATAGTGACAGGGAGTTCGATATGGTTTGAACGAGTCACTTCTACATGTTTTATTTTAACTTAAACCAGTCCTGAGTCAACCTAATATAATAAAAAAATATCATCTTTCGATTGTATAGCCTAAGATTCAACGAATACCTTAATTATAGAAAAAAAAATCAAGTTAATGATATAACCCTACCAACCTAAGTTTAGCCTCACAACCACTCCTCGGCTTCTATCCAAAGGAAATGTTACACCTACGCCTATACACACAAAAGACGAACATTGAGGAGTGTAGCTCAATTGATTAAATTCTGTATTTGTTCCTTAAAAATCACTAGTTCGAGTCCTACAAACCTCAGGACTACTAGAGGCTTACATGGTTGTTAACTTTAGGGCCCATAAGATTAGTCAAGATGCACACATTAGCCCGGACACCCATGTTAATTAAAAAAAAAAAGAGGCAATCTTATTTTCACCTAAGTCAGCTCACTTAATTTAGCCCTTAGAATCTTTAATCCCAAAGTGCTAATCTTGTTTGTACCTTTTTTAATTTAAGCTCGACCGTGATCACGATATATTATAAATCTTCTTACTACTTTCCATCAAAATAAATTGATATAATATTCTTTTCTTCATTAGTGGTTAATGAGAGATCAACTCACATATTAAATAAATAAAAATAATTAAATAATATATAGACCATCAGACAGACTTTTCAAAGTTAATTCTGTTTAAATAAAATGTAAAAAAACTTTGTAAAGTAGAGAAAAATATGTATTATAAGCAGCCAGTCAAGCACTTTTAGCTCCATTCAATAACATCAGCTATATTTTAACTCTAATATTCACATTTCTTCCAACTTTTGTTGGATTTCTGGAAACGCTCCAAATCTAGCTTCTGATTTCTTGCTTCTGTCGGTGTTTTCTTTTAGGAAACTTTTGGTGTTAACTTCGTCATCGATGTTTGACAGGTTAAGTTAATTACACGCTGCTGCTCTTTGCATTACAATGACCGTACACCTTCTATTCAGTAAACCAACGATAGCCATGGACCCTTGATTAAAAAACCACATCTCTCTCTCTCTCTCTCTCTCTCTCTCTCTCTTAATAGATACTAGTTTATTTAGAGGGTGCTTAATAGTGTGATAGCGGTTACTTTTCAAATAACTTTTTGTGCCGAAATGCATGCCAATGATTTTTTTTATTTTTAAAAAATTATTTTTGACATCAGCACATCAAAACGATCTAAAACGTATAAACCATATTAAATTTTAGCAAAAAAAAAATTTTAAAATTTTTTGGGAATGCGGTTTGCACCGCGTTCCCAAACATGTTCTTATTCGATGATCAAATCAAATTTTTTTGATGTAATAAAAAATTTTAGATTATAAAGAATTAGTTGATATTTCTATTAATCCGGTCTAGCATGTTAACTTTGAAATATCATGATCTTGATTTCTTGTCTAATTCGAATTTAAAATTAAACTATTTGAAAATTACAAGAAAATAACTCAGTCGACTTAATTGGTTCAAAAGCATTCCGGTAAAAAAAATAAGAGGATGAAATTGATATAAAAAACCTAACGACTCAACTTTTTGCATAGCTTGGGTTTAAAATTAAATAATATGAGAGTTGCTCTGATGTTACCTAGTCAACTTTGCTGGTACAAAGGCAACCTGACCAACTGGTAATAAAAGTTCGAGGATGAAATTGAGAAAAAAATAAAATTAACATAAAAAACCTTGTGACCCAATTTTTTTGCCTAGCGTGAGTTTAAAACTAAACTTTGTGGGAGTTTTCTTGTTGTGACCTAGTCGACTTGGTCGATCCAAAGACAACCTAATCAATTGGTAAAAAATTTTTGAGGATAAAATGCAAAAAAATAATAAGAAAAAAACCTTTTGACCCAACTCCTTGTTTAGCTCAAGTTTAAAATTAAATCGTGTGAGAGTTGTTTTGATGTAATTCAATAAACTTAACCTATTAAAAAATAACCTGAACAACTGTTAAAAAATTCAATGATAAAATTAAAATTAAAAAAAAATGAGAAAAAAATAGGAAAACTGAATCGATAAAAAAAGCTTTAATATTCATACAAAATACTAAAGCTCAATAAAAAATCTCAATTATTTTAGAATAGAAGTACATATAAAAAGAAATTTTCAAAATTAATATATTAGTTTAATTAGATATGAATTATCTATCTAACCCTTTAATTAATTTTTTCTGGTTTAGAGAAGTTGTGGAAAGAAATTTTCAAATTAAATTAATTAGTAGCCGTTGGTGTGTGCTAATTAAATTAATTACTGGTTCAATAAAGTAAACATAGATTAAAGGGTATTGATTAAAGGGTAAACATAGAATAAAGTAAACTTATTTGACAAGAGAGACAAACTTTGAAAAACATTGCTACCTTCTTCTTTTTCTTCATGATTTTTTTATATGTTATTATATGCCATAGCTTTGAAAAAAAAAAGCAATTAAATTAATTAGTAGCCGTTGGTGTGTGCTAATTAAATTAACTAGTGGTTCAATAAAGTAAGCAGGAATTGCGTGGTCAATGATAGTTGACCAACTTGTCCAAATTTTAATGGAACTATGACCATCTTGCACCGTCCCGTGAAAACGATTGGCTCCATAGTTAGCAAAGCAATTTCTATAATTATCATTGCCAGAGTAAACATAGATTAAAGGGTATTAATACATAAATTATTTAGTTCTTGTATTTTTCTAAATTTTTTATTAAGGTTTATTTTTTTCTATTGATTAAGTCCTTTTTACTTTTCATTTTGTTTTATAGGTTCCATTGTGCCTATTTGGTATTGTGTTTCCAATTATATTTAGGTGCATTTTGAAAGTGTGTTTGCCTTAAAAAAACTTCAAATTGATATATTTTTAAGTGTTTTTCGATAATTTTGATGTGCTCATTTTAAAAATTAAAAAAAATTAAAAAATTATTTTGATGCATTTCTAAGTGAAAAATACTTTAAAATAACTCATAAAAAGGATTTGTTTGGTCAAAAGAATGTAAACAGAAATTCCAAGAATGGAAGGAAAGACTCACTTCTACTTCGATGTTAGCTCTTCTTTCGAGGATAGAAGAATTTATTGTGTACAGTGATGCTTCTAAAAGAGGTATGAGATGTGTATTAATGCAACATAAAAGAGTAATCTCTTATGCCTCAAGACAGCTAAAGCCACATGATATAAATTATCCATTACATGATCTAGAACTTGCAGCGTTGGTGTTTGCCCTACAACTATGAAGGCATTATTTATATGGGTCACAGATCCAAATCTTTACTTACCATAAGAGTTTGAAGTATTTAATGTCGTAAAAAGAGTTAAACATTTGCAAATGAGATGAGTGGAGTTGATAAAGGACTATGATTGTGTGATTGACAATCATCCTGGTAAGGCTAATATAGTAGCGGATGCTTTGAGCCGAAAAGAAAAGGTGATGGTAAATGATGTGGAGGTTAAAGAACAAATGAGTTTAGTAGAATTGAAGAAAATGAGTCTACAACTAAGTGTAGGGTCCGAAGGGTCACTATTAGCCCATATTAAAATCCGATCTGTACTTTGAGACAAGGTCCTGTAGGCTCAGCAGGCGGATGAGAAAATAAGAAAGATATAAAAAAGGTGAATCAGGGCATGAAAACACCTTTTCAAATCTTACCAGAGGGGTTAGTGGCAATAGGCAGACAAATTTATTTGCCTAAAGATAAGACACTAAAAGATGAGGTGTTAAGAGAAGCTCATGAATCTCGATTTGCAACGCATTTTAGAAGTACCAATATGTATAGAGACTTGAAAGGATACTATTGGTGGCCTAACATGAAAAGATAAATAGCAGAATTTGTATCAAACTATGGAATTTGTTATCAAGTAAAGATAGAACACTAGAGGCTTGTGGGGAAATTGCAACCATTATCAATCCCATAATGGAAATGAGAGGACATTACCATGTATTTTGTAACAGGTTTACCAAAGGGTAAGAAGGGTAATGATGCTATATGGATGATTATGGATTGACTAACAAAGTCTGCTTTGTTTTTACCCATGAAAATGATAGATTCGGTGGATAAAATAACCAGGTTATACATGAATAAAGTGATTAGAATTCATGGGGTGCCAGTATCGATTGTGTTAAATCAAGATCCAAGGTTCACATCGAGGTTATGACCAAGTTTACAACGAGCATTTGGGACTAAAGTGAACTTAAGTACAACATTTCACCCTTAGACGGATGGTCAGTCTGAAAGAACTATTCAGACTCTTAAAGATCTTCTAAACTCTTGTGTGTTAGATTTA
>Ga0307518_10004143_pt1 | contig 10394 bp, 12 predicted proteins | sample 25_EM_MG_FD_203889 | JGI IMG/M metagenome (GOLD analysis project Ga0307518, IMG submission 203889) | Populus trichocarpa ectomycorrhiza microbial communities from riparian zone in the Pacific Northwest, United States - 25_EM | ecosystem: Host-associated > Plants > Roots > Unclassified | place...
GCATTCATTTGGAACTCCTACTAGAAATCGTTGGGTCCATTATAGACCTTTGCACAGAGTGCCGCTCAGGCCCGCTCTGTTTCTGGAGGGAATATGCGGCCTTTATGCCGCATATAAACCATTATGGTAAGAGGGCTATCGTATTCAGGCCCAGATCCTCTTGCAAACCGAACATCAGGTTCATGCACTGCACGGCCTGGCCCGATGCACCTTTGACCAGATTGTCCTGGACCACCAGCACGATGACGGTGTCGCCGCCATCCGGACGGTGCACGGCCAGGCGCAGCGTGTTGGAGCCCTTCGTCGTGCGCGTTTCCGGATGCGAGCCGAATGGCATCACGTCGACGAATTTTTCGCCCTCGTACGCATCGACGAACAGCTGCTGCAACGCTTCGTCGCTGATCTCTTTCGTCAGCTTCGCGTACAGGGTCGAATGCATGCCGCGGATCATCGGCACCAGGTGCGGCGTGAAGATCAGCGACACTTTTTCGTCCGTGAAACGCTGCAATTGCGCCGATGTTTCCGGCGTGTGGCGGTGGCCCGACACGCCGTAGGCCTTGAAATTGTCGCTCGCCTCGGAGAACAGGATGCCGATCTCGGCCTTGCGACCCGCGCCGGACACGCCGGACTTGCAGTCGGCGATCAGGCTGCCCGCATCGATGACGCCGGCCTTCAGCAGCGGCGCGTAGCCGATCTGCATCGTGGTCGGGTAGCAGCCGGGATTGGCGATCAGGTTGGCGTTCTTAATATCTTCACGGTTCAGCTCGACGAGACCGTACACGGCCTGCTCCAGCAGTTCCGGTGCCGTGTGGTCGATCTTGTACGTCTTCTCGAACACGGCGCGGTCCTTGATGCGGAAGTCCGCCGCCAGGTCGATCACCTTGACGCCCTTGGCTAGCAGCTCCGGCGCCTGCGCCATCGCCACGCCATGCGGGGTGGCGAAGAAGACGACGTCGCATTGCGTCAGGTCGGCCTTGTCCGGTGCGGAGAACGCGATGTCGACGCGGCCGCGCAGGGAAGGATACATGTCGGCCACCGGCAGACCGTCCTCCTTGCGCGACGTGATGGCCGTCAGCTGCACTTCAGGGTGGACGGCCAACAATCGCAGCAGTTCCACTCCGGTATAGCCGGTGCCGCCGACGATGCCAACTTTGATCATGTTCTTTTTCCTTGCGAAAGATGGGTAAGTGAAGAGGGATTTTAGCAGCGTCCTGTGACAGACGTTTTACCCTATCCAAAAAGCAAAAAGCCGCCGGATACACCAGCGGCTTTTTGATGGCAGCCCGGCAGAACCGGGCCGCAGAAAGCAAATTAACGCTTCGAGAACTGCTTGGCGCGACGTGCTTTGCGCAGGCCGACTTTTTTACGCTCGACTTCACGTGCGTCACGGGTGACGAAACCGGCTTTTGCCAGGTCAGGCTTCAGGCCTGCATCGTAGTCGATCAGTGCACGGGTGATACCGTGGCGCACTGCACCTGCCTGGCCGGACTCGCCGCCGCCATGCACGTTGACCTTGATGTCGAAACGTTCGACGTTGCCGGTCAGTTCCAGCGGCTGACGGATGACCATCAGGCCGGTTTCGCGGGAGAAGTACTCCGACGCTGGCTTGCCGTTCACGATGATTTGGCCGGTGCCGACCTTGATGAACACACGAGCCACTGCACTCTTGCGACGGCCGGTGCCGTAGTTGTAGTTACCGATCATGTCAGTTCCTTAGAATTCGAGTGCTTTAGGTTGCTGGGCAGCGTGCGGGTGCGAACCTTCGGCGTACACTTTCAGCTTCTTGATCATTGCGTAGCCCAGTGGGCCTTTTGGCAGCATGCCTTTGACGGCTTTTTCCAGAGCACGACCTGGGAAACGCTGTTGCATTTTCAGGAAGTTGGTCTCGTAGATGCCGCCTGGGTAGCCAGAGTGACGGTAGTACGTCTTCTCGGTGGCTTTGGTACCGGTCACGCGCAGTTTGCCTGCATTGATGACGACGATGAAATCGCCCGTGTCGACGTGAGGGGTAAATTCTGGCTTGTGTTTGCCGCGCAGTCGGCGTGCCACTTCGCTGGCAACACGGCCGAGGACTTTGTCCGTCGCGTCAATCACGAACCAGTCGCGCTGGACTTCATGGCCCTTAGCGGAAAAAGTTTTCATGTTTGACTTCCTAGTGTATATAAAAAACGCTCAAATGGCGGTTCCGCCCTGGACCTGCAGCGGACGCATCCTTGTTGTTGACTTTTCCTGAGCGAACGGAAAGCTGGCGATTATAGCGTGCCCCGACATTACCGGTCAAGCCTGGGTTCGGGCATCGACAGCCCGATTGCTGTTGCTGCAAAGCCAACTGCGCGCTAGTATTGCCGGATTGCTATTGCCGAAAGCGCAGCGTGACCGTTCGTACCAGACTCCCCTTGCTGCTGGCGTTGCTGCCCCTCGCCGCGGCCATGGCCGCGCCCGCCGGCCGCACCTGCCACCTGCCCGGCGCCGAGGAAGCGCTGCGCTGCTTCCACGTCACCGTGCCGCTCGATTACGGCAAGCCCGGCGCCGCGCTGGCCATCCATGCCACCGTCGCCCCCGCGTATCGGGAAGCGGCGCGGCCCGATCCCCTGTTCGTGCTGGCCGGCGGTCCCGGCCAGGCCGGCAGCGATATCCTGCCGCTGATCGACGCCGCCTTCCGCCGCGTGCGCGCCACCCGCGACATCGTGCTGATCGACCAGCGCGGCACGGGCCTGTCCGGCAAGCTCGATTGCAAGTCGCCGCCCGACATCGACACGATGACGGAAGAACAGCTCGACGCCGACGCCCTGCGCTGCATCGAAAAAATGGGCGCGCCGTACGACAAGTACACGACCGACGCCGCCGCGCGCGACATCGAAAAAATCCGCCTCGCGCTGGGCTACCGCCAGATCAACCTGTGGGGCGGCTCGTATGGCACACGGCTCGGCCAGCATTACGCCAGGCTGTATCCGGCCAGCGTGCGCGCGCTGATCCTGGACGGCGTGGCGGCACCCGACCAGGTCATCCCCGCCGGTGGGCGGGACGCCCAGGCCGCGCTGGAGACGACGTTCCGGCAATGCGAGAAGGACGCCGCCTGCGCGCGCACCTTCCCCGCGCTGCGCAGCGAATTCGCCAGCCTGTCGGATAGATTGGCCAAGGGGCCTCTGAGCCTGACGATGGCCGATCCGCGCACGACGGCCGTGCGCCCCGTGCAGATCAGCAGCCGGCGCTTTGCCGCGACCGTGCACCGCGTGCTGTACTCCCAGCCCGATGCGCACAGCCTGCCCTTCCTGATCCACAGTGCCTACAACGGCCGCTGGGAGCCGTTTGTCGCGCGCAGCAACCGCGATACCGACTTTTCCGCCGACGGCAGCATGTCCGGCCCGCTGTACCTCGCCGTCGTCTGCGCCGAGGACTACCCGCTGCTGACACCGGCATTGATCGATGCGGACACGCGCGGCTCGTTCATCGGTGCACCGCTGGTGACACAGTTGTCCGCGCTGTGCCCCGCCATCAACGTCAAGCCGGTGCGCTATGCAGCGCCGACCGTCATCACCGCGCCGGTGCTGATGCTGTCCGGCGCGCAGGACCCGGTCACGCCGCCCCGGCGCGCGAGCAGCGCCGGCAAATGGATGAAGTCTGCGCAGCACCTGGTCGTGCCGAACGGCGGCCATATCGTCTCGCCGCTGGGCTGCGTGCCGCGCCTGTTGCGCGAATTCCTCGACCAGCCAGGCCAGCGCGTGCAGGCGGCATGCCTGAACGAGATCCCCGCCCCCACCTTCCAGCTCGATGCAGCGGGACCGCAGCCATGATCGACATCCACGACGTCACCAAACAGTTCGGCAAGGTCCACGCGCTGGCCGGCGCGTCGTTCACCGCGCGCGACGGCCAGGTCACGGCGCTGCTGGGCCCCAACGGCGCGGGCAAGACGACGCTGCTGCGCATGCTCGTCGGCCTGCTGCGGCGCGACGCCGGCACGATTGCCGTCGACGGCGTCGATCCCGGCAAGGACCCGATGACGGTGCGGCGCAGTATCGGTTTTCTCACCGACCAGTTCGGGCTGTACGAGAAACTGACCACGCGCGAGTACCTGCGCTACTTCGGTCAGTTGAACGGCATGGACGACGCCGATCTGGCCCGCCGCATCGACGAAGTAACGGAGCTGCTGACGCTCGAGGACATACTGGAGCGCCGCTCGAAAGGCTTCAGCCAGGGCCAGCGCATCAAGGTGGCGCTGGCGCGCACGCTGCTGCACCGTCCGCGCAACCTGCTGCTGGACGAACCAAGCCGCGGCCTGGACGTCATGAGCGCGCGGGCATTGCGACGGGCGCTGGCCGCGCTGCGCGCCGACGGCTGCTGCGTCATCATGGCCACGCACGTGATGCAGGAAGTGACGAATTCGTGCGACGACGTCATCGTCATCGCCGGCGGGCGCACCGTGGCGCAAGGCACGCCGCAATCGCTGTGCGAGCGCACCGGCATCGCCAGCCTGGAGGACGCGTTCGTCAAGCTGGTCGGCACCGAGGAAGGAATCGCCGTATGAGCGCGCGCACGCGGTTTGCGGTGGTGTTCTTCAAGGAGCTGCGCGAGACGTTGCGCGACAAGCGCGCGCTCGGCATGGTGCTGCTGTTCGTGCTGATGTATCCGATGCTGGTGGGCGGCGTGCTGCAGCAGCAGATCAGCCGCGCACTGAAGCCGGAGAAGGAAGGCATCGAACTGACCGTCATCGGCGCGGCGCGCGCGCCCACGCTGATGACGCAGCTGAAGCAGAAGAACGTCAACATCACGAACGCCGGTCCGATGACGGAAGAAGGCATCACGGCGCTGCTGCGTACGCAGAAGACGGCGGCGGTGCTGCGCCTGTCGGACACGTACGGCGACGACTACCGCAGCATGCGCCCGGCGCGCGTGGAGCTGTGGTACGACTCGGCCTCCGACAACGGCCGCAAGGTCGGCGACATCGAGCACGTGCTGCGCAGCTACGGCAACGCGATCGCCGGCGCGCGCCTGCTGGCGCATGGCGTCTCGCCCGCGACGCTGTATCCCGTGCAGCTGCAGAAGTACGACACGGGCACGAGCGCATCGCGTTCCGCCACCGTCATCGGCACGATGCTGGGCATGTTCTTCATCCCCGCGTTCTTCTTCTGCCTCAGCACCGCGGTCGACACCACGGCCGGCGAGCGCGAACGCCGTTCGCTGGAAGTGCTGCTGGCGCAACCGGCCAGCACGCGCGACCTCGTGCTGGGCAAATGGTTCGCCGCGTCGTGCGTGTCGATCGTCGGCCTGACCCTGGAACTGTGCATCGCCCACGCGGTGCTGAAATACCTGCCGCTGGAGGAGATCGGCATGTCGTGGCGGCTGTCGTGGCTCGACCTGGCGACTGTCTGCGTCACGGCGCTGTCGCTGCCGCTGTTCGCCGCCGGCATCGAGATCGCGCTGGCGATCAACGCGCGCACGTTCAAGGAAGCGCAGACCACGGCCAGCTTCGCCATCATGCTGCCGATCGTGCCCGTCATCGTCGTGCCGATGATGAACCTGAACACGGCCACGTGGATGTACCTGGTGCCCGTGCTGTCGCACCAGACGCTGTTGCGCGAGATGGCCAAGGGCCAGGCCGTGGGCGTGCTGCCGTTCGTGCTGACGTTCGGCAGCAGCCTGTTACTTGCGCTGCTGTGCGTGATCTTTACCGAGCGGCGCATGCGCAGCGACCGCTACCTGATGTCGATCTGAACACTGCATTACAATCGAAACACCTGCTATCGTACTCGGAGAAATCGCAATGGAAGTCAAAGTCAGCTGGAACGGCCCGTCGGGCATGAGTTTTCGCGCACAGACGGGGTCGGGCCACATGGTCGTCATGGACGGCGCGCCGGAAGGCGGCGGCCATAACCTGGCGCCACGGCCGATGGAAATGGTCCTGCTGGGCACGGGCGGCTGCACGGCCTATGACGTGGTGCTGATCCTGAAACGGGGCCGCGCCGACGTGCGCGGCTGCGACGTCACCTTGCAGGCCGAGCGCGCCGACACCGACCCGAAGGTCTTCACGAAGATCAATTTCCACTTCGTCGTCACGGGCCGCGACCTGAAGCCGGAGGCGGTGGAGCGGGCCGTCAGCTTGTCGCACGAGAAGTACTGCTCGGCCAGCATCATGCTGGCCAAGACGGCCGAGTTCACGCACTCCGTCGAGATTGTCGAAGTCTGACGCAAGCCCCACGGGCCGGCCCGCGCTGCTTGCGGCGCTGGCCGGCCTGCATCTCGTTGGCGCGCTGCTGATGTGGCGCACCACCGTCGTCATGCCCGAGCACGGGCCCGTCGTCTATGCAAGACTGATCTTCGTGCCGGAGCCGTTCGTGATGCCGGCGCGTGAGCCCAGGCGGACCACGCGCCCCGCTGCCGGTCCATCGCTGCGCTTCAAGCCTGCCGCGCCTGCGGCAAGCGCCACAACAACCACGACCGAGAACGTTGCACCAACGCCAGCCACCGCCGACGATGCGGTGCCTGCCCCCGTGCTCGACCTGGCAGCCATGCGCGCCTCTGCCGGCGAACACGAACGCCAACGCGCCCGCTCCGGCGTCGAACTGGTCCAGGAAGACCAGCGCGTGCGCGGCCGCGACGACAGCGACGCTGCGCGCGCCATCAAGAAGGCCGGCCGGGCCGACTGCACCAAGGCCTATGCCGGCGGCGGCTTCGATCCCCTGAAACTTATTCCGCTGATTTACGATACGTTGACCGATACCGGTTGCCGGTGGTGATACGCTGTGCGGGTATGCACGGAACTGCTGGAGAGATCGAAATGCGCACATTCTTCGCCCTGCTTGCAGCATCGCCGCTACTGAGCGCCCAAGCCGGCAACAAGGACGCGCGCCCCGCGCCCTCACACGGAAAGCCCATCGCCCCGCTCCACCTCGTCGCCAGACAGGACAAGCAATTCGCCAGCGCGCTGAGACATAGCTACCGGCAACGTGCCAACTTTGCTGGCTATCATGTGCTGACGACCATGGGCTGCGGCGCGGGCTGCGTGCTGGTCGCGGCACTGGACCAGCACAACGGGCGGGTCGGCTGGCTGCCTTTTACACTCTGCTGCTGGCCCGAATCACGGCAGGAGCCGGTCGAATTCCGCCGCGACAGCGATCGGGTCGTGCTGTACGGCCAGCGCGACGAGCAAGGCGCCGCGGGGCCGCACTATTACCGCTTTCATGGCGGCCGCTTCGAACCCGTTACAGCTGCCGCGCACTGAACGTATCGCACTGGGCGATCTCGCCGCTGTCGATGCCGCGCTTGAACCAGCGTACGCGCTGGGCCGAGGTGCCGTGCGTGAACGAGTCCGGCACGACGTGGCCTTGCGCCTGGCGTTGCAGCGCGTCGTCGCCGATGGCCGTGGCGGCCGACAGCGCCGTTTCGATGTCGCCCTGCTCCAGGATCTGGCGTGAGCGGTTGGCGTGGAAGGCCCACACGCCGGCGAAGCAGTCGGCCTGCAGTTCCAGCTTGACGGACAGCGCGTTGGCCTGCGTTTCGCCCATGCGCTGCTGGGCGTTGTGGACCTTGTCCGACAATCCCATCAGGTTCTGCACGTGGTGCCCCACTTCATGGGCGATGACGTAGGACTCGGCGAAATCGCCGGAGACGTGGAAGCGCTGCTGCATCAGCTTGAAGAAATCCGTATCGATATAGACCTGCTGGTCCGGCGGACAGTAGAACGGCCCCGTGGCCGACTGGCCCGTACCGCAGGCGGTGGGCGTGCTGCCGCTGAAGAGCACCAGCTTCGGCTTGACGTACGTTTCGCCCTGCTGGCGGAATACGTCGCCCCAGACATCCTCCGTGTCGGCCAGCACGGTGCGCACCAGGCGCGTCGTGCGGTCCGTGGCCGGTTCCTGCCGCACGTGCGTCTGCTGCTGTTGCGGCGCGGCGCCGCTCATCAGCCCCAGCACGGTGCTGGGATTGATGCCGAAGACGTATGACACGACCAGCGCGACGATGACGCCGCCGATACCGAGCGAGCCACCGCCGAAGCTGAAGCCCCCGCCGCCGCCCCCGCCGCCACCATCACCGCGGCGGTCTTCAACGTTATCGCTTTCCCGATTGCCTTCCCAACGCATGAGTAACTCCTGTTAGTGTTTTCGCCACTATAAGGGGTTCGGTGGGTTCGATGGCGCAAGTTACGCGTTGTCACAAATATGAGGACAGCCGCCGACTCTCTCGTGGAAGGGCTGGGGTCGGACCCGGCGGGTCCGACCCCGATCTCAGATGTAGTAGGTCGTGCCCGTCATCAGCTTCGACATCGCCGTCATCGCCAGCTTGACGGGCATCGGCGTCTCGGCGGCGCCCATCTCCTGCGCCGCCTTGCCGTGGGCGATTTCGTCGACGCGCATCTGTTCGACGATCGCGCGCGACTTCGCATCCGTCGCCGGCAGGCTTTGCATATGCGATGCCAGGTGCTTTTCGACCTGGCGCTCCGTCTCGACGACGAAGCCCAGGCTGTGCGGATCGCCCATCTTGGCGGCCACCGTGCCCAGCGCGTAGGCGCCGGCATAGAACAGCGGCGCCAGCACGCTGGTCTGCGAATTGAGTTCCTTCAGCCGCTGCGCTGTCCACGCCAGGTGGTCCTCTTCCTCGCGGCTGGCCTTCTCGAACTGCTGGCGCAGGTTGTCGCTCTTGGCGAAGCGCGCCTGCGAGTTGTACAGCGCCTGCGCCATCACCTCGCCCACGTGGTCGACGCGGATCAGGCCCGCGCTGTGCTTGCGCTCTTCATCGGTCATGTGGGCATCGTCGACATGCACGGCCGGCGTGGGCCGCGACGCGGATGCGACGCCCGAGATGACGCGCAGCGCCTTGTCCGCGCTGCAGATGAAACGATCGAAGGGAGTGTGATATTTGGCGCTCATGGCATTCTGTCCAGCTTGTTCAGAAGACCATCATTATAAGCGCGGGGTTGTCCCGGCGTCGTCCGGCTGCCCCCCGGCTTCCCGTTCCTCGCGCAGGATGCGCTGCCGTTCGATCCAGTCGGCCACGGGGCCGCGCACGTCCAGGCCGGAAAAATCCTTGGCCACGCCCAGGTTCAGCCCCAGCAGGAACGGGATCGATTCAAGCGGCACGTGCGTGCAGTAGTCGCCGAACGCGCGCATGAAGCGGGGCGAGTCGAGCACCTTGACGACGCCTTCGCCGCTCATGTACTGCAGGATGCTGGTGATGCTGTGGCCCGGGCCGATGGCGTGGTAGATGAAGCGGTTGAATTCCTTGTCCAGCTTCTTGAAGTCGAGCGACTCCTTCGTCATCAACGTGGCCAGGTAGCACAGGCCCAGCGCGACGCGGAAGAAGCCCGTCGACTCCTTGGTCGTCAACCCGCAGCGGGTCACCGCCAGGATGTTGTCCTGCAGGGCGGCATCGAGTTTGGTGTTTTCCTGGCTCATGGGGGCACTATAGCGCAAGGTGGACCGTTTGCGGCTTGCCACCCACGGTCCTGCACGTTACCCTTGACGCTTTTTCAACCCCTGCTGCCGAGTGACGCGCCCAGTCCCCGGATTTCACACTCTGGCGCAGCGAAAGCGCGCCCTGTCGCAAGGGGGCAACCGATGTGTCGTCGTTTCAATACAATGCCATCATGTGTAGTAGTCAGCATGGCGACCCGGCGGCGGCCCATGCTTCGCCGCAATAGTTTCAAGGAGTGAGCATGGAGTTAAACATCCGCAACCTGTCCAAGACCTACGCCAATGGCGTCGTGGCGCTGGACAATATCTCGCTGACGATCCCGTCCGGCATGTTCGGCCTGCTCGGGCCCAACGGTGCGGGCAAATCGACGCTGATGCGCATTCTTGCCACCTTGCAGGAATGCGATGCGGGTTCCGTCTTTTTCGGCGAGCTGGACGTGCTGGACGAAAAAGACGAAGTCCGCCGCCAGCTGGGCTACCTGCCGCAGGACTTCGGCCTCTACCCGAAAGTCAGCGCCTACGAAATGCTGGACCACTTCGCCGTGCTGAAAGGGCTGTCGCACCGCGCCCGCCGGCGCGAGGTGGTGGACGGTCTGCTGCAGCAAACCAATCTGTTCGACGTGCGCCACCAGCGCCTCGGCACGTTCTCCGGCGGCATGCGCCAGCGCTTCGGCATCGCCCAGGCGCTGCTGGGCGATCCGAAACTGGTCATCGTCGACGAACCCACCGCGGGCCTCGATCCGCAGGAACGGGTGCGCTTCCACAACCTGCTGTCCGACATCGGCGACGACAAGACCGTGCTGCTGTCGACCCACATCGTGTCCGACGTCGCCGACCTGTGCGCCAACATGGCGATCATCAACAAGGGCCAACTGCTCGTCACGGGCGCCACGCAGACGCTGATCGACGACATCAGCTGCAAGATCTGGGCGCGCTTCGTCGACAAGAAGGACCTGCCCTACTTCCAGCAGCGCCACACGATCATCT
>Ga0307518_10004146_pt1 | contig 10391 bp, 4 predicted proteins | sample 25_EM_MG_FD_203889 | JGI IMG/M metagenome (GOLD analysis project Ga0307518, IMG submission 203889) | Populus trichocarpa ectomycorrhiza microbial communities from riparian zone in the Pacific Northwest, United States - 25_EM | ecosystem: Host-associated > Plants > Roots > Unclassified | place...
ACTGCGGCACGACAGGATCAGCACAATATACATATCATTGGTGTACCATGGCACTGATGGATTATGAAAATATGGTTGCTGGACATATGTTTTGAGAAGAAAGGTCCACAGGAGTCCAAATATGGCCGTGGAAATAATGCTCCGGCATGCTCTGGCTGTGGCAACAATGTCCCGGACACATAGTACCAAGTACAACATGAGCTGGGCAAGTAAAACAGTGATAATCATGTATTAAGCAAATATCATTGCCGAACATATGTTGTGAGCAGAAAGGTCCGCAGGAGTCCAAATATGGCCGCGGGAATAATTCTTCGGCATGCTCCGGCCGCAGCAACAACATCACGGACACATAGTACCAAGTACAACATGAGCTGGGCAAGTAAAACAGTGATAATCATGTATTAAGCAAATATCATTGCTGAACATATGTTGTGAGCAGAAAGGTCTGCAGGAGTCAAATATGGCCGCGGGAATAATGCTCCGGCATGCTCCGGCCGCAGCAACAATGTCCCGGACACATAGTACCAAGTACAACATGAGCTGGGCAAGTAAAACAGTGGTAATCATGTATTAAGCAACTATCATTGCCGGACATATGTTGTGAGCAGAAAGGTCCGCAGGAGTCCAAATATGGCCACGGGAATAATTATTCCGCATGCTCCGGCCGCAGCAACAACGTCACGGACACATAGTACCAAGTACAACATGAGCTGGGCAAGTAAAACAGTGATAATCATGTATTAAGCAACTATCATTGCCGGACATATGTTGTGAGCAGAAAGGTCCACAGGAGTCCAAATATGGCCACGGGAATAATTCTTCGGCATGCTCCGGCCGCAGCAACAACGTCACGGACACATAGTACCAAGTACAACATGAGCTAGGCAAGTAAAACAGTGGTAATCATGTATTAAGCAACTATCATTGCCAGACATATGTTGTGAGCAGAAAGGTCTGCAGGAGTCCAAATATGGCCGCGGGAATAATTCTTCGGCATGCTCCGGCTGCAGCAACAACGTCCCGGACACATAGTACCAAGTACAACATGAGCTGGGCAAGTAAAACAGTGATAATCATGTATTAAGCAAATATCATTGCTGAACATATGTTGTGAGCAGAAAGGTCCGCAGGAGTCAAATATGGCCACGGGAATAATGCTTTGGCATGCTCCGGCCACAGCAACAATGTCCCGGACACATAGTACCAAGTACAACATGAGCTAGGCAAGTAAAACAGTGGTAATCATGTATTAAGCAAATATCATTGCCGAACATATGTTGTGAGCAGAAAGGTCCGCAGGAGTCCAAATATGGCCACGGGAATAATTCTTTGGCATGCTCCAGCCGCAGAAACAATGTCCTGGACACATAGTACCAAGTACAACATGAGCTGGGCAAGTAAAACAGTGATAATCATGTATTAAACAAATATCATTGCCGAACATATGTTGTGAGCAGAAAGGTCTGCAGGAGTCCAAATATGGCTGCGGGAATAATTCTTTGGCATGCTCCAGCTGCAGTAACAATGTCCCGAACACATAGTACCAAGTACAACATGAGCTGGGCAAGTAAAACAGTGGTAATCATGTATTAAGCAAATATCATTGCCGGACATATGTTGTGAGCAGAAAGGTCCGCAGGAGTCCAAATATGGCTGCGGGAATAATTCTTCGGCATGCTCTGGCCGCAGCAACAATGTCCCAGACACATAGTACCAAGTACAACATGAGCTGGGCAAGTAAAACAGTGGTAATCATGTGCAGCCATGGCATCTTGCCATGGACACAGTCTTGCCATGGCTGCAGTTGTGTCATAGCCACAGTCTTGCTGCTGCTGCAGTAGTGTCATGGCCGCAGTCTTGCCATGGCTGCAGTCTTGCCATGGCCGCAGTAGTGCTGTGGCCACAGTCATGCCATGGATGCAGTCTTGCCATGGCCACAGTCTTGCCATGGCCGCAGTCTTGCCATGGCCGCAGTCTTGTCATGGCCGCAGTCCTGCTTTGGCTGCAGCCATGGCATCTTGCCATGGACACAGTCTTGCCATGGCCACAGTCTTGCTGCTGCTGCAGTAGTGCCATGGCCGCTGTCTTGCTGTGGCCGCAGTAGTGCCTTAGCCACAGTCATGCCGTGGCCACATTCATGCCGTGGCTGCAGTCATGCCATGGCTGCAGTAGTGCCATGGCTGCAGTCTTGCCGTGGCCGCAGTAGTGCTGTGGCTGCAGTGTTGCCATGGCTGCAGTAGTAGTGCCATGGCCACAGTCTTGCCGTGGCCACAGTAGTGCCATGGCCGCAGCCTTGCCGTGGCTGCAATCTTGCCATGGCTGCAGTCATGCCCTGGCTGCAGTGGTGCCATGGCCGCAGTCTTACCATGGCCGCAGTTGTGCCGTGGCCACAGTCTTGCTGCCGCTGCAGTAGTGCCATGGCCACAGTCATGCCATGGACACAGTCTTGCCATGGCTGCAGTAGTGCCATGGCTGCAGTCTTTCCATGGCTGCAGTAGTAGTGCCGTGGCTGCAGTCTTTCCATGGCTGCAGTCTTGCCGTGGCCACAGTAGTGCCATGGCCGCAGTCTTGCCGTGGCCGCAGTCATGCCATGGCCATAGTCATGCCGTGGCCACAGTAGTGCTGTGGCCACAGTGTTGCCATGGCCACAGTAGTAGTGCCATGGCCGCAGTCTTGCCGTGGCTGCAATCTTGCCCTGGCTGCAGTCATGCCCTGGCCGCAGTGGTGCCATGGCTGCAGTCATGCCGTGGCCACAGTCTTGCTGCCACTGCAGTAGTGCCATGGCCGCAGTCATGCCATGGACACAGTCTTGCTATGGCCGCAGTCTTGCTGTGGCTGCAGTAGTGCCGTGGCTGCAGTCATGCCATGGCTGCAGTAGTGCCATGGCTGCAGTAGTGCGGTGGCCACAGTCATGCCGTGGCCGCAGTAGTGCCATGGCCGCAGTAGTGCCGTGGCTGCAGTAGTGCCGTGGCCGCAGTAGTGCCATGGCCGCAGTGGTGCTGTGGCCGCAGTCTTGCCGTGGCCACAGTAGTGCCATGGCTGCAGTCTTGCCATGGCTGCAATCTTGCCATGGCCGCAGTCATGCCGTGGCCGCAGTAGTGCCATGGCCACAGTAGTAGTGCCATGGCCGCAGTAGTAGTGCCATGGCCACAGTAGTAGTGCCATGGCCACAGTAGTAGTGCCATGGCCGCAGTCTTGCCATGGCCACAGTCAAGTTTGCCGGCATGTTGACCATGCTGCAATGCTGATTGACCGGCTTGCTATGGTGTAATTGCTGCCATCAGATTTCTGCCACAATGCAGTACTGCCTCTATTGCACACTGGCTCACTTATTGTATTGGTATGCTACTCCTCTCAGCCCGAGTATTTTCATGAAGACCCCCATTTGTCCGGCTTAAGACTTTCACCCTACCCCATGGTGACAACAGAGCCATGGGCCCACCATTGTCACTTGGTGACAATGCTTTCGGTGGCTGACCCATGTTATACAGGAAAGCCCCAGTCATAAGCCTCACTTCCGCTAGCCCGTGTAGCATGGCCGATTGTCATTGTCCGCTGACCGTATAACACGGCCTACACAGGTGCATGGGCTCCCGACCTGACATGCGTTTGAACGTCAGTGATGGATTGCGAATCATCATTAAAGACCCAGGAGGGTCGAGGTGCTCCCTCAAAAGAACCACAACACAATATATGTGAGTTATCGTTGCAATTGTTGCTGTGTCCAGTGGTAACACTTCATAGTGGTACCAATGCAGTCCACTCAAGGACGAGCCCAGGATGCTCACATACCCAGTGTATTGTCAGAGGATCCTCGTCATGAAGAAGGTAAGTAGGTCAGTAGTATGTCATAACAGTCACTGATCCCACTTGTGTACTGTAGTGACGGAGTGCGAGGCGGCCCCATGTGAAACAGGTAAGGAATGGCCACCCGCTGAACCCTGCTGGGGGACTAACACTCTTAATACATTGCAGCACGTGCGTCTCAGCAAGCACGGCTTGAAGTTATAGTCCCACCACCTGTTGTCGGAACCACGGGGAGTGGAGGAAGTCTCGGAAAGACCCCGATGACAGATCTACCTCATCCCCAGTCCAGGCAACCAAGACCACGTGTAGCGTGGAGGGTAGGCCAGAATAACGACCCAGATGAAGCATTCAACCTGCATCGAAGGCAATATCCATTAGTTTCCAACATATCGATGGTGGAGCCTATGGCTGCCATTTCTCCGGCCTCTGGCAAGCTATTGGCTGCTGAGGAAGGTCACGTTGGCAAGACGAGGCTGGATCCTCCTGTGGGCGAACATCCAAGAGAGCTGCACCTTGGTCAAGTACCCCCACATCTGCCTTGCCTTTCCTATGAGTTGCCAGTGAATAGAAATCAGGACCAACCTGTGCATGGACCGCTCCCCGATAGGATGTACAGTGGGGATGCTCGGTATGGCCATGAGGCAATTCCGTTCCACCTTGCCGGTATCAACCCTGGCTGGTACGACCCATTGGGCAGAGGCCCAGATGTCCGCTACGGCCCTTACCATCCCCAATTCATCCTTCCGCCGCCGTTTGCTGCATGTCAGTATGCAAATTATCCTAATGATCTGACAATACATCTGCAACCCAGCGCGATGGGACGTGGGCACTATGCCAACGTGCCTCCCCCTTTCCATTCCCCACTCGCTACTGAATATGTCAGTCCCAATGGTGGCCGTGAGCCACCTGCCTATCGACACGCCCACTTGTATGACCCGATGCCAACTCAAGAAAGCGCAAACCGTTCAGCAGGGGTCACTGCGACCCGCTCAGAAGCCATATCAGATTCATCCGACCTACCAGCTGGTGATATCACAGACACGAGTGGCACATGAATGACCACTGTTGAGCACGTCTCCATTTTCTCTTTATTGCCACTGATTCACCCAAGATCACTGTCTCAATGGTAGCTGTTCGTGACTACATTTGTCCCTGGCAAAGGCTGCTCGCGACCCCTCCATCTTTTTGCTACCATTGTTCATACTCCTGTGCAACTGCTTCAACAGCAGTGGCTGCCTCCAACCCTTCGATGTTTCTTCGGTTTTATGTCCATGTGATGTCTTAAAGCAGACCTGTGAATTATATTGATGCTCTGGATTGAATACGCGTTAGCATGAAGTGAAACGTCCCAGCTACCGTGACATACCGACGCTCCCAAGAGCCTCCTCCGGTGGAGTGCAGAGAATATGCTGAAATTTGCACATTGCACAATAGTTAGTGTTTGTAGATAACCTTGGAAGAGCCTCCGACGACCCTTGCACAATGGATGACAGAGGATCAGGGGCAATGCCCAACTTTGTATAATCTTGACGAAATGTCCAGGAGGGATCATGACTATCCGCTGGGAGGGTTGCTAATGAGGGTCTGAAAGCGCATTATCTATATCGGGAACTTGGGGGGGATGACGCCGAGGGAGGGAGTCTCACAGATGGGTTTCTCATAACATAAAAACCCCATCTGAAGAGCGTGGGAACATCTTAAATCTGGTGCCAAAGGTGGGGGGAAGTGGGGCGACTTTGACCATTTGTCGTTCCAGATCTTTTTTAGTTTTGCATTGTGGCTTTGCTTGAGTGCGGGTATACTGCAAGGCAGGCGTTTCCATAGTGCGTTGGGTAGCTTGTGTTTTGGGCTTGACTTGGCTTCTCCTTTCACCACCAGTTTAGCTTCCCTGTCTGCTACTTCGTTGCCCTCGACCTCTTTGTGTCCTGCTATCCATCTGACTGTCACATCTTCCCTGCTGCTGTCCTTTTCCTCATGTAGTTGGCGCATGAGGTTCCTGAAACGAAGGAGTAGATAGTGGCCTGGTTTGGCTGTCGGTCTCTCACCTGATCTGATGACCGCTTGGTTATCAACTAGTATTGACGCCAGGAAGCTTGTTTCGGGTCTCATTATCAGGAGGCGTGCTGCAAGAATTAGGCCTGCTGCCTCCGCCTCGAACACTGTGTGGTGTTCTGCACTGCCTAGGTGGTATCGTAGGGTTGCGACGTGGGTGTGATCGACGTATAGGACCGCTGATGCGCCTATGAGTCCGTCAGTGCATGAACCATCTGTGAATACTAGGGTTCGATCTCCTAGCTTTCCGAAGTCCTTGAGGGACGCTTCTTTGTTGTCCGCTATGCACGTTTTGAATGGGGGGTGGGTGCCTGGTTTGACGGCGTGTGGGAGGATGGTTTCGTTGCATTCCGGGTGGACTCCCAGTGTGTGGATGAGTTTGTGTAGTGCTGAACGGTGTCTTTTTACGTCCTTTTTCTCTATCCTTTTGATGTGCGGCTTGAGGGGATGGGCATCTGGAAGACTGGACAGGCGCAGCGCTGACCGGAAGAGAACCTGTTGGAACATTAAGTGAGTTGGTAGCAGGTTAGCGTGTACATTCAGGGAGTCTGTCGGGGTGGTCCTCATTGCGCCTGTTATGGCTAGCGCTGCTGTCCGTTGGGTTGATCCAATCTTCCTGGCTATACCTTTCGAGCCTCTCAATCTCTTGTCCGAAGGGTGGGCGAAGGATGGTTGCAGCCACACTGCTGCCGCATATGTGATCTTGGGGATCACGACTGAGAGGTAGAGCTGACGAATGAGCTTGGCAGGGACCCCCCACAATGTGGCGGACAGCCGCCGGAGGAGGATGGTGTACTTGGCGCCTTTTGCTGTTGCATAAGCTGCTTGGGCCGTCCAGCGCAGTTCGTTGTCGATGATGACACCTAGGAACTTGTGCGATGGTGCTGATTTTATGGTTACTCCTTGGAGATTCATGTCGGGGCGTGGCTTGGCTCTGTTGAGTGAAAAGTCCATCAGCGCGAACTTGTTAGTTTCGAATCGTGAGTTGTGGTTTGCAGACCACTCGTAGCCTCCTCCCTGTTGCTTGAGCATGTCTTTCAGCTTTTGGTGCATTTCCACGATCGATTTTCCTACCACTACTAGGGCCGTGTCGTCTACGAAGGCGAGCGCAAGCTCTCTGTTTTCTTTCCTTGCGGTGTCTACGAGGTCAGAGCTGTAGATCACGTAGAGTAACATTGACAGGGGGTCTCCTTGACCGATACCATTCCTTAGTGGGAACCATTCTGATTCGTAGTCGTCAAACCTTAGTTTTGTCTTCCTGTTGTCCAGTAGGCGTTCTGTGAACCCGACTATTTCCAGGGGGAGGCCTCGTTTTTTCATATTGTGTAGGAGTTGATCAGTGACGGCGTTTGGGAAAGCACCTTCAATGTCCAGGAATAGAACCGATGCTACCTTGTGCTGGCGCCAGGCATGTTTGATGGTGGTCTCTAGGAGGAGGAGCGAGTCTTCAGTCGAGTGGCCTGGTCTACTGCCAAAGTGGGTTGCTGGGAGTAGTCTGTGGGTTTCGAGGATGTGGGACGCCCGGTCTGTCACTATTGCCGAGACCAGTTTGGCAGTTGTGTTCAACAGCGCTATAGGGCGGTAGGCTTTGGGGACTGAGTAGTCCGGGCGCCCAGGTTTACGCAGGATGACTGTGATTGATTCCCTCCACGGGTTGTAGTACGTGCGAAGGGAGAGAGCTGCATTAAACAAGGAGAGTAAGTACGGCTGGAGGACCGGACAATGCTGGAATACTATGTTGGCCACTCCGTCAGGGCTGGGTGCTTTGTACGGGCTGAGCTTGACTATTGTCTTGCGTAACTGTTCACCTGTGATGTCTGACCATGGGGTGGCCGGTTCTGGGTACTCGAAGTCCGGTGGGACAGCTGATCTTGAAGGGGGGGGCGGGAAGAGGGTCTTGGTGAAGACTTCACTTTTGCTTTCGTTGCTGGTGGCCATTGTTGCATTACCTTCGTTGTCTTTGGTTATGAGGGTCGGGATGCGAGTCTTCCCTCCATCGCCCGCTGGGTTTGTGATGTATTTGTTTGTGATCCAAAGGTCGTTGCCCATTGCGTCTTCAAGCCAGTTGATCCAGTGGTCCTTTTTTGTTGTTCTGATCGCTTTGTCGTACTTGGCTACCTTTTCCTTTCTCATTCTGTGGCTGGGGTGATCTGGAACGGCTCTGAACGAGTGGGAGGCTTTACTTAACACTTTGAGGTCGTTGCGAAGCTTGGTGAGGTCTTTGGTCCACCACCTCTTGTTGTGCGGGTGCGGACGGGTCTTGGGTACTTCCTCCGCGACTGTGTTCCGGAGGGCGCCCTCTAGGCCCCTTGCTGCTTCTTGGAACTCTTCTCTTGTTGCTAGCAGTCTAGAGGGGCCTATCTGGCTGAGTTCGGCTTTGAGCTTGTTGTTGAACTTCTTCCAGTCGACCTCCCTATAGTTCAGCGTGGGGAGTGAGGGCGTGGCTGACACTGCCAAGTCGAGCTTAGTGAGGATCAGTAGGTGGTCCGTGTTTGGGCCTCTGTTGTCCGGGTCAGTGTTACATAGCGCTAGATATTCCGAGGTGTGCTCCGTGCAGAACACGTTATCTGGACGAGTCCAGTTGCCTGTACTGGACGCCTGTAGAGTGGGGGTATCTTTCGGGAGTGTCTGGGTCATGCCGTAGTCAGCCAGGAGATCCAGGATCTTCTGGGACAACGCGAGTGCGGCGGTCGTGAAGAGGTGGTTGTTTCGTTCTTCATCCCACAGGGGGTGGTGGCGGTTGAAGTCGCCTAGCCAGACCATATGGTCTCGTTCTTCAGGGCACAGCTTGGCAATGCCGGTTACTAGGAAGCGGCTCAGCTCTTCTAGCGTGCGGTCGTGCGTGCAGTCATTGTAGATGTTTGCAATTGTACACATTCCGTTTGCAGTTCTGATGCGGAGGATCACTACGTCTGCTGAGGGGAAGTCCACCTGTTCCCAACAGTTAGTGCTGATCTTAGTGTTGACAAAGAATACCGCTCGAGGTTTTTCCCCTTTCGCAAGCTTGTGCGTTGGGTATACTACTCGCCAACGGAAGTTGGCTTTCGTGTTGCCTAGTTTGTCGATGGGAGGTTCTTGTAGCGCTACAACGTCCCAGTTGTCTGCTATTCTGTCGTTGGTGAGCGAGTGGAGGGCAATGTGGGAGGTGTTGAGGTTCTGTTGCCATATTCTTATCTGTGTTAGCTGGGCTTGAGGGGCGTCTCTATACATGTAGGGGGGCTAGAGGGGGGGAGGGTTTTGTTAGCGTGGGGGTCATAAGAGGGGATGGGCAGGGAAATGCAGGGGGGGTGCAGTTGTGGGGTGGAGTGTCGGCCACTGCTGTGTGGAAGGTTGTGTCGTCTTCGGTGGTGCCTTGCTGGTTATCTTTTGATGCTTGGGAGGTGAATGGTAGCTTGGACTGCATCAGTTTCTTGGGTGAAGCGGGACGGGATGTCGGTTTTCTTGTGGGGATGATTGGAGCGGTTTGGCGGGGAGGGAGCGATCTTGGGTCCAGGCCTCCTCAGTTGTGAAGAAAGGCATCGAGTTTTCAGGGGTTTTTGTGTTGAGCGCTTCCTGTCATTTGATGTACTCGGGGCAGTTTCTGTCTGAGCTGGCATGATGGTCAGTGTGGCAGTTAATGCAATAGAAGGTTTGGTAGGAGCGGCAGACATTCGTGCGGTGCTCCTTGGCGCACATGCTGCAGGTGTCCTTCGTTTCTTTGCAGTCTTTGGCGAGGTGACCCCAATGCTGGCATTTGAGACATCGGATGTTGGAGATAAACAGACTGTTATGGTTTGTTTATATACTTACATAAGCTTTCGTCGCCCTAGAGTAGAGTTACTATTACTATAGTTCCCTCAGTAGCTTGCCAGCATACTGAGGGTGAGTACCATCTACTAACCACCACATACTTACTGATACCTTGTAGTTACCCTACAGGTATATACTAATATACAGTAGCTTGCCAGCATACTGAGGTTACCCTACAGCTCTCCTTCTCCCTTCTCTTCAGGCTAGACCTTCCCTGTGCAGACCACCACCTTTCTATATCGGATGGGTTCTTTTTTGTCTTTATGTGATCGTAGGCGTTCCATGTAGACACATATTCCCTGGTCTATGATCCTGTTGGCTGCTTCTGGGGTGGTTAGTGAGAACAGGGTGTGGGCAACACATTGTCGGCTGGTCCTCTTGGCTGGGTCTTTAATCCAGCATATTTGACTGATGGAGCCTCTTGGTAGTTCGTTGCCTTCTTCGATGTGTTGTATGGTATCTGGGGCATTGATGTCAGTAGATACTGGGAGTGTCAAGTCCGGGTCTACTCCGGTAGGGGGTCCGGTCAAGTCCGGACGGAAACGGATGAAGGAAGAGAGCAGAGGGCTGGACAAGAGGTTAGTCTGGCCGGAGTTGGTGACCGCGTGGATTCAACGACTAAGGATAACGAGCGTTGATCCCTTGCGTAGGTTCCGGTCAAGAGGGGTAGACGGAGACAGAGACGGAGACGGACAAGAACAGGAGTAGATGACTATGGTTGATTTCAGACTGAGGTATACAGG
>Ga0307518_10004148_pt1 | contig 10388 bp, 7 predicted proteins | sample 25_EM_MG_FD_203889 | JGI IMG/M metagenome (GOLD analysis project Ga0307518, IMG submission 203889) | Populus trichocarpa ectomycorrhiza microbial communities from riparian zone in the Pacific Northwest, United States - 25_EM | ecosystem: Host-associated > Plants > Roots > Unclassified | place...
TTTTTTTTTATTTTTTTTTTTTAATAATTTTTTATATTTTTTTTTTTTTTTTTTTCAATTTTAGCATTCTCACAATGAGTGATAATAATGGAGACGTACGGAGATTTGGAAATCCTTCACGGCGACCATATTTATGTTTGGCAGAAGGTAGTCAATCTGTACGCACACTCTTATAAGTATATATGTAGGGTGCCGAAAGGGACTAAAAAAATCAAGCGTCTTCTCAAAAGTCAAGACAAAAGCAAAACGAAGGAGAAAGGTAGCCTTTTAATTTGATTTTGATGGAGGGTACCATGCGTTCAGTTTTGGTGTTTGTTCTTGTGGGATTGATTTTCATGGCAGCCGGTCCTAGCACAGCTAAAGCAGAATTTGGCGTTGTTGTAAACCCATGCATGTACCCCTGATAGGTGCATCGCTGCTTGCAAAAAAATTCTCGAGGAAAAGTTTCTTAGCGCTACTAGCCACAAATGGAGGGTGTATTTGTTTTGGCTGAAAATTGAGAGCGCTTTAGCTTTTAGGAATTGACGTTGCAAGGGCAATGAAAAAATAACAATCTCAAAGTTACGTACTCCTTTTTTTCTTATAATAATTGATCAGTGTTATCCTATACTTCTACTTCTGAAATATTCGTGAGGGCTCTTCCTTCCTCTCTTGCATCCATTTACTTGTAGAATCTTCATTTGGATAATGAAAAATGATCTTCAAAAATTATATATTTCTCATGATTTAAAATGCAAAATGCAAAATGAATATCATAACTAATTTATAATTATTTATTAGTATTTGGTCAAAATATCAAAAACTTTTCACCAATCATTTTGTTCTCTTTATATTTAAAGTGTTAGGATTTAGCTGAAAACTTTAGTATTTGGAGATATAAAACTATATTATAGAGTATACCTTTAGATATTAAAGATACAAAAAATAAATGTGATGTTGAAATTTGAATTTTAGAATTTAACTCAGCAAGGTAGAGACTTCCTCACGAAGAGAAATTTGCATTGGATCTTAAAAAAAGACCAACGAATAAAAATCTGACCCAGTAAAACAATCAAATAACAACATAGTTTATCTTAGATAAGATACACTGAGGGTGATGCGTCTTTTTTTTATACAACTAGTCTTTTACTCAAACTCTCGCAAATCATAGATTTTCTAATAATCTTAATACCAGATCCTAGTAATCTTAATATTAAATAGCGACTCCTAATTTTTAATGATAATTTTATAATTGTATCTAAAATCTTTTTTTTTTTCTTAATAATATCATCTTTCAAGAGGTGTTTTAGAACGCGATGTTTGATATCTTCGGTAACACATGGATAGTGAAAAATAATTAGATGAATGCATATGCTTGGTACCAACTAGGACACACTTCAAAGTTGTTTTGTTCGCTTCCTCCAATCCAACGTAGATCATATCGATTCTGTTACGAGGGTATTGTCCCATATGGAATCATCACGGTGGTTGCAATGTCTAAGCCACTTGGGATTAAACGTGAGGTGCTTATAGACCTTTTTTTTTGTTTGTGTGTGTAACATACATGTCTATCTTTAATGCTATATATAATTTGCTTCATGAGGCCGTCTAATTCATTTCAGGAGACAAGTAAAAGAGAGATAAAAATATGGTGAGTGTAGTTTCTTCCACCACCTCCTTTTCAACATGCCAACAAAAATCTGAGGTTGTCCTTGTAGAGCCTTTACATTTTCCACATACATGACATGGGGAGGGAAAAGAAGTTAAATGGTCCATACCCTCGAACTAATTTCCTTATCCTAAACTCAAGGCTTCTGTAACTAGGAGGTAGGAAGGACAACGAGGCTTGGTAGATTGTTACTATTTAATTAAAATTTATGTTGTTCGGCACGTGATCTTAAGGCCCTCGCCTAGCTAGGATACACTGAGACCGAAAATAGGGTTCAGCACCGGTAATGAAGACGATGGATTTTAACAAGCTAACCAAAAAAAATAAAAGGGAGGCCGGGGGTGTCGCTATTTTATTTCTTCTTGTGAATTGGTGGAGGAGGGAGTTGAGATATGCAAATCACCGCAAACTTCAGTGGACCAACATAAAAGCAAGAAACCTGACTAACAAAAGACCAGCCACCATAGTATCAAGTTTGAGATCTGCTATGACTCGTGTCATTAATTAGCAAGAAGTTTTTCTAAAGAGGCGATGGACAAATGGTCAAGGTTTGGTTGGTTTTCTTGGTTCTCAAAAGTATTTGATTGATGGCACCGTTCTGATTCACAAAGATAAGGTTTTTTTCAAAGGGATTTTAGAGGTTAATGAGTTATGAAAGAAACATCTTGAAACCTACTAAAGTTGAGAGTACTCTAGATAAAAGCTTTGTAGTTTAGTGAATTTGGTGATATGTCGATAGCTAACTTTTGAAGGCTTGTCCTATATGTTCCCAATATGGGCAGCAGATATGGTAAGAACAGTACTGCATGCACCAAAACTTCAATCATGGCCTACCCCATTATCATCAATCATCATCTGCTTGCTCTTCTACTTGCGGAAGTCTATCTTACAGCTGCGATGTGATTGACATATGCACTAGCTTTCAAGCTTCAAAATCACGTTGGGAGGCAATTTGAGGAAGGTAAAATAATTTCCCTCACAAAGCGTGGGCAGGAAATTGAAAGAACTGATATATATATACTCCCCTCTCTTAATGATGGGTAATTCTCCATTCCTTAATTACATTTCAAATTGGGAGCTTTTTGCATGCATATCTTAAGATGATATAGTATTGGTTGAAGTTAAAGATACCTCCCGCAAGAAGAATAGCATTCCATATAATTAGGGTAATATAAACTTCTGTGTCAAAATACATTCCTTGGTACGTACTAGCTATTTTTTATGCATCATTAGATTTTCATATATATAGGTAATTTAAAATTAAGAGATTTAATTCAGTTAACTTTTTTTAAATTACCATTTACTTGTAATGTAAATTCATTTTTTAGAATGTAAAATAAAATCTTTTGTGAGGCCAAAGCAATTACACCTTATTATTAGGTATAGTCATGGGCGCTTGCAAATCGGGTTTCTTGATATTCATATACTAATCATTATTTATCGGGTAAAAAATTTAGATATTCATAAAATATTTATTGGGTTTCGGGCATCTAATGGGTATTCATTATCTACTATTATTTATTAATCAATAAAAAATAAAATATTTAATATATATATAAATATAATAAATAATAAAACGATAAATATTATTCATATATATGTGTGCGCGCGTGTTTTATGTTAATATTAAGATATGTATATATATCATATTGTATTAAAAAAATCTAAATATTCTATAAATATATAAATATAAATATATATTTCAGGTTAAGTTCTGGCGGGTTTCGAGTCAAGTTTAACAATATTTATACTTCATTTATTATCTATCAAGTCAAAAAAAAATACTTATTTATTCGGGTCAGGGGACAACTATACCCATCGCATCTGGATTAAATTTCCATCTATACTTAATTAATATTTCCGCACTCCTTACTTAGCTGCATCACATGAACATGCGTTGATAATGTCAACAAAGTGATGACATTATTGAATGGAGTTTTATTATTAATTATGGAATGTCAATATCATTGGGCCACAATGGACTATAGCATGGTTTTAAAAAGGAACGATACTAGTTTTTCGAATGGATTTTTCAAAATTATTTTTCCAGATAAATTAAATTGTTTGTTTTTTCTTCTTTTCTTTAGAAAATGATTTTATAAAACATTTTCCTATAAGATTAGCATTATTTTTTATGAGTATAGATCATAAATCATCAACTTAAAAACAAAACTCTTATTTCCAGACTTCCTGTATGAACTTCTAAGCAGCAGACGAGTCTCCGAGCTCGTTAAATCGGGCTTGTTGCTTACAGAATACATGCTTACACGGAGAGGAACAGTCTCTATCTCACGCATACACACTGCATAAGCAATCATGCTGGCTTGTCAGGAAGATGGAACTTTCTGCATAGCCCATGTTTCATGATTGGCTCCAAAAGCTAAAGAATTGAAGGGCCCGCTGCAGTTGCTTGATCAAGAGAATTGAACTGTATGCAACTCCTAGATTCAAGTACCCACTCATCATCTCCAATAGAAACTCGGCCATGACAATATCATCTCTCATGTCCACGGGACATGTGAACTGTTGTCTTCACTCTTATTTCTTCTACCAGAAGAGAAAAAACTCGGTGCTTTCACACATGCACACAGCCCACAAGCGGACTGACTAGCAGAAGATTAATTTCACTTATTCTAGGCACAATTGACGCTCTGATTGTCACAAGTCCAACCATAACATTTTTGTCCTCGACAAGAATGCAGGACATGACGACAATACCATGTTGAAATTGCCAATTCGAGTGAAATCATACTTTGACATTCTTTTTTTTATAAGATATTTCAGATCAGCAGCTTGAATACACTGAAGTAGATCCTAGTATTCTGAACAAGGCTTTTATTTTGCGATGAGTGATCATCAATCAATATTAATGAACAAAAAAAATCAAATTGAAAAACACAAAGAAAGCATACTGCTTCGCTTCCATCCCCTTCGACATTCTTCTGCCATGTTTTTTTTTTTTTTGTTTCCCAGTTCATTGCCTTTTCATTTCATGTGACTTCATTGAAATACGTTTTGTATTGCTATAAATCGCTGCGTGGTGTACAAAAAGCGTAGCTGCTATGAGAAAGACACGCTTCCTTTACTTTCTTGAAAGCTAACTAGTTTTTCTTTTTCTTTTTCTTTTTTTCTAAGATAAAATGTTAATTTTATAGAAAAAACTTGACCCATTGAACTCATTGCTAGCTACTGTGGTCACTCTAAGAACTTGAGTCATCCTCATTATAACATCTATTTTATTTTATTTTTAAAAGATTTTTCACCAAAACTAAATCAATCTTCTCAGTGGGTAAAAAAATAAGTCATGCGTATGGAAATTAAGGGATTTACTCCTTGCCACTCAACTTTGGGTTTAAACTCTTATGTGTTTAGTATTAATTTTAGGAATCAAAAGTTGCGTTGAAGTAATTTTTTTTAGATTTTTTTTTTATTTTTTATATTAATATATCAAAATTATAAAAAAATAATAATTTAATATTGTTTTTATTTTAAACACACCTAAATACAATTCTAAACTCAAAAACATAAAATAACTTCTAGTGGCTTAATTAAATCTTAACCAACAACAAGAAGCAGATGCTTAGTGCCTGCCATGTGCATTGTGTAAAACCAGTGAAATGCAGTCGTATTTAAGTTGACAAGCATAACAACAACCATATGTACCTTATGTGTATTCAGGTTGAACTCAAATGTTAATTGATTAAGAAAATAATGATAACTTCCGGATCATATAACATTTTTCATCCTTAAGAACATAATATTTTAGCTGATGAACATTAAATTTACCGACTAATAAAAGATATAGCTCGGTCAAATGAAAGAGAAAGGCGGTTGCCTTAATCATTCTGTGGTAACTTTAAGCCGAAACTTTTTGACAAAAAAAATTCGATAAGGTTGGAAATTTCAATCTTTGAACATGGAGACAAATATATTGACAGATGAGATTGAAAGGACAAGAAAGTATATGCCCTTTTGAGGTCACCTTCTTCAATCAAAGAGGCTCCTAGTTTCCTCTGTTCCCATGGAACCTAAGGGCCCAAATCATCATCAACTACAGGTGCCCTCTTTCTTGAATCCTCCACAAAAAGCAAGCATGCCAGAGAACAACATCAACAACCATAACAAGCAGCCTGCTGAGATCAAAGATTTCCAAATTATGATTGAAAACAGAGATCATAACAAGAAGCAATTAGCACCAAAGAGAAGCTCCAACAAGGACAGGCACAAGAAAGTGGATGGTAGAGGAAGGAGGATAAGGATGCCAGCTCTTTGTGCGGCGAGGATTTTTCAACTGACGAGAGAACTGGGGAATAAATCTGATGGAGAAACAATTCAGTGGTTGTTGCAACAAGCAGAACCATCGATTATTGCTGCGACTGGTACTGGGACTTTTCCTGCTTCAGCTCTTGCAGTTGCAGGGGCCTCTGTTTCAGAACAGGGGAACTCTGTTTCAACAGGATTGCATACAAAAATGGAAGGGTTGGGACCCGCTGTTGTTGGGTCCAGAGATAGGACTAACTGGACCATGATGAATACTAATTTAGGAAGATCTAATGTGGCAAGTGGGGTCTGGCCCTCTGTTGGCGGGATTGGGTCAGGGTTTGTTCCAAATTCTGGTCAGTCAACATCGAATTTTGGAAATGAAAACTCCACTACTTTACCAAAGTATGGGTTCCATGGGGTTGAGTTTCCAAATATTAACATGGGATTAATGAGTTTTTACTCCATGTTTAGTGGCACTAACCAGCAATTTCCAGGATTGGAGCTTGGACTTTCACAGGATGGGCATGGTGGGATGTTCAATCCTCAAGCTTTGAATCCCTTTTGCCAGCAGATGGTGCAGGGCCGTGGTGTCTTAAATTCGTTGAATCAAGAACAGCAGCAAGAGCAACCTCATGATAAAGATGATTCCCAAGGATCAAGGCAGTAGAAATATGAGATAGAGGAGTTTCTAATGGATGAAAATCTATTAGAAATCAGTAGAATTAATGGTAGAGCGTATAGTTCCATATTCTCCTGCCTCTGAGGACAAGAAATGAGAGCTAGACTTCATCAGCAGTCTCATCTAAGTTTGCTAAAACAGGTGCTTTTCTGTCTTTTTTTCTGTCTTTAGTTCTGTAAGTGAAGATAGCATATTTACTCCTTTTCTCATTTAGCTGTAACAATAAATAATACCACTACTTCTAATTTGTCATTTGCAGGTTGAAATTTGAAGATTACATTTGAGTTTGTTTCACATAGAGTATTGGGGGAGTGTTGTGTCACAAATATTTTTGCCACTGCATGATCAGAAGAAAAATACTTTTGCTACTGTAGACCTATATGTTTCTGTATTTTCTTGCCAATCTTTTCAAGTTTTGATATTTCAATGAAAAATACAATTGAATGGTTTATTGCCCTGCTTAACAACAGATACACTTCTTGAGTTTCCGCCACGAACTCTGAAGAATCTTGTTAAATCAAGTTCTCTGGTTTCTTTAGCTCAATATTATTTCTTTCCTGTATTGATCACAACTGAAATGGCGAGACCGAGTGGCAGCATATAGCTGGTTGGGTGGCATGTTTTCATGCTTGAAACTCCTTTGAGTCATCCCTTCAAGGTATTTTATCTTTTGTGATAAGATAGAAATTTTGAGCTTCATTGTCTGCAGCGTCACATGGCTACGATTTATATATTTCTATTTTGAGCAAAGGGGTGAGTTTCCAATCTTTAGCATAGATCTTTCATGCCGGTACAGTCTTAAATGATTTAATATTCAGGTAGAATGCACATTTTCTTGCAAGACACTTTATCCCTACTGCAAATCTGCTTCTAATAGAAGCACTCCATGCATGTTTCTTCTTCTCCAAGGAGAGGAGTTCTCGAAGGTCTTCGCACGGCTTGACAAATGCGTGCTCAAGTGATTGCTATCTAATTAACTTCAATCCTAAGGAACTCAGACTTGTGGGTATGAAATTGGTGCTATATTCCTCAGCAAGGTGGACAAGCTGACCTCACAGCTTATGTTTGACAATCGACACTAATTTCAACCTAAAATGCTTTTTTTTTTTTTGGTGCTAGCAGCCTAGCACTAAGCACCTAGATTTTAGGCTTTTCCACATTTCTACCCTCTTACAATTCCATGAATCTGCAGAACAATGAACTAATTCAATGAAGTCCAATTATATGAGAGGGTAATTTTATAGTCGTACCTCCCCCACTTTTTTTTTTTTTTTGAAATCCTTTACCGCTACTAATTATTAAAAAATGGTACAAGCTAGTATGCAAGGGAAGAAATTTAAAAAAAAATGTTAAAATAGAGCTTACAAGTTATGAGTTGATTTCAAAATTAGTAAATGTACCAGAACAACTTTTTTTTTTTAATTTGAGTACTTATATTCATTTTTTTTTATTAAAGGGTTTGGATTGCTTGTTTTTTTTCTTTTCAATCAATTACTTATATCCCAATTTTCATAATTATAAAGATAATGATAAAATCAATTCCTATACTTATTGGGTTTTTTATTGGAGTGCTTGTACTCATTTTTTCTTTTTAATTAAAGGGTCATGCTGCTATTTTTTATATTTTCTTTCCTTTATAGAAAAACCTTGGTTTTATATGAACTTTATTTCCACCTCAAGTTTTTTATATATATATAGTTTAACGTGGGTGTCCGGCCCAGCTTATGCGCACCTCGACTAATCTCACGAGCCCTGAAGTTAACGACCATGTAAGCCTCCAGTGGCCATTATATGAGCAACCACAGGGCTCGAACCTGAGACAACAGAGGGAGCAAACCTCTTAATCTCAAACTCTTATCACTGGGCTACCACTCAACTAATCCCACCCCAAGTTTTTTAATTGTATTTATAATGACTTTTGGTTAACTAGCACATTAACCATGGTCAGTGTGGACACATGGAATTCAATTAGGTTGCCATGTGTCAAATTTGAATGTGTTCTTCTCTTAAATTTTTTTAATATTATTGTAATTTGAAAATTTTAAAAAAATCAAATTCAAATACAGGACTTATGTTTTTTTTAAATATATATATTTGATAGTAAAATCAAAATATATAGAAAAGTCAAATTCAGGACTTTTGTTTTTAATTTTTAAATGTTTTTTTATTTAATAGAAGAATAAATAAATTGAAAATCAATCCTTGACATGTGACAACCTTCTGACATGAATGAATGTGATGTATTCAATACTCTAATTATGCGTTTGTGTTACGAGAGGTACAACGCGGTGCAACCTGTAAAAAACGCGCTTTAATAATTGTTGGTGTAGTATTTAACTGAAGGACGCAATAAGCTAAGAAAATATAGTAGAGGGGGGTAATAGACTAAAGTAATAGTAGAGGGGGGTAATAGACTAAAGTAATAGTAGAGAGGGGTATAGTAAATTAAATTGATAAAGTAAAAGGACATTTTCATACTTTAACTTCATCTCACCGTATATTTTTCTTTGTTGGATTCTGATGAAGTTGTCAAAAAAAAACTCATCTATAAATGGGGATTTTCATGGATTGCAAGGCCCAAATGTGTGGGCTTGAACTTGATAACAGGCTTTATATATGGGCTTGAGTAGTGGTTGATGGTTCGCAACGAAATTCAAATCAAGATCTTCTAGGTAAATTAATAATTTTCAAGTGTTAGGAGCAGGAGTGTGTCCATGGAGACTTCATTGAATTGCACATCAATGAATTCACATGGAGCATAATGAGCGGCTTGAATTCAAGAACTAAAAAGCATGGCTGAACTGGTGGTGCATTCTCATGATGGAAACCCTAGAACCAGTAAGCCGACAAACTTTATTACCTTCCAAAGACTACAGAACCAATCGATGCAAGGGGGGCATTTCATCGTTGTGAGGTGGCCGCTCAGATAGGCTAGTGGTCCAATTCAAATGGGTTGCTGGACCACTTAAAGATAACCTGTATCCAGTCCATCAAGGATGGTGACACGTTAACACATCACTTGCCAAAACTTTATATGTTTTTGTTTTTACTCTGCAGGATTCCACTCCAACTCGTGATTTTCATAATATATATATATATATATATATACTTTTTTTATGTATTTTATTTTATTTTTAAAATCAATACATCAAAACTATTAAAAAATATTAAAAATACATGTTTTTTTCATATCAAATGTACTTTTAAAAAACATTTAAAAACAATTTTAAACACGTTCCAAACACCCTCTAAGCAAGTCAAGTCATACGGATCTCCCTCTGGAATCCACAATCACACGTATGCTCTAGCCCAACGGTCCCTTCTTGCCTAGACCACTCATTGTCATTCAAAATGATTGAAATGTTCCTGAAGAGGCTCCATGCTGTGGAATGTTAGTTATCAGACGGACAATGTTGCAGAAAGCTAGATAGCATGAGGTAGAGTTATTTATGTAATCCACAGATTAAACACAAAAAATCGACTTGGAAAACTTTGATGTTAGCTTCGTTTCAACTCAAATCCCCTAGAATTGCACTTCACCCCACATGTAATAACTGTGGTGAATATACATAATCGAATAAATGTAAGAGATTTTATTTACCTGAAGTGGTACCTGCGTGCTGGTTCACCGGTGACTGGTGCAGAGGTAGGGGTGAGCATTTCCGGTTCGGTCCGGTTTTCACCCAAAAAACTAACCAAATCAATTTATTTGTTCATTTTTAAATCAAAACCGAAACCGAACCGAAACCGGTTCAAACCGAACAGTTTCGGTTCGGTTCGGTTAATTGAAAGGAAAAA
>Ga0307518_10004149_pt1 | contig 10386 bp, 8 predicted proteins | sample 25_EM_MG_FD_203889 | JGI IMG/M metagenome (GOLD analysis project Ga0307518, IMG submission 203889) | Populus trichocarpa ectomycorrhiza microbial communities from riparian zone in the Pacific Northwest, United States - 25_EM | ecosystem: Host-associated > Plants > Roots > Unclassified | place...
TGTAGGATACCCTCACTGCCATGGTACGGTGTTCACGTTGTCAATTACCATATTGTCATTTGCTATTATTTGGGACCTGGTTTTTTTGATAGCGGGTAGCTATTTACTTTCATTTTATGGTTGGAAAAAATGGAATGATATGTGCAGAAAACCAGCAAAGCTCCAGCCCAGGAATGGCCTGCATTAATTGGAACAAACCCTGTGACTGTTAACTTGTATGAGAGCAGCTTCCACTTCTGGGTTTTGCACAGAACTTGCTCACAACTTTGTAGTGTTGGTCTTGCAAACTAATGAAACGAGTCGAAACAATCAGAACAAGCATTAGCCAGCCGAACTTTTTTGAGAAAGAAAGTGGCAGTAATGATTGGAATCGCAGAAAACTACTGGTGAACACAACAAGAAGAACATTTGTAATCTTATTAAAATTCCATTTATCAATATATTAAGGGTTAGCATAGAATATTAATATTGTAAAAGTTCCTTTATGATGGTGGTATAATTGATACTTTTGGTGCTCATATGCACTGGTATATAAAAATGTTCTATAAATCACTCAGCAGTATTATTATAATTACCTGACTTCTGTGCTCAATTGCACTTACATGTATATACTATATTTTATGTAAATGTGCCGTGGAATCTCTTATTATGTCCCTATTTCCTAATCCCTAGCTAGTACTAAAATAAATGAAAAATCAGGGATGTGGGCCAGAAATTGCCATGGTTTTTTTCTTGAAACAGGAACTGAGCTTTCGTGCCATACAATAGTGATCAGGGAATGCATGAACTATTTGTTTATTCTGGACAAAAATGATGAGGAACACTTTCAGCAACTCTAAAGGCGAAGAGTGTTCAACTACATGAATACATGTAAGCTTGGAGACACTTTTTTTTCCCCCTTGAAAAAAAAGATAATTGGAAAAGGATCTTTGGGCCAGCAATGTTTGGCAGATAGCCATCTTTAGTCATGATTTCTGTTTATAAGAAGTTCTTGCACCAGTGCTGATTAACTCACCAGTTAAATTAATCGATGCTTATACTCTAAAACATTAGGAAAATTTATTATTTATCGAATGTCTTAAAGCATTGTGATCGTGGGTTCCGTCAGGTCCCACCACAAATCAATGGTGGGACGAATTCGAGAATCCCATTTGGGTTTCCAAATTCTGTTAAAGCAGGAATGCCTTGTTCTAAACTCCAACAACTTATCCCTAAATTTTCAGTCCTGAAAAGAATCCCTACTATAATCAATCAAACCCTAAGAATAATTGATGCCTGCAAATTAATCTATGCTTCACTTATTGTTGAGAGATTTTAAAAAGGTGTAATTAATTCATCCATAGCTCAGGCCTGGGAGCACATCTTCCCTGTGAAAAACCATGACATGCATGTTTTGGGACCTGCTATTTTCTATCTTTGTTAACCTTGTAAAATCACGAGGCCCCGTATTAACAAGCTAAATAGCGGTCCTACGAACAAATATAAAAGTATTTAGGCCTCATGCAGCCCCCCCACATGAACCACACCCTAATAGCAGACCTCGAGATCCTTGGTTTTTTTTTTTTTTTTAACTGATGCTGCTCTTACAGTTTTTCCCCAAGATCCTCTTCCAAGCACGTAAAAGCTACATGTCAATGTTCGAACTGGAGAAACAATCATTCGTATTTTCTTTTACCAACAATATTCAAGTATATTTAGTGCATTTTTCCAATCAAGGCTCTAGTACATGGCGTCCCATAGGTTGAAACGCTCAAATTCGAATTCTTAGTAACCAAACAAATTGAAAACTTTCAGCACTTGATGGTTTGGCTAATCATACTCAAAACTGAAATGAAACTATGGTTCATCGAAAATTATTCGCGAATGTTAACCAATCAACTGCTATCATAAGTGCGAGGAAATGGAATCTATACTCTACTACAAAATTTCTGATTAATTTTTGGACCGTATTATAGATTCTCCATCTCTCTTTCAAAGAGTATGCATTGCGACTTTTCTGTACATTAAAAAGCAATAAATTATGTAAAGAAGTCTCGATGAATCTCAAAAGGTCAAGAAGTGAATCATATTCATTCATTCCTCCAGTAGCATCATCAGTAAGTGCCTGGCAGAATCTAAGATGCTTCCAGCCACCTTTTACATCTTTGTCATCCTAAAGAAAACCACACAAAATCAGGATCAAATCAAATAAATTGTCACTTGATTTTGCAGGAATCAAAGGTAATCTGTGCACCAGCTACGGCATACGAACCAAATTTAAAGATTGCAATCCATGAGAAACATGTACCTGTAAAATATTAATCGGATTACATTTATCACAGAAATCCTAGACTAGGAAACTGTAACACCTGAAAGTTCCTGTTGTGCCACAGCTGCATTAATTGCATCAATAACATCCAATTTTCCCCTAGTAACAGCTTCATCCATTGGAGTCCGTTCATGGCTGAAAACCATCCAGTTATAGATTAGAGAATGTTTGCATACATGAGAGAAACATAGAACAAACTCCAGGCTGCAGGTTTGAATTACACACCTATTAAGAATGCATAAACTCGCTCCTGCCAGAATCAATTTCTTAACAACCTACAGATCCCAGTATTTGTTAAAGAACCTAATATGATGCATAACAAAACCGACATGGGAAGCGACCACGATAATTACCTCTATATGACCATTGAGACAGGCCCAATGAAGAGGCGTATTCTTCTCCTCATTAGAAGCATTGAGGTCCTGCTCAATGGATACTTCAAACATTTAATAGGTCTTAACATCGCATTTAAATAGCGGGTTCAATCCAGGGACAAAGAAAACAATACAAACATCCTCCAATCCTTTACAATCTTATGAAAATGGAAGCAAAATACTATAAGCAACAAAGAAAGATGAATACTAAAGGTATCTGCTGGTCAAAGCTAGAATAGAGCAATATGACTAAGTAAATTTAAGATTAAGAAAACTTTGCAGCCAGTTTACACGCTGAAGCCATAAAAAGAGAACTTGGAATAAACATAAAAATATTCAGCTACAAATGCTTCCAAGAATTGCAATTTTGCCTTGCCCTTATGATGTTGGAGGTTTTAATCAATCAAATAAGGATCTAATGTATTTAGACCGTGTGAAAAGCCTAACATATACATCTTTGAATCAAATAGATTGGTCTAAGCCCAAGAAGAGACCTGATCACCCCTAACATGTCATACGAAAACAAGCATAACTTCTTATTCGACCGTTGAGTTGGACTCAAATTTTTTCAGAAAATTCTACAAGCCCAGTTTTATAACAAGTCGACTGATTGTAATCAAAATATGTCGGGAAGGCTTTCAAATGAAGCTCAGAAGATGAAGTTTCTGTTGGTTTTATTATTTTTATGTTAAATTTTGGATTTTTTTTTAATTCTATTTGTTTAAAGATTCTGATTTTACTTTCTTGTAAGTGTTGGCTTCAAATATATTTAAAGGGTTGTAATCCTTTTGAAAAGGCAAAGAATTATGGAGAGAATTTATACAGTAATAAAACTATGGTTAAGGCTCTTGTTGTTGAGACCCCTTTCTAAAATTCTATCTTCCTTGTTCTTTGACTTCTATTCTCCTTAATTCCGGCTGTGTCACCTTTCCATAGCAGCCACCAACACTCCTCCACCCAAAACCCCAAGTCCCCCAAAACTTGAAAAGGAAAACAAGCATGGACTCTTACCACTCCTTGATTGATAAGATACTCCACAATGTCAAGATGCCCATTAGCTGCAGCCATATGGAGGGCTGCAGTTACAAATCAGTAAAGCAAAGTCAAACATCCATTAAACCAAGCAAAATTCATAAAAAAAGAAGCAAATTCAAGCTATAATAAATAATAGGATAATCAACAATCAATAATAAACAATTTCCAAAATTTCAATTCATCAAAAAACTCTATGCCCTGCTTGGAGTGCTGCCGTTACAAATCAGTAAAGCAAAGTCAAACATCCATTAAACCATGCAAGATTCATAAAAAAAAGAAGCAAATTCAAGCTACAATAAAAAAGAGGATAATCAACAATCAATAATAAACAATTTTCAAAATCTCAATTCATCAAAAAACTTTATGCCCCTCCGGATTGTAATTTTAGATTAAAAAAACCCACTGCATGTTTGAAGGAACAATTAACAGAAGTGAAATTCTTCACACTATATCTCTGGAAATCTATAACAAGAGGGAAATGGGATCAAAAAACACCTAGAAAAATGTTCAAAAAACATAAATTAAGCAATCTTGTCCCAAAGGAAGCTGTGTTATTCAATCTATTCTAGAGAGCAACTTCACTGCAGATTCATTGGCAAAGGTTAGGCCTTGGCACGAAATCAAGACATGGCTGCTTAGAGATGGAACAATATTTCTAACATGCCTTTAGCTTCACTCTCAAAATTTCTGTTTCTTTGCAACTTTAACACAATGGTTTAAACTCAGCACTATTCTTGCATTTTCTTTAATATAATCTCTCTCGTTATCTTATGATAAAAAAAATAATGAATTGTTTGAAATACATTTTTCACAATCTAAAAAAAAGGGAAACAATGTTGTAACACATCACCTATGTCCGAAAAAGCTACAAATATTGATCTCCTATTGCAAGTTATTTTCCAACATTTCTACAACTAGTAACCCATTAATTGGATGCCGAATGGCATCAAGAAACAAAATGTTTTTAGAGGTAAATAAGGATTGACTAAATCAGAGTTTCGGAAGGCTAATGAGAGTACATGCCTACATGGGATGAAAGAATTGAGTAACTAAGCTTCTAAACAAGCAAGTTACTAGATCATTAATTGTTATCTAAGACCTCATTAACAAGAACAAAATAACAGAAGCAGGATGGAAAGTCAGAATAGAAGACAGATAAAATTGATAATAACCTGTTCTGCCCTGTGAATCTTTGGAGTCAAGAGAAACCCCAGAAGATGCTAAACTTGTGATATCCTCAAAATCATCATATCTAGCAGCCTTTGAGAAGAAAAACAAAAGAAAGAAAGGAAGAAAAAAAGAGCAATGTGAAGAAAAAAAACTGAGTTTCGCAAAGAATGAAAAATTGGGTATTGTGAGAGATACCTCAAGTAAAGCATCAACAATCTCCGGCGTTGTTTCGACTTGGGTTTGCCGCTCTGCTTGGTTTGTCGCCGTCCCCATTATCAGTTTCTAGAGTTTTGGGAGGGAGGGAGCACAGGGTTTTAGGTTTCACTCTTCTTCTTTGAGGGTTGAGCACCGGAAAAATTGGTGATTTAATTCAAAGAAAGGCCAGGTTGGCATCTGGGCTACGAGTTCTATTTTCCACAGGGCACTGAAAAAAGCCCATGAAGAAAAGCCAGGCAGGCAGGCCCAGTGCTTGATTGCCTCCACGTGTGTGTGTGTGTAATATACTTACTGTGTTTTTTTTTTTTCAATTCATTTATGACGATTAAGGAAAAAAACCATGCTTTTTTATTTTATTTTATTAGGATTCACTATTTCAATTTAATTATTGATCAGCAAGCAGAATTCGAATATCAAATTAAGTTACATATATTTTTGTATAGATTTTTAGTTTAATTAAGATGGACAGTATCATTTGATTTGTTTGAGAATGTGATTGCGGTTGTTTTTTAAAGTATTTTTCATTTAAAAACGTATTAAAATAATATATTTTTTATTTTTTTAAAATTATTTTTAAAATAAACACATCAAAATAATCTAAAAATACAAAAAAAAATATTAATTTAAAATAAAAAAAATTAATTTTTTTTTAATTTTTTCAAAAACACTATTATCTAGCAACTCAGTAGGCATTTTTCTTATTATTTAACGAAAAGTTAAATTCATTTATATAATGTAATAAAAAAACAATTTATTCAAAATAAAACTTCAAAAATTCATGTAAATCTCAATTTTGGTAGTTGTCATAGGCATAGAAAGGATATCAGAGTTTTACGCTCGTTTAGATTGCGATGGAAAAGAAGAAGAAGAAGAAAAGAATTTGATGCGTCCGTCTTTAATTTATAATTTTATAAAATACTTTCTTCTCATTTACTTGATAATTTTATAAATACTTTGACCAAGAACAAATTTGAAGACGAAGAAGACACGTGTGCTTGGAATATGCCTCGCATGACACCGAGTGGTCCGGTGGCACAAGTCACAACCCTAGAAATTTGGAAACAAAAAAAGAAAAAGAAAAAAGGAAAATACCCACCGCCATATAATATTTTCATCCACATCAAACACTCTCGTCTCTTCCTTGACCCTTTCGATGCGAAAGAGGGTCCTCCCTCTCCAACTCTTCCTCTCCCTCTCTCTCAATATACATATATAGGAATCTGGATAGAATCATTCTTTAGACTGCTAGCATCTTTTCCTTTTCCTTTTCTCTCTCTTTCTCTATAAATCTCTTTCTGTATATATTCTTTAGATTATATAATTTTTTTAGAGATTTAGATTAGTATAACAAAAAAAACAAAAACACAATTTAATTTCTTGTTGTTGTAAACTTAATTTAATTAAATTGATCAAAACCATGACTTCAGTCATCAACATCGACGGTCACGAACCGCTTACTCCTGCCCTTCAACATCAGGTACTTTCTTTCCTGACCTCTTAGATCTACTTTTTTTAGGTCTTGGATCTTCGCAGAGAATTATAAAGAAATTGAAGGAAATGATGAATACAATGATATTGTTTTTGTTTGGTAGTTGAATTCCTAGTAAATTGAAAACAGAAGGTTGGCAATTCTTGGTGACTGATTAATAAATTAATGAAAGTGCTTATTTACAGCTTGGAAAACTGATATTTTTTATTATAATCTGAAACCCTTTCGGTATATTTGTCTGACTGGGGCTTGTTAGCTTGTTCTTGGTGCATGATGATTTATTGGAAGTTGTTGCTTTTTGAGGGAAATGAATGGGATTTTTAAGTTATTTTTTAATTATTTTTGTGGGATTTTTTGGTTTCAGGGTGAAATGGAGAGTAAAGTGGAGAGTAGCGAAAAGGCATGTGGGAATCATGGTGGGATTTGTGCTATATGCTTGGATAAGATTGTGCTTCAGGAAACTGCTCTTGTTAAAGGTTGCGAGCATGCGTACTGGTTAGTATAGTTAATCTCTACTTTTTACTGTTTCTGCTTCTGAAACATGACTGCATTGGTTAATTTTGAACCACTTGATTGATATGATTGGGTGACTTCTCTAACATTTTGGCTTCTTGATTGGAGTCTTCTGTTGTTTTTTTTCCTTTAATTCGTCTTATTTGATCACGGAGGATGATATCCCATACCTGTTTTGTTAGGATTAAGAATGTGGAAGCTGGAAATGTGCTCTGCCAGAATTCAAGTGGTTTAGATTGAAAAATAACTGTCTTTGATGCTGGTATACAGTGGAATGATCTTGTGTTGAGGACAAAATGTAAAAGTGATCTAGAAACAGATAGTAATGTGTATGTAGAAGTATTATTTTGTGGCATTTCTTCCCTGCTCCTATGTATTCATGTTTTTCCTAAGTTTATTTGTAAATAATTATCAAGAGAATGTCTTAGGAATCATATCAGCAGGTGTAGCTGAAAGTTCATTTGGTTTCCACTGTGATGAGGCCATTGTGCAATTTGTTGCTGCTGGCTGCATTTTTTTTTTTAAATAAATTAATCGATTTCTTGCTATGTTTTGTTTGTTCTCTCAAGCATCTTTGGGTTGTGAGTGGGTAGAGCTATGTATTGTCATTTATGAAAACAAAGTTCCATGGTGAAGAAGAAATTGCTTGAGTCTGGTGATCTCTGTGTGAATATGGGTTCTATGCTATCTTCTGTAACTTTTGTGCCTCCGTTAGTGTTCTGCATCATTTTTTATCATGCATGACGTTACGGATTCTAATGGCTGCATGAAATTAATTGTGTGCTATGGCATTCATTTTTTATGCATATATTATTTCTTTTCATTTAACATGTTAGCTAATTTGCTACTTTTATTTTTTATTGTTTTTCAAAGAATTTGTGATGACTTGCATCTGTGCTATGAGGTTCACACTGTGCCTCACTGTTGTGGAGTAAATTAAACTCCCTTGCTTTCATTATCGCCTTTTGAGACCTGAGTTATAGTAGTCAGGTTGCTGGAATTAATAGAGGAGGTATGTTTATCCTAATCTGTCTCTGCCAGCTAGTATTAGATAGTTTCCAGTCTTTTAGGTTTGTTCTCTGAATAAACCTTCCTTTTGAACATTGTTTTCATTCACATGCTAAGATGTGTACTCTTATACATTGCAATAATCCATTCATGTGCCCGCTACAAGCCTTAACAGTCCCAATTTCATAGCTTCTCCTTATACTGAGTTCTATATGTAAATCATGTACTAAATTTTGTCAAATCCAATCTTGAAGATCATAATTCTTACAGACATATATGGATGGTATATTAGTTGTCAGATTTGAGTTTAATGCTGTCTTACATTTTATGCTCTGGCTCATTTCTGCAATTAGGTTCTAAATTTGCATTGAACCATCTAGTTTCTGTGTCTTTACATCATCTTTTCAAATTATTTGTGCACATTCATCATTTATGCCTTGTAGTTATTACACTTTCAACTATTCTTTCTGCAGTATAAAGAAATATCTTTTGAACAGAGTTTCTCCTCCTAAATCCTTTATTTGTATAAATCTGCCTGTGTCCTTTTCATGCAATGTAGTTGTATTTCATTTGTTTTGAAGTGGGTTTGCTAAATATGATGCTGCATGAGTTCTTGTTTTGGTGTTGAAGAATTGCAGTGATTTTTATTGATGCAAGAAACTGATTGATCCACCTAATTATGCTGTGGACATTTTTCTCATCATCGTAGCTGTGTTGAGGTGTATGCTTATATGGTGTTCTCCAACTTGCTAATAATTGGTTTGAAGAACTTGAATTTTCTAGCTTTACATAACTGCAGAAGAATCAAGGCTGATTATAGCATATTCCATGTACTTATTGAACCTCATGCAAGCACCGATTATATGTTGATGATTTCTTTTGACATTGATAGTGTGAAGACTATTTTAACAAATTTCAATACTAAATGACTTGTATACTAGTATTCATTGTTCTTTCTGTCCTTTGTTCTGTGCAGTGTGACGTGCATCCTTCGATGGGCCACATACAGTAAGAATTCAACCTGTCCTCAGTGCAAACAGCCATTCGAGTTTCTCAATGTTCACCGTTCTCTCGATGGCAGGTTGAAATCTTTTACACAGTCATGTATTATGTTCTGAATGTGGTCAGTTAGTGGTTCATTTGATCAAAATACTTGAACTTGGCTTGTATAAGCTTAGTGAAAGTATTGCCATTTGTTTCTCTTTTGCTGAAATGAGCCATACTTTAGGTTTAATAGATTTTTGTTTCTTTAACAGCATCCAGGATTACATGTTCGAGGAAAGTGTGTGCCTCCTCCTTCGAGCTGCATGGTTCATGCCTTTGACCGTGGAGGATCATGAGGATTTTTATGAAGACCCAGATGATTATTATCCATATGAATATGAATATGAATATGAAGATGAGGATGATGATCTAGATGGAGTGTACTTGAGCAGTTCATCCAATCTTCGCATTGGAAATCGCAGGTGGGGAGATAATGGCTATGTTAGGGCAGGGCGTCAAGAAGCAAGGCCAGTGCATCGATCAAATTTCGATGACTCGGGGGCCGGCTCTTCACGTGAACCTAAGAAGAAAGAGGCTGCAAAAGATAGAACAGGGAGACGGGCAAAGAGGACGCTCAAGCGTGAAGCGGCCGACAAGGCTGCTGCGGCAAAACATCAGCAGCATTTGACTAGGTTGGGCCGGAAGTGATTCCATGTTCATTTCTGTTTGTTCTTCATAAGCCAGGAACAGCGAACCTGTCACCTGTACAGTATTTCCATGCTTTAACTCTGGAATAATAATGACATGGTAGTTGATTAGCATCTAGGAGATGGGGGGGTATGTGGTGGACGATGACATGACAGATCCATTGCCCTTTCAAAATTTAACGCTACTCAATTCAACTCACAATGAAGTTCATAACTTCATATTGCAGTTGCTAACATCACGTATTTCTTTACGTTGTCATTGATTAGGATTTGCAATACTCGAGAGAAATTCTTTTGCATTGTTTACATGGCTGTTTTGAAACTCCAGGTCGAGCTAGGATTGGCATTTGGATAAATTCTTGACAACGGTTTTCATTTATTTCTATGGTTGTTGGTAACCAAGTTTGAAATTACGTTTCACGGAATTATTTGCAGTGAAACGATAATCCATCTCTGAAGATGATTAGTGCGACGAGAACCAAGAACTCCAATGATCTCAAGCGAGTGTGGAGAGGAAAGAATGCAAAAGACTGGCGAGGATGCTTTAGTTGAGCTTTCTGCATCTTCAGCGGAGACGGAGAG
>Ga0307518_10004150_pt1 | contig 10385 bp, 8 predicted proteins | sample 25_EM_MG_FD_203889 | JGI IMG/M metagenome (GOLD analysis project Ga0307518, IMG submission 203889) | Populus trichocarpa ectomycorrhiza microbial communities from riparian zone in the Pacific Northwest, United States - 25_EM | ecosystem: Host-associated > Plants > Roots > Unclassified | place...
AAAGTCCAATGAGCAAGAATGCTGCCACTGGCGCAGATCGGGAAGACCCACCTACCAAAGACCTCACCCGAGGCATCGAAGACGTCGACGACGGAAACGTCGGACGCGAAGACCCACGCACGAAAGCTGAGGCTTCGTCGAAGGGCACTAGTGCTAAGTGCACAGAGTCGACACCTGTCGTACTCGAAAGCGAGCCGCACGAAACACAAAACGAGCCACAAGACTCACTGCCGCTGACACCGAGGCCACCGATTGATGGCGAGCCACGCGAGTGCAAGCAGGAGGTGGTGGAAAGTGTCGTGACGGCAGAGCGCACGAACGGGAAGGCCCAGTCGGCCAACCCACCCGAAACGGTCGCGGACGTCGACAGGACGGCCTCGCTGGGCATAAAACCGGCGGAGAGGGCCTGTGGAGTTGACGAGGGCGACAAGGAGCGCGAACGCAAGTCGCGACTCCAACAAACAAATCTTTACTGCGAAAAAAGTCGTCAGCGCAATGAAAACGCAATCGGAGACGTACCTAATGTACACGGACTACCGCTCGAGGGGGAGTGGGATGTGTGTGCGAGCGGCGAGACGAGCGACCCGAATGGAGTCGAGTCAGAAGGCTGCGGAGGAGGTACGAGCGGGCGAGCGAGCGTTGACGAGCTGGAGACGCTCGTCGAATGCTGCCAGCAATTATGCGTGGCGGACGGCGATCCAGGTCGTGGAATCGAGCCTGTGGACACCCCAAACGAGTCGAAGGGGCTCGTAACCGTGTCGATCGAGTCGGAGAGCCCAGATAGCGGTGGTGTACCGCGCGTACACCTTGGAAGCACGAGTTCGCGTGCAGGTGACGCGAACGGCTGTGGAAACCGAGCGGATGCGTCGAGCTGCCATGCAGACGCGTCGAAAGGGTCGGCGGATGTGTTGGGCACGTCGGACAGAGCTGAAACGGATGGTATGAGCAGTTATGAGGGTGCAGGGACTTACCTGGGCGTTAGAGACGCGAAACGCGTCGTGAACGCGACGGATGGCGTTGGGAGCCGGACGGACGCGTCGACCGGGCCCACGGACGTGCCATGCGTCAGAACGGACGCGATAACACCTGCAAACGCGCCAGAGAACGTCAGCATACCCCGAAAGCGACAGAAACCACCAAACTTACCTGCAGAGACCACAAGATGGACTCCAGACGCGCCAAACGGCTGCGGGAGCCATGCGGATGCATCGGGCGTACGCAGGGACGCGCACTGCGCTGGAAACGGCGCGGAAACGACTGCAGATGAAACAGAAACCGTCAGAACGCGTCAAAACGGCTCGAGGACGCAAGACTCACCTAACGGGCGCGATATCTCGACGCCCAAGCTTCCTAGACGATGGAAACGGGTTAGCACAGGTGAAGTTGACGTGTACGCACCGTGGAACGCCCCAGTTGAGGCGTTAGGCACCGCAAACCGAACGTTTGCGTTCGGAGAGGTCGAGAGCAGAGACGAGGCGATTGCGCCGAGTGTCGAAGGCGAGAGGGCTGGCGATGGCGATGGATACGGAGACGACGGAGATGTTGGCGACGTAGACGACACAACGAGCGGCGGCGACGTCGACTCGAAACGAGTCAAAGCAGCGCTGCTAGCTGCAGAAAGTCAGCATACGCGCTACAGCCCAAGATCGCGACGAAACAACTTACCAGTGTCGTCTGGGCCACCCATCCAATCCGAAAGCCGTCCGTACGGACTCGTCAGGCGTCGACGGCGACGCGGCAGGCTCAAGATCGAGCGAATAAACTGCAATCAAGTCAGCCAAACGCCAGAAGACGAAACCACTTACCTAAAACGCGCGTGCGCCACGCAACCACCCGGGAACGCCCCGAGACGTGCCTATGTAGTCATAAGACCCAGGCGTCGACGCGGTCGCATCAAGATCGCACCTACAAACGTCAGTCGGACGCGAAATGGCGGAAATGCCTACTTTGGACGCGTTAACGCGATCCGGTCGACCTGGAGACCTAGAAAGCAAATCAGAAGGGTAAATAAACTTACCTCCGATTCCAGGATGCCGGGGGAGCCTTGGCGCGACGACGAAGACCATGGATGAAGCCTCCGCGCGCTGCAATCAGCAGGCATATGAGGCACGACGCGACTTACCAAATCGGGTAACGACGCGGAAGTCAGTCAAACCTTCGCATCACAAGTCTCAAGTTCATTCGAATCGGACACATTTTATTGGGAACAACATTCAGCTAAGTACATCTATTGGATTACTTTACTATACCTTTCTTTCCATCACACCACTTTGTTTATGGGGGAGTGTTGGAGTTATAAACAGATTGTTGTGGTATATTTACCTACTTACATAAGCATACATCGCACATACAGTAGAGTCTATTACCATAGTCCCTCAGTAGCTTGCCAGACTACTGAAGGTGAGTACCTTCCTACTAACCACTTTCCTACTTACTGATACCTTGTAGTTACACTACAGGTACATACTAATATATAGTAGCTTGCCAGACTACTGAGGTTACCTACAGCTCTCCTTCTCTCTTCCTTCAGGCTAGACCTTCCCTGTGCAGACCACCACCTTTCTATACATTGAACCCCTGCAGGTCACAACAATCAAAGTCATTGGACTGCAGAGTCTCTGCAAGGCGAGTAATCTCAGCCTCAGATTTCCGTTTGCTTCCTGTCAGCATCCATGTCATGAGTTTCCAAATGCTCATGTTTTTCCATGGCCAGGGTGGTGGTGGTGGTGTGAGAGAAGTTGGGGGTACAAAGACAGATGGATCGTTTGGTTCACTGTTGTGCACATTGGAGAGCTGATCAATGGATACAAAAACATCGGAATCATATGATGGTCTGTGTCAGTATTGACGTGCAATACCAAATCAATTGAATGCGGTGCAGAAGGTGTCAAATACATGTAGAATAACTCGAGGTAACTGTAATGCTGATCTGGTCTGGGATTCAGATTGTAACACAGGTGACACAGGCTTGTAGTCAGTGGTAGGAAGGGATGGCTCAGGAAGGATGTCCGTGAATCAAGCTGGTAGGTGCCTTGTTCGCACTGGTCTGCTTCCAGGTCCACCGTGACAATTTTGCTCCTCAACACACTCTGAAATGACCACTGGTCATGATAAAGAGGATATAGGATATTGTGAATAATACTAGGAGAGGACGATGCCAATGCATGGGCTGTCGACCCATGAGGGACAGGTGGACTGGTGTAAGTGAACTGCCAACGAGCTGACCTTGTGATTTTGGCTTCGGTTGAGTATGAGGCGATGTTTGGGCTGATATGTCAACGGCCTCAGAGTAATATGTACATTGTTTCCTCCATTCCTTGATCAAAGGAGATTGGATTCAAGGAACAGGATTTCAGCTCTGCATACCAGGAAGAAAGTTTGAATGCATCTGATCATGTCATAAACTGTTGGAGTGCTGCCCACTTCAGTCAACCCCCATTTAGGACCTATTAGGTTTGTATATTTCTACAGATGTATCTACCTATGAGGTTCTTGTTGAGAAAGTAAGTGCTTAGTCATCACTAGCACGTGACTTCTCAGGAGCCTTGACACGTGATGTGTCTGGACTCTTTCTCTTCCATGTGATTGTCAAATTCACATGACCGGTTATCAGAGAGTACCGACTAACCGGAGTCATATCTCTTATCTCACATATGACTCACTGTGGACTTCTTCAAGGTTCTACGAGCTTCCACAGAACTACTGTGTTCGGAAGGTACTTATCTACCGTTCATTTATGGACTCTTAGGAAACACTCTACTTTACATGGTCTGTGCGCAGCTCAGACGTATAAATACCATTATGATACTTGGAATGCTGTAGAGTTTTTCCTACCTACGATTTACTCTCTGTTCTATCCAAGAACTATCAAACCACCTTCGGTTTACCACTTCAAGTTTGAACCTTCTACTCAAGTGAGTTAAAGACTTCATTGTCATTTGTGTAGAGCCCGCTGCGCTGTGTCCACATTCTCCATATCGTGGACATTGCCTCCCGTTAGGTTATGAACCCCGTCTAGGCGACCTCCTGTGACATCGTTATTCTCGTTGGCCAACGAGAAGATGGATAGGAACGCCGAAGACAGGTTCACTTGGAGATTATTTCTCTGTGTCATGCAGTTTTTACTTGCCGGACGAGGAGTACAGCTTTTGTTGTATCCTCATCCAATCATATCCGCAGAGCTATGCTTTGCTGCTTTCTTGATTGCCTTCTTTACTTTAGTCGTGGACATGAATCAGACTCCTGAGGGACGTCGGTTCATTGTACAGGCTAATACTGGAGATAGTCAGGGTCGATGGACAGTTACCCTTGAGCGGGAACGCTTTATGCGTTCTAATCAAGAACTGTCTCTTATTGAGCGTCAGGCTGCTGAAGCTTGAAGGAGGATTGAAGGTCCTATTAGAGTTCCAATGATGGCAGAGTATCTTGAACAACGTCAACGAGACCGTCGTGACGAGTTCTACTCTGTTCATCCTAGGAGCGGTATTCAACTTCCGCCTCCACGCTACTATGCTCGTCTTGCAGCTAATGAGGCCCTCGTTCTTGATAACGATGGTATCCCCTATGGGGGAAGACCTCCTGCATACGATAGACTTGAGCTAGCGGAGAGACCTGGAGTTACCGCTTCTAACATTGTCCAGTCCTTGCCTTCCCCTGGTCATACTAGCAGCGAGTTTATAGGCTTGACTGACAATTCTAATAGATCCTATTCAATTTGTTATCAGGTAATACCTTCTACTCCTCCTCCTTCCTACATCGACTCTACGCATCAAGAACAAGATGTCGTTCTCTACCCCCGTTCCCAGTTTAGACACCATTCTCACCGAAGAAGCTCTGAATCGTCTGTTGGAACCCGTTTGCACGTCAGCACAGTGGGAAGAGCTGCTGCGGCCGCTCTTTTTCGATCCAATTCGAACCCCTCGCCGCACTCCTCAACGCTCGGCGACTCCCAGCTGTTCCGTTCCAACAACTAGAGGCAATCCCTCCACCAGCATGAACTTGTATACTCCTACTCGTTCTGCTCGGGCTACCCCTGCTCCAGAGATTTTTGTTCCACAGCAGTATGAAAGGGAATCCTCTATCCTCAGCACTGATTCTCGCTTCGACCCAAACGATAACTGGCACAATCCTCTGTTAGATCCCCGTTATCTAACATTTATCCTTCAATCGGTCTACGAACGTGTCCGAAACCCGACACCAAACTTCGCCTCATGTATCGTCATTCCAGTGGAGAGACTCATCTACCTTCCTTGGTATGAGTATCCCGAGTCCATTATCCACCTGGAAGACTTTACTGTCCACTGCAACGTAAATGAGGTCTATGTTCAGGCAACTCCTTTTGGAGCAGATCATCGTGGTTGTATCCTCGGATATAATCCTACTCCTATCGACCTTTTTCCCTCTGGCCAGGGAGATATCTTCTCGCTTTTCTTCTTGAAAGAAGATATTTGCTACCCTTGGCTACGGAGTGCTGGCCTACGAGTTTCCAGGAACAAGTCTTGCTTTAGGACAGCATGGATAAGGGGAGAGATAGACTATGGGCAAGAGTTTCCTGGAAAATTCTTTCGTGCCCTCTCCTCTATCCAGATGAAGTTTGCTAAATTCGTCGTTGACATTTCAGATTATGTCATTAACCCAGCGGCAGAAAAAATTGCTATATGCAATAGAGAGGCGCTTGCGTCTTACCTCGCCTTGGGTGTCGACAAACACGGTGACTGGTTTCTTAGCCAAGATTTTTGGCAATACTTTACAGATACCCGCGGTCCCAACGTACCCCATGCCTCCTTCCTCTCCCGTACCTTACGTTCGAGACGCGTATGAGTACTTGGAAGTTATTCCTCTTCGTCCCCGCTTTCATCGTTGCTTTGATTTTACTTCTTTTCAGACTCTTTTACTCTTTTGTACTACGACTAGTCCTGAGGACTATGCTCAACTTCGACTATCCTCCTATATTCCTTTTGTACGAATACCTTTGGAGATTCAGGTTGCCAGCTATGAAAAATATCCTTTTACTTCTTGTGCCCTGAAGTCTTTTTCTTACTATTCAAATAGTTTTGCGGAGATAATTGGTAGCTCTACGGAGTTCCCAAATCCACATTACTGTTTTGAGTTAGACTTTGAGAGCGCTGAAGAATTGGATTGGCAACATTCCCAAGGATATTGAGGAGTCAAGTATTGGTCAAAAGAGGGTCAAAGAAAAGAGAATCGACGAGATCGAACGAGTATGCGACGATTTCAACGGAGAGCAGAGAATAGAGAAAGGCGTAAAAAGGGTTTACTACCGCCGCGTCGTGCATCTGGAACCCACAACGGGAAACATCGTATACGACAACCTCATTGACAACCTCTACCTCCTATACGACAATGGATAAATCCTCAAAACTACGGTTCTATTCCAAATGGAGAAAATATGTTCGCTGACCTATTCTTCTTTTCTTTGCTCTAGAATGTCTACAAAGGATCTCTCCACCTATGTCCCGATTTTCGATGGAACCAACTACAAGGAGTGGTATGACAAGTTGGAAGCGTTTGCTATGGCGATGAAGTGCGATGGTCCTATGACCGAAGATCCTCCCGCTGGCGCTGCAGATCTTGCTGCTTTTAATATAATCGACCGACAACTGCGAGGCATGATACGCCTTCGTCTTGGAGCCACGTATCTATCCCACGTCAAAGCTAACGCCAAACTGACTTTGACGGCACTGAAAACTACCTTTGGTACCCCCGGGAGAGTTGGAGCTCTCGTAGAGATGCGTTCAATGTTTCAACACCGAATGAAACCCAACTCTAATCCCGTTCATGAGGCTAACAACCTCATTCAGTGCGCAGCCCGGCTCTCTACTGCCGGTTTTGCTCTTGCAGATGGTCTTATCGCAATGGCCATCTTAATGGCATTACCTCCGGACTGGGAAACTACTGTGTCGACACTTTGTTCTACGCTCGACGATGCAGGCTTTACTGTTGCTTCTATCACCAGCCACATCAATCGTGAGTATATGCGTAGAGAGGCTACCCGTGGCAAGTCCACGATCTCTTTACAGGATTGAATTTCAGAGCGAACATCTTTCGCTGCTGAGTATGGACCTGACGCCACTCTTGTGTCACGTCTTACAAATGTTAAACCCGCCGTCCGTCCCTCTTACCAAGGGGGAGGTAACCGAGGAAAAGGCAAGCAACCTGTTCGTGAAGGACAATGCAACCAGTACCCTCATTGTGCCTTTCAGGGATGTCGCCGGAACCATTTCCCGGCTGAGTTTTGTCCCATTGGTCGTCAGAGAATCTTCTATGACCAAGCAGGTAAACAGATCTGCTGCCAACCACAGGTTGTCTCTCCTCCTACTGGAGGATCGAGTAACAATAATCGCGGAGGATCTGGTCGTGGTCGCGGAGGAAAACGAGGACGAGGAAAGGGTAAAGGCCGTGGAGGCGGAACTCACGTTGTCTTCGATGAGTCCCTCCAATATTATGACCAACCTGACTATGAGGAATTTCAGGATTATACGGCCATGATGGTCGATCAACCCACCACCTCTGGCATTGCCGAGGTTCCCGCTTCCCCAACTGCTGAGCTTGATGCCCAGTTGGATGAGTATAATGTGGAGAGGCCTATGGCTCCTGACTCTGAGGAGGCCGTGCGGGCAATGTGGGCAGATGAGTCAATGGGGCCTTCTAGTTTCGATGATATCATCGATACCTATGAGGAACAAGCCACCTATGATTTTGATCGTACCTGTGCGTTAATCCATATTCCCAGTGTTCCAGAACAAAATGATGACACAATCTCCTCATTCTCCCATCCAGAAACCTCTGTTTCTCGGAATGATTGGGAAGAGATAGAGGATGAGGATTTTGTACGACTAGTGACTCGGAACGATGTTCTTTGTCCTGATAGTCCTTTGTGTCTTCAATTTTGGAATCGTCAGGAACGTTATCCTTTCATGGACCAACACGGTCGTGTTCGTCTAAACGAGATGAGCTCTGATGTTTTTTACGTCAGTCGAACCTTTGATAGTGGTCACACCGAGTTTCAAAGGAATTTTCGAATCCCACGATCTCTCGTTGTCGGATGGTCTTTTCTAGGATTCCCTGCTGAAGTCCATTTCTATAATGGAGAAAGAGAGTGTGATATTTGTGGAGACTTTCATCCCATATATCGTTTCCGCACTTCTCCTAACAGTGAATCAGATGAACAGATTCAGTCTGCCTTGGACATTGCTCGGAGAAACGCAACGCCACCAAGGCGACCAACTGTTATTCCGTTACCTTCGTTCCTGACAAGTCGAGACGCTGAGTGTATCCTTTGTCATTCTTCGTGCACCTCCACTCTCTGTCTCGATTGTGGAAGGAAACAAAAAGATGGAAGTACACTGATCCTTTTGGATTCAGGCGCGTCACGACATTGCACTCCTCATTTCGAGGATTTTATTTCCTATAAACCGTATGGAGAGTCGAAGTTCTCGACTACTGCGGATAAAGATACATTTGTGGAGAAGCTCGGTCTCGGGACCGTACTTATGCTTCACCACGGCAAGATCATTCGACTTACAGATGTTGAGTATTGTCCGTCTGTTGCATGTCGATTGATTTCTACTGGGCAGCTTATTGGAAGAGGTTATTCCTTAAGCACCACTGCCTCTGGCACAAGACTTTTTGCTCCTAATGGCGACTTATACTTGCGGTCGGACCCGATAGCAAGTGTTGGGCCTCTTCACTATGTTCGTGTACTTTTGCAGTTCATAGATGAAAAGGTACAAGTCATTAGTTCGAAAAAAGATGAGTATCTTCTTTGGCATCATCGGATGGGTCACCCCTCGAAGAATGCTGTTAAACATTTGCATAGTGCAACTAGGAATTTTAAAGCTGTTGCTATTCCTACCGACCTAACTCCCTGTTCGGGTTGTGCCACCGGGAAGATGGCTGAGAAGCCTTTCACTGTATCTTATTCCCGTGCCGTAAAACCCTTGGAACTTATCCACTCTGATCTTTGCGAGTTTCCCACTTTGTCCTACTATCGTTGCCGCTATGTTGTGACTTTTATTGACGATTTCTCTGCCTTCGCATGCATTTACCCCCTTGCTGCGAAGTCTGACACCTTCCGTGTCTTTCAGGAGTATAAAGCCTGGGCTGAGAACTCGCTCAGTGCGAAACTCCTTCGATTGCGTTCGGATCGTGGGGGAGAATTCAGGATGAATGAGTTTTCTGCCTTCATGCGCCAGTCGGGCATAGAGCAGCAGTTTTCTTCGCCTGATACTCCTCAGCAGAATGGTTGTGCAGAACGTTTCAATAGGACTATGGTAGAGAAGGAAGAAGCCATGAGACACTCTGCTTGTCTTCCTCCGAATCTATGGCAGCATGCTCTGGAGACTTCCGTTCATGTTTATAACCGCCAACCATTTCGCAGATCTAGTTGGAAAACCCCTGTGGAGTTATGGAAGGGCAAAGCACCGGATGTTTCTTATTTCCGCGTCTTTGTTTGCCTTGCTTATGTCTTCATCAAAAAGGACCAATGCAATAAACTCGAACCAAAATCTCGTCCTATGATATTTCTAGGATACGAATCTGGATCAAAAGCGTATAGGTTTCTGGATGAAGGAAGAATCGTCGTATCTGCGAATGCAGTGTTCGATGAAACCGTCTTTCCTCGATGTGCAAAAAGGATCGAAGCACCACGCCAAAATGAAGTTAGCTGTGAAGACCACGATGAAGAGGATCACGAACGTGATCTGGAGGTGGCTCCTTCAGGCATTAGTAGTGAATCAAATATTCCCTACCCGTCCACATACGATCCGCCACAATCTAGTGTGCAGGAACAAAAACTTCCAGTTACACCTTCTGGAATTCGTATTCATCCTACTAGGATTCCACCATCGGTTAAAGGAACTGTCGTTACCCCAAGACCGAGTATGGAGAATGTAAGGTTTAAACCATATCCTGATCCATCCATCCCTAGACGTTCAGGTCGTGCTAGAGTCGTTCCGACTAGACCTGAAAATGTTTATGGTGAGAATGTGCATCCTGTAGAGGCTGAGAAACTCGCCGAAGCAGAGAGTAAAGCACAGGAGGATCCAATGACCTTAGGATTTGGGACTCATGGAGAGAGTCAAGACCTTGTGGATTTGCATCGCTTACATCACGAGTTTGGTTCAGATTTCTTGAACTTCTTGATGGCGAAAGCTGAACCACTTACTCCACGGATTCCAGTACAGTATACACTGCAAGCATTTCTCAATGTTTCACCACAAAACATTGTAAAAAAATAGAGGAAAGAGATACTCTTTTATTTACAATTTTGTTTAACAAAAAAGACAAATATCATACAGCATTATCTTTGTGATTTTTGTGCCAAGACATGATTTGAGACCATTTCTTCTTTTGTGGGAGTAAAA
>Ga0307518_10004151_pt1 | contig 10385 bp, 14 predicted proteins | sample 25_EM_MG_FD_203889 | JGI IMG/M metagenome (GOLD analysis project Ga0307518, IMG submission 203889) | Populus trichocarpa ectomycorrhiza microbial communities from riparian zone in the Pacific Northwest, United States - 25_EM | ecosystem: Host-associated > Plants > Roots > Unclassified | place...
ATGCCAAAGGATAGTTTGTAACAGGCACACCTGACGCGAGCAGAGGACCGTTGTTAATGGAGTACTCACTATCCCTCCCTGATCAACGTTCACTTTCCCTTCACTTTCCGGTTTGCGATCTGCATTCGAGTCGGCCGCTTGTGAAGATGACTTGCCCTTGGTGTGATGCGCGTTCATGTGATGTTGTCATCACGCTTGTAGTAAGCAGGGGAAATGTAGCACGAAGTGACCTGCTTGACATTTTCCGTCATCTTGACATATCGTGGAACTAGCAAATACACCGTTACGACGGTGACGGTGACGAGATCATAGGAGTGGTGGATGCACAGTTGCAAAGAACAAGAGGGCCACTCCTGCACTTACCATACTCATTTCCCTCACTCATAGCATACACATGTCTCTGCCTGCACAAGATGGATGAATGAGTTTATAATATGGACATCCTTGTCGTATGAGGCCCGTGATGGGATGCCTGACCTGCAGTACGTGTGCGCGAAAAGTCGCTATGTACATCCACGTCCATGATGGATGCTGCCTCGTGCTGTGTCGTCTGCAATCACCCAGCCATCTGCCATGCAACATTTTGAGAAGCCAAGGCTGGCACTCAGCACTCAGAAAGGTTCAGTGACTAAATAATCAGGTGCTCACAATCACTAGGCGATAGTGGTTCCTCTGGTATCCATATGGCGAGCTTTGGATAGCCTCAATCGCACATTCCCTGCGAATTGTGCACACTGCAACTCCGCTGTGCGGCAGAGACCCCGCAGGGCAAGCGCACGGCTGTGGTCCCCCCTGAGGTGTATCGGGAAACGCATGCCCCATGTCCTGGGTGTTGGCAGAATAGGGAGACATAGTGCGAAATTTGTCCGTAGTATGCTGGTCTTGCTGTATCAAAGGCATCTGTGTCTTCCCTAAATGATACCATCTCCTGCGCAATGGTTGCAATGAGCGGCATCGAAATGTTTAATCCGACAAAGAAGCCAATCGAATCTCCTGGCTTCTTCGAGCCACGCAATGATGCTGGTGCCTGGCGCAAGGATCGTCTGGGGATGCGTGGTTCTCGTCCGAAATGGCCAGGTGTGTTTTTTTTGCTCAACTTGTTCTCTGGTAGGTGCGTACAGAACGAGCGCAATGTGGAGTGCGGTGATGGCGAGTAAGTGCAACGGATGAAGGCAGAGATCTGATCGGTACGTGTCATTGAGTATCATCCTAGACATTTATCAGTCAGTTCTGTCTCCTAGCGATACACTGACCACGCGAGCTTGCATTCTCCGGGAGCTCGAGCTGGCCTTCCCCTGATCTCCAGTAGCACGGGCTGTTATCTGTCGCTACCCCGGCCTCCCCAGCCTCCGTCTGAGATAACTAAGAGACCTCTTTCGGTGAGGGGGGGGGTGAAAGACTGTAAGATCACATTTCAGGTTGGTCAGTAAACACAACATCATATCTGCCAGCTTCGAATTATCTGACGGAAACGATTTGATTCTGTATGGACATTCTGCAGTACGTCAGGACACGGTGTCGATGGGATTGGACGATTCTTCTGCTTTACCTGCTACAAAACAGCACGCAGCGATGACGATGAATGGGTCGTTTTTGCAGGAGAAGTCTTCGAGGTAGAACTTATGGAAGAAGATAACAGCTGTTGCGATAACGCGTTGTTTGAAGTACAGCTTCTTGGCGAGACGATGTATCCATACCAGGAGAATGAATGTCCGAACCATTAGCGAAGAAAAGGGAGAAGTAAGTGAGGTATTCTGTGATCATCGACGTACTGCAGATTGTCTGCTCGGGCTTGTCAGTGTTGTTCGGTCCACGATCCATCATTCGCTGTTAGTAGTGTCTTTGCAAATGACATGGAGTGGACAAGCACACTAGGGTCTCCTGGACCACAAATCCGTAGCCATGTAGCTGCAATTGCATGAAGTCCCCAAGCTGAGAGCAACCCAGTGCATAAGCATGGATTTCTCCCTGTCCCATCCTGACCAAAATAATCACTGCTGGGGGCCAGCCGCAGAGAATGCCCACCATTCTTGAGTGGGGGGATACAGTCTGATGATGCTATACGCGGTGATGAGCACTTGGTAAGCACAATAGAAGCTGGCGTGTCCGTATTCGTGCATCAAAGGTTTGGGCCGAAGAGGACGAGCCACCCTGCACCGTTCATAAGTTCAGGCATGGACACGAGTGTGTGGTCAACGTCAGCAGCATGTTTCGCACGATGCATGGATACCGCGCACGTACCTAGGCTGGCATCCATCTGCCCCTCATATGCGACCCACTGGTACGTCACGAGGTCACTGGAGTCGCATCCTGAATATTGTCAATGAGAATGGTCAGAATCTACTTACCGCAATGCATATGCGCACAACTTGTCAAGAGACTAAATGCGCTGAGTTAAAACGACATTTGGAAATCTGTGGGCCGACATAAGGATGAACACTTACAAGGAGAGAAAGGTACCTACCACAGGACATTGACAGTGTAATGGTTGCCGGCTCGATGCCCTTGTTAACACAACCCTCTTCATGGCAATGAAGTTGAGTGGCTCACGTGAACAGGTGATGGCGGCACTCACAAACAGTATACCATCATTCCGCTCTACACTCTGTCTCTTGTTGATCTCCCCAGAAACTGTCAGACGGCTCTGGTAGACTTCAATAAAGACATCGTTCGACTTCAGCCCCAATAAAGCCGAAGGTTGCAGGGACAGTGTTTGCTTCACTGCTTCCATGGAGAGATATATTTCAGAACAGTGTCACTGCGACTGCGGATCGAGCACATATCTGGATGGAACGGCAGTTGACGCTCGTTGCTGTCGGAGTCCTGACCCCGCTCGACTACAGCCCTCGAAGGGAGGTGACGAGCTGTGATTGCGTCTACGAAGAGAGAAGGGAGGACTGAATTAGAAGCGCACGGGAAGATACATTACATGAGTTGAGAGTGATTTCCCAGGGCAGCGCATCTGTTTACCCACCTCGGATGGAAACCTCCCACCATCTCCGAGACTGCATTGGCATATATGGGAATGGGGGAATACGTTGAGACGAATAGTTGAACTCCACTGACAGGTGTGTCAATGAAAGCAGACTGAAGAGGGGACAACTGTCTTCCATTGAGTGTTAGTCTGCCTAGAACGTGCAACCGTAAGTGTCTCCGCTCCTAGAGTACCATGGACCACACACATGGAGCTCTTCAAGCAGGGAGATTTGATTGGGGTTGTGGCACGTGAAAAAGACCCGGGGAGGCCTTTATGGCACCCACGTGGCACTCCTGCGGATCCGAAGTCGCACACCTGCTCCGCCGCTCCCATCCGCCGGGCACAGGCGCGATTTTGAACCCAAGCATGGGCCACAAGACCTTCCTCAAAGGCATGGATGTCGGATCATTTTCACGGAATCACGTTTCACTAGAGATTAACTTGCAGACCTCTCGTTTGTAGATCTGCCCGGCCTTATCGCGAGTGTTGGCCAAACGGGTCACGCATACGACATTACTTAACCTCATCAAGAATCTGGTTATTTCCTACATCGAAGAAAAAAGCTGCGTGATCCTACTCACAGTGGCTTGCGAAAGTCAGTCTCTAAATTGTCACTTGCATCCATATATTCGCGCAATGCTCAACCTATAGCCGATTTGAGAACCAGGGTGCGTACCAGCTTGCGAAGGACTTGGACCAAGAAGGCAAGCGCACAGTTGGTAATGCACTCAATGCTCCGTCTTATGAGCCTCCCCTCTAATTTTTTGTCTTCGTTTTACAGGTGTGCTAACCAAACCAGACCGCATTCCTCTTGGAGAAGAGGAATCATGGCTTTGCCTCGTTCGCAACCAGGGAAAACCATTGCTCAACAACTGGTACTGCGTGAAACAGCTAAGCTCTCTTATGCTCAAAAAAGGGATTGACTGGGCAGGAGCACGCCACCACGAAAACAAATTCTTTCATACCACCCAGCCATGGTGCAGCCTGGATTCTTACTACCAACCATTCCTCCGAACCAGCAATCTGACGAACCGGTTGAGTACAATTCTCGCTGAACTTATTGCGAAAAGGTGCGAAGCGTTCACACTTAGTGTCTTCTTTATCGTCTGCTTGGTTGCTGATGGGATGTGCGTACACAGGCTTCCCAAAATACAGAATGAACTATACCAGGCTATGCAACAGACGGAAGAGAGTCTGAGAGCTTTGCCAAAGGAGCCATCACATGACCCGGTTGGTGAGGTCCTTCGGGTCCTGGGCGATTTTCAGAAGGAACTCTCCGAACGTCTCGAGGGCACTCCCGATGAGGATGGCCTGCTCCAAACTATACGACCACATACCATGGTATTCAGGCGCGAGATACGTTCCACAGCCCCAGACTTCGTGCCTTGGGAGCGCAAGGAGGACTCGAATGATCTGCCCGAGGTGACGTTTCTCTCTAGCGAAGAAGAAGAGGGCGATGAAGATGACATTGCCCCCATTCCCATATACATCGAAGATGTCATGCAAAGAGCATTGAAGTTAGTTTTTGAGCCTTCTCCCCATAACACCCTTTGATCCCCCTTGAAAAGGGCCCGCACACGCGAACTGCCAGACAACTACCCGTTCCTTGTACAAAAGGCCTATATCACCGAGTTCCTGAAGAAATGGAAGCAACCTGCACTAGACTTGTTCGACGACGTGTACGGAATCCTCAAAGCAGACGTGGAGTCAATAGTTGACCAACATTTCGCCACGCTAGGGAGGGGTGGTGCTAAGCAATCTGCCTTGTATGTCAAAACTCTGCACTAGTTGCAAGCTCGCTAATGAATGACCAACCAGAATGACTTTACACGATCACCTTGATGCAGCCGCTGAGCGTACAAAGGAGAGGATTGAGTGGGTCCTTCAGCTGGAGAACTCACCGGCAACGCTGAACATGCATTATCTCTCTGCCTATCGCGACAAGTTTCTTGCGTACTACAAGGGATCTAGAGACACAAATGGCCTCGCGTCACAATTGTGGAACACTATGGGTGTACAAAAGGTGATTTCTTCCCTTGCTGATATTGGGCTTAATGCACGCCCTGAGGATCTGCCCAAGCTTCTTCCTGCGGACCCAATGGAAGCCGCCATCATGATTATGGCGAGGTCAGAGCCTATTTTCAAGGTGAGCCTATGGTTCCAGGGCAAAACTATGGCTGCTAACCCTATTGTAGTTGCGTACAAGCGCTTCGTGGACATGATACCTATGGCCATCGACCACGAACTGGTCCGTGGACTAGAGCGTGGCCTTGACCAAGCCCTGCGGGAAGGACTCCAACTCACAGGAGTTGATGCGCTTGAACATTGTGCTGCGATGCTTTAAGAACCGGCTAGTATTGCTATGAAGAGACAAGAGATCCTGAAGAGGTTGGAAAGATTGAGAGAAGCAAGGAAGGAGTTGAGGAAGCTGAGCACCTGAAATTAGTGGTGGCTCGTCTAGTGCTAAATGTTGAATCGCATTGTCCCGTCCTACATTGAGCTATCGGCAACATTTGTCTACCTTGGTGTTCGGTCGTAAGTTGTTGGGTTTCAACTTCAACGCCAGGATAACAAGAGAAGTCACCGAAATATGGCGTCTATAAAATGTTTCGAAACTTGAGTGAAAGATACAGTAAAATATGTAATGTGCACAGAGGGTCACATGGTACACCTGCACTCAGTGCGTACGTGTATGACTTGAATTGAGTGACACGATGGTCCATGTGCTACTGCGCTGGTGCAAGGATGAAGTACTAGTGACTGCGCTCACGAAACAGTGATCCGATGGGCCTGTTGTTCTGGCGTAAACTTGGGGAATGGGAGACCATTCACCATCATGATCTTTGCCTTCGTGTCCTCGGGCTGGATGTCTCTGTCAACACTAGCAAAGCCTTCATAAGAGAAGTTCGAGGTATAAGCCTCACCATAACATCAACAGCCTGGAGCCGAATCGTCCGCGAGCTGCGAATAGCAGTGTAGTACCGTTCTTCACGGGATCCCGTCTTCAGGAACTGCCGAGTTGCTGTCAGACAGTTCTGGTGGGCTTCGATTAAACGTCCTCCGACTTCCATCATATCCGGGCAACTCAAGCATACCAATGACTTGAGGTTGTCGTTCCTTGGAAGTGACAAGCATCAGTGGTCTGTATAAATCGAGATGGTTGTTGCCCGTCCAATTCCAGGCCGTCGATCGGCTGCCACCTTATCCATTGAAGATATTTTGTGCTGTCCTGGGATGATGTCTATCATTAAAGAAAGTAACTCGAGGTCAGCAAAGAGAGTTCCTTCGCAGCAGAATTCCTTGGAGCCCGTAAAGTGAGCATAGTCCCCCAGCTGTTCTCGTAAGGCTCAAACATCACATGAAAGGCATGTGTGCTCACCTTGATACCATCTGGTGCGACCGAGAAATTACCGGGCACCCCATCTATTTTATAGCCACTGTACTTCCTCGACGGATCGAGTAACATGAGAACCCACTAGCCACAGCCAGGATCGACTGTTCCCTAAATAAATGGTGATATCAATGCCAATGAGATGTGCAAAAAAAAACCACCCGCATTAACATCGAAGGCTGTCCATTCACCTGATACGTCACCGAAGCCGGGGTGATGGAATGCCTCCTACACATCCTTGAGCTCTTCCACATGACGAACAAAATATGAAGGATCTTGGTTGTTTCAGGAAGACGAGTCTGCATAATACAGACCTGACCTATGATAGCGTTCAGCACCAGAATGCGCCTTATTCATGTGTTGTGCATGCTCTGACCCGCATTTCAAGGTATCTATGCCAGGAATAGTCCTGCCTCGATCGCACATTCCGCACGAATTGTGCGCGCTGGGACTCCGGAGACCTGCAGGGCGAGCGACTGTGTTGGTGCCGGGTCGAGGATGTGATATCGTTCTGTCAGGCCGACTGGAGAGGATCAAATGTTGGTCTACCTAGGAACGGTACAACTGTGAGTCTCTTAGGGAGTCCGATGGACCACGTACATGGAACTCTTCAAGCAGAAATTGCAGAGTGAAAAGTCGACGTGACAACAGGGAGGCCTTTGTGGCCCACGCCGTGGCACTCTTCTCTTTCTTCAGCATTTCGGCCATCGCACTCCGCCACTCCCAGCCTTCCACACCCACTCTCGACGCCATGCTCTATCTTGGGTCTGATTGATTCCCTCGCCATTTAATGGTGCCCCCGTTCGTGTCTGTGTGATCATCGCGTTCCTTGCTTCGCTCCAGAGAGTACAATACTTGGAAAGGATACATGAAAGAATTCATAGTAAGGATGGACAAACAGACAGCCAGAGAACAACCAACGAAGAAAAACGACACTTCACTACTCCATCTCATCTACCCTCATGGCTTGGTCATCCACCGTCTCAGCTCCCGATTCATCATTTTCGTCACCCTTCGTCTCACTTCGCAACTCGTCGCCTGATCACTCTTCTGCCACAGAACTAGTGCTTTCATTCTGGTGCCAAATAAATGGTTTTTCAACGCTCAACAGAGATGATGTCATGTGTGAGCCAGGATCAGGAGGACATTGTATGATCCTTGTGACAAGGTATTTGTTGGTGGATCGAGTAGAGAACAAAGTCAACAATGATTTGAGTTCGTCGTTCCTTGGAAGTGTCAGTATCCGTGGTTTGTATAAATTGAGATAGTTGTTGTCCGTCCGATTCCAGGCCGTCACACAACCTACGTAAGATATTTCATGCTGGATTGGGGTGATGTCCGCATGTAAAGAAAACGACTTGAGGTTTCCTTCGCGAGAGAATTCATTGGAGGCCGTAAAGTGACCATAGTCTCCCAGCTGTCCTCGTAAGGCTCAAACACTGTATGAAAGGCATGAGTGCTCACTTGGATATCATCGGATGCGGCCCAGAAACTACCGGGTATCCTAGTGCGTATTTCGTAGCTACCGCACTTCGTCTGCTGATCGAGTATCATGAGACCCCGCCAGTCACAGCCGGGATCGTCTGTTCCCTAAATAAATAGTGATATCAGCGCCAATGAAACATGTAAAAAACCACCCACATCAACATTGAAGGCTGTCCATTCACCCGATACGTCACAGGAACCAGGATCATCAAATACGTTAAGCTTGACTCCACACATCCTCGAGCTGTTCCACATGACGGAAGAAATCTGAAGGATCTTGGTTGTTCGAGGGAGATGAGTCTGCATAACACAGATCTGACCATAGCCTTCAGAACCAGAGCGCGCCTTGCTCATGGGTTGTGCATGCTCTGGCGTGGCGACCAGCATTTGCGAGTATTTATGCTTGGTATAGTTCTTCCATGGGGGTGGGTGAATCATGTTAGACTCGACAGAATCGACATGTATCCAGCGCTTGCCAAAAAATTGTCCAAAGCCTACTGAAAAGCGATGCTTAGCTTGACTATCAAAATAGACTTTGACACAAAGGGGATCGGTGCTGGTCAGCGTGAGCGTGTTTTCTGAGAATTTCTTTGGGTGGGTGTCGCAGCAAGTGAAGCCATTCTCAGTGAGCGTGCTATCATCGACTTCGAATGTGGTGTTGCAATGCGGCGGGTCTTGGTATCTGAGATAGACTTGACGAAATTGCAGTGGTCCCTCTGGAGGAGGTAGCCGAAAGGACGGCGTCGGATATCTATAGTAATTGGACTCCCACAAAGCCAACAAGATGGTCACTGGTGGATCCCCTCGACCATTGCGGCATGGCAACCGGGCTTGGAAACGAGAGCGAGAGCCGCGATCGGGACGGAGGAACAGCCAAATCTGGATGCCGCGATTCGTGATCGGGAATGTGCCGAGTCGGTCCTCGATGTCTCCTTCTGGGACGTCGTCTTTGAGAAATTCGATAAATTCGTCGTGACTCATCGGCTCCATTCTACCACAACGATGGAAATCGCTCGGGTCATCCGCAAGGATACTGCCAAGCTGCTCCTTTTCTGAATCCCACGCAAAGATGCTTTGGTCGTTCGATGCGCGGATGATCTCCAGCTGAAGGCGGTGAAATGCTTTCTTCCCCTCTCCATACAGCATCGGCATATTCACGGCCAGCAGACCCATCAGCGAATAAGCTCTGTCCTCAACCCGCGTCGTCCTCCGACGGGCTGCCCACGACATGATTTGAGCAACACACGGACGGTTTCCGTGAAGTCCATGTATCAATATATGCTTCGGAATTCCAGTGATGGCTTCCAAGGTAGGTGCAAGCCTCTGCTTGTAACCTAAGCTTCGCCAATCCTTGTTAAAGAACTGAACGGTGCTTGGGGCTATGAGCTCTTGTAGTGTCCACCCACGCGAGAACCATTCCGGCCATCCACAGAAGTCGGGATACCTCCGATGGTCACTCGTAGTGGGAAACTGTGGATCTGGGTCGCCTGGGTCGTCTGGGACGTCGTGGAGGTACGCATAGCATACTTGGGCATTTTCATACCACCGATACATCGAATTGATGGACTCGGATAGCTCTGCGCTGCTTCGCTTATCGATACAGCAAGTATCCACCCACAACCACTTATATTTGTCCTTGGCCAGCTTGCAGCTCTGAAGGATCTTTTGATAGCCACCACGCTCGCGAATCTTGTGTCTCTCCTCCGGGGGCATCTTTGCGAGCTTGACCATCTCGCGATAGTCCACTTCTTCTGCTTCCTCCATCCACCGATGGGATAGAATCGCATACTCTACTTTGTCATCGACGAACTCGAGGACATTCTTGTCATGATCCACTAGCTTTCCCTCTTTAATCCAACCATCCCTGTCAAGAAAAGCTTGTACATTGATCAGGCGCATGCTGCACAAGTGCGCATCAGTTTCGGCGAGATCGATAACTTTGGATGGTGTCCATACCTCTTCAAATCAATTAGTGATGGCCCAAGATCGGACACGATTGCTGGATCGAAACGGTAGGCTTGTACTTGTGTTGATACAGTGACGTTAGTTGACTTTCTTTGATCAACGTCTTTGCGTGAGGACAGCAGAATGGTGGCACAGGAACAACACTCACAGCGGCGCCTCGACACAGTGAGTTGATGGTAGTGGCAAAGGCTAACACGTGTTGTTTCTAAGCTGCAACGCAGCGAACTGTAATTGAACGCCCAATGACATATGCGGTTATATACAACAGCTTATTGATCTCCCCGTGCGATTACTGAAATCCGTAATCATAAGCCAAGGAGTGAGTTCTTTTTGGTCTGACTGGGGAGACTAAGCACTACTGATCACTACAGTACACTATCTCATAACGGGTAGCATGACAATGGATATGACCTCATAATGGGTGGTTGGACCCAGGAACGACCTTCATCCCCACCAAATTATCCATAAAATCTCATATATGATAATGGGTGCTGATTTTGGGGGGTTATCCATTATTATATCAAGAAAAATTGGGTGTAAACAGGGCCTAGTGAAAGTTTTCATGCA
>Ga0307518_10004152_pt1 | contig 10384 bp, 18 predicted proteins | sample 25_EM_MG_FD_203889 | JGI IMG/M metagenome (GOLD analysis project Ga0307518, IMG submission 203889) | Populus trichocarpa ectomycorrhiza microbial communities from riparian zone in the Pacific Northwest, United States - 25_EM | ecosystem: Host-associated > Plants > Roots > Unclassified | place...
TTAAAGCCTTATAAAGACTTATAAGGCCATGCATGACTATCCTCGTCAGATAGTCACATGTTAGACACGGTACTTATTGCAAAGTGCATATACAGCATTATCGGAAAGATTCAGTCCCAGTGATGGAACTGACAGGAAAGAACACGCACGTATCCGTATCCAACGATCCAAATGAAGCTTGACAGGGACCCAGCGAGAACTGGGCTAGCGCCCCTTGACGTCCATATCCTCGGAGGCTCGGATGTAGAGTACACCAGACAATGTGGCGAGCGCCGAACGATTCAAAGTACCTATATTTCAAAACCAGAGGACTTGCGTATTCCCACCATGCATACCTTGTTGCGTCGGAATTCCGTCGGTGCACCGTCCTTTCGAAGCCGCAAATCGGTGTCGAAGCCTTGTAACATGGGGAACAAGTACACGGAAGCCTGGTATCTTTGCCGCACTGCGCGTGCGGTCGTCTGAGAGATTTGGAAAGCTGAAGAGCTTTTACTTCCAAGCTGACTGGCATCTGAGTTACGAAATACAAAGGCATCTGTCAGACAAAAAAGCCTTACCACATGAAGCGCCCCTCAATCTCAAGTAGACTCTGGATTCAAGTGGCATGCATCAGTAATCTAACAAAAATCTATCCGAGCTATTTACGTCTTTATTTGTGCCTTTCGGGACATTTAGGACTTAGTGCACTTTTTTGGCGAGGCAGCCAGCGGAACGTTACTAATGTAACCTGCAGAAAGTAAGTTAAGTCCAACAGCTCATAATAATGTCACGATAAGTCAAAAAAGGTTGCAACGTTGCTACGATGTCAAAAAGGTGCAGAAAGACTGTATTATATAGCTGTTTGTCCTAGTAACAGCCTTAGTACTAGGGAGTGGAGGTAGTTATTACAGAGGTGTATCTAGTAATACAACAAATATTAGTGTGCTGCTGTCCTCCAGTTTCCCGTTGTCGCCACGTTCTTGCACCTTTGGGTTGCGCAACGAGCGGTGGAGGCAATGTGAGGACACGGTGGGAGTCCGAAGACGCGCTCGAGCTTGTCCCCTGGAATGATGATTGGCTTTTCATCCCCAAATTTCTTGCAACGTTGAGGCGAGGCAATCATGTTGGGATCGCAAGTAACCTCTTGAAGCGCATCGAGGATCAATTGAACCAGGGAGGTATTGGCAGCGGCAGCGATAGAGTGCACTACGGCAGCCCTCACCTGATCATTGGCAAGGGAGGATGAAAAAGAGGTCTTGATGGAGCGAGGATATGGCGAGGGCCGGCTCCCGGCTCTTGAGTGCCCACGTCGAAGGTCAGATGGAAGCGGGTGGTAATTCTGGATGGAATGTTCGAGTAGCGCTTGCATTCTGGATCAATGACAAGGTGGATCAAATGCTGCAAAATAAACAATGTCAGTTGAAACCATATGTTGGAACATTCATGAACATACATTGCACCGCAAAAAGTGAGAATGGGGTGTCCACCCAGGTGCGCTTGCTCTCGGTTACAGCGTCCTGCACCTCATCCCTAAGAGTGTAGTACTTCCGAAGCGCTGAGATTCCCCGTTCGTCGTCCCACATGGAAAAAGAATCTACTGATGATGTCTCTGGGTCGACAACGAACACTCGAGAAGGGCCTGTTGTTTTTGTCACCGAGTCGGGGAGTTGAAAGGTCTTAGTTGTCGAACCAGGGACAGAACGATCAGGTGAGTTGAAGGGTGACAAAGACCCCGTTCTCTCCTCCTCGATGGTTTCGTATATCGAGGTCCTGGACGCCCGAGCCTGTGAGATTCTTTGACGATGTCCATGGCCTCGCGCACGGGGCCGCACGCGATTGAAAGCGGTGTTGGCCAGAGGGTGCGTAGCATTGGCGAACATGACGTTAAGTTGCGCGAGGTCGATGCTGGACTGCGAACCCTCCAAGAAAGAAGAGGACCCATCAGAAATGGACAGTGGCGGGATCGCTGCTCCCGAGCTGGAGGTGCATGTACTGGAACGAGAACGCGTTGTGACTGGTGGCCGAGTGAAGACGGGTTATATTCGGACTGAAAACAGAGAAAGTCAGTTTGAGTACAAAATAATTGGGGGGATACTTACAAGAACCAGAGGTATCTTCTCCTTCGGCCTGAAGTGCCGTGTTCTCCAAGCTCTGGCGTTCCAAGAGGCCGTGCTTTGCGCGAATCATACGCTCATCTCCGAATTTGAAGGAGCTCAAGGCAGAAGCGATGGATGGCTTCGTTTCGATGATGCGCGACTTGTCGGGGGTCTCGTAGTCTCTTTTGAGGCGCTTGAAAACTGGCTCCGGAGGATGCATGGGCAAGTTCTTGCGCCTTTCCATACGAACGCAGGGCGAAGTTTCAATCATGGACCCAACAGAACGGCGTTGAACATGGCCGCCACCCAGCATCTACATGGCCGTCAGAAGTGTTCTTGTAAATCGTAGACACACTCACGCTAATCATAGTGTCATGCTCCTTTACGGGGCCGTGCGAACTGGCAATACCGAAGCTTGAAATAGGGCGGTAACGAGGAGGATTGTGACCATCAGAGTTCTTGCCGAAGAATGTGGAGTCGGACGAGGAAACAGATGTACGATACCCAGTTTTCTCAAATATTGAATTTTCCACTGTGGTCTTCTGCGGTCCGGTGCGACTATCCATGATGGAATCGTAGGTAGTGCGATATTCGTACTCTTCCGAGGTGATCCGTTCGCTGCGTACGCTCCCTGCAAGACTCTCCGGCGGTGAGGCGGAAATCGCCGTCAACGGCATCATGGTCGAATGCAGATTCAAGCAACTTGTCCCCCAATGCAGGACAGCCAAGATGGGTACCTGAGAAATCACCGAGGACAGAGTCAACAGAAAAGTCGGGGCGATGCTTCGCCCAAGCTGCCCGACCACCATTCACACCGCACATAGCGTAGGACTGTGCCATGCTGCTGATGCTCGTGCTGACAGGGGGACCAAGGGAGGTGATGGAAGCTGTTGATTCATGACGCCGGTGACTGCGATTGTAGGGATGAATTTGTGAGTGCGCAGGGGCACAGAAGTAGAAGCTGGATGCGTCACTATCAACTCATTTGCAGCGGGCTGCTTGTGGATGAACGAGAACATGTTGTCGATGCCGGCGTGAGTACTAGGGGGTGACACATCAGAAGTGGGTGAATTTGTTCGAACATGCATCGTCGCAGATGACCTTGCTGGCCAACATGAATGCAGATACGAAGAGACGATGGCCCGATGATCCCCGTGCGATGGGAAAATGCACCTTGAGTCGTTGAAGGAGGATGAGGGCCACAAACCGAGGGGGGTAGTTTTGTGCGATGGAGGGCATACGCGATAAAATAGGGTCGAACATGCATCGTCGCAGATGACCTTGCTGGCCAACATGAATGCGGATACGAAGAGACGATGGCCCGATGATCCCTGTGCGATGGGAAAATGCGCCTTGAGTCATTGAAGGAGGATGAGGGCCACAAACCGAGGGGGGTAGTTTTGTGCGATGGAGGGCATATGCGATAAATAGGGCAGCTTCACCGTTGAGCGAGAAGAGGATGGTGGCAACTCTGGGCGAGGAAATAGGTGAGCAACGAACTTGGCGCATAGGTGCGATATGGGCTCGTGGCTGTAGAAGGGTCAGGCTGCCGCGAAACAGACACTGCCGATTGGAGTTTCTGATGCCTGTTAGAAGGAGTACGGAAGACAGAAGACTGCGAGTGCTTACCAGTATCACATAACTTAGGGCTGAGCTAGAAAGCCATTTCAAATGCATGATGATCAACAAATTTATTTACATAGAAGGAGCTGAACACATCGTATGAATGGTGAGGTTTGATGTCTCTTGGATTAATGTTGTGAGCAGAATAGACGGGAATGAGATGCGCAGCGCGATATATAGCGTCAATGTGGATGATAGCAATGTTTTTGTTATTGCGTGCTCGGTAGCCTGGGCGGACAATCCACATCCCTGTGTCAGTGTCTGGGCCATCCCCCACACGGTCAAACCAATGAACGACGGCGCACGGATATTCTGTCCCTAGATACTTGAAAGAAAAAAAACACAGAACACGTGCAACATCGAAGCTGCGCATGCCTTCCGCCTGTGGGTCAGTTACAACAAATACACAGTCCAAACGAGGGCCTTCATTCCTCCACATTGGGCAGGAGCGAATATACTCACGACGCATGCCATGAATGCCACTCAGATCACTGGGTGAAAAAAACATGGAGCATGCAGAATTATAGACATAAAGTCTACTGTCGTAAAATGGGCATTCCTCAAGGGGAATGTCTTCTGGATCGCGAGCATCCATGGGCTTGAGTTGGAGATGAAGAAAGCGACGGAGCATGTCGAGGAATTGTGGTAAGTCGAGTTCAGCTGCCAGGCCCGCTACATTCTTTGCGCGATCACGTTCTAGTAAGACGGGTTGGTCAGTACTTACACAAGTAACGGAAAGTAAGGCGTACGGGGTGTCCGTGCCAATGATACATGCGCATCGATCATCATAGGTGCATCATCAGTTTCACCAGTCTCCTCTTCATGACTTGCTGTTTGTTCAGTTTCGTCTCGTGTATGGCCTTCTTCGGCATCACCACGCTCATCACGGTTCACATTAGCAAGCAGTCCTTAATGGCAATCAGCATCAATGGTGGCCTGTCAAGTGAAGTTTTGTACCTAAAGCCTCAAATGACTGTGATACACATGTTCCGTTCAACATGCCGCGTTGTTTAAAGTCCAAACGTGCAGCCGCCAGTTTGTCAAGCCTTTGGTTAATCTTCAGCATTTGGCCCAAAGCCTGAAAGCGGTTCGTGCGCCAATATGGCCGTTTGACGGCCTTAATGTGCTTCGACTCAGTAATTGAGGAGCACAGGCCATTCGGTGCGCCAAACTGGCGGATAAGATAATTGTAATGCTTCATCGAGTGTTGCCGGGGTAGTGAAAAGGAGTCGATTACGTTGGAGTTGCGGAAGACTTCCCGGTAGCGATGAAAGCGCTGAAGTGCATCCTCAATTTCATCGAGCATTGCCTCTGTGACGACATTCCGACGAACGAGGTAACAAAATTCGAGAAAGGCTCGAAATGTACGCACAACGTCTTTTGGTACATAGCCTTCAATGGCTGCAATGTAAACCTGCAGAGTACTGATCAATAGCCGCACTAGAGTAAATATAAATGTCAATACCTTCATCAGACCTTTGGAATCATCACCTGTCCACTGCTTGAAGTGCCGCCCTTGAGGGAAGCGCCGTAGCCCAGTGAATGGCGCGACAGCTGCAATCCTGGATGTACTGGTTCAGAAGGTGAATAGTATAAATAATCATTGTACATGCCGTGCATCAATCTCATCAAGAATCCTCTCCGCCTCAGCCTTCCTATGTTCATGGATCAAGTACCTCTCGACCCAATCCACCAAATGATCCTTGAACCCACCCTTGATGAGTTGATGAAGGATATCCGGTGAGAGCATGCGGTGAATGTCCGCACGTGGGAAGTCATTCGTGAATGGCTGTATTCAATTAGTTACTAGTAGCAAAGCAAAAGAGTAAATACTTACAATTAGGTCACCAACGATTCCATACTCCTCCCGACGTTTTCGAGATTCAAATTCTTCGATGAGTGTGTCAGAATGCTCACGACAACAGTGGAGCGCTTCTTCATCAAGGTTCCCCTGATGTGCGATGCACTTTGCACACCAATTGTGTAAAATACATGACAGGAGGACTTGCTCCTAATAGTTGGCGATGTAAGCTGCAAGTGAGTATATGACATGCCAGTAGTAGTCGTCTCCGAACAGTACGAGCTCTGGGACCTTCATTGCTGGATGAAGTGGGGAAAGAATTCAGGTCAGCAAAGAGTGGAAAAGCTGCCGTTTGAATTTACAAAACGCATCCGTGCTTGCGTGTTCTCTCATTGCTGTGACATGTCATGAGTAGGACTGAAGTGAAGTGAGCCAAACTTACTTTTGGGCATGGCAAGAAACCCGATGAGAACTACAGTGTTGCGGTGACCACGACGAATGGTGTTCCACACATTTCCTATGGAGAGATAAAGCGGATAGTAATCTGTTTGGCCTGTTGCTACAGATACCATGATCTTGTCGCTTCCAAGAATAACAGGGACCAAGGTCGCCCCTGCCGCTGTTGGATTCTCACGAAGGATCCGGTCCTAAAGACTTGAAATCAGAAAAAAAAATCATGTAAACATTAGTAGAAAGACTAGTACCGCTTCCTCCCAGGCCCAGTCTCCAGACATGAAGTCTTTCCAGCGCCTCTGATCGTCCGCGGCATCGTATTCTCGGTACAGAACATAATCCATTTCATCCTTGTATTCAGAAGTTGCGAGGATGTTGTGGATAACCTGGTGCGGATCTCAATACCACACATCATACGTATCATACATCCAAGGGGCTGCATCATTGTCTGCACTGCCAGCTGCATCATTTTGTTGTCCCTTCTTGTAATGCACGGTGAAGTTGTCCCACTTCACATCACCGACAGAAGTGCTGTCGATTACGTTGTACAAGTCCGTGTGATTTGCAAATGGTGGTTCACCACCCAGTTCGATAAGTGAGGCCGCCCAGATCTCCAGTAACGCATCGATTTTCTTGGCAGGCATTTCGGCATGGGTGAAGATGAAGTTAGCGAATTCGAACTCTATCCGATTGCGGTATGGAGACCAGTCGTTTGGCGGCCTCATTGCGCGTGGCGGCGGCGGCGCACCATCAGGTAGGAAATGACCATGCGCATCACACTTTTGTGCTGTAAAGATATTAGTTGAAAAGCTCAGGTGATCATGGGTCTGCAGGCTTACCATTGAGGCCCGCATGATAATTGCGGTAAAGTCTATCCCCTGGACCAACAAATTCCGTTGTGACAGCCTCATGTTCTCTATTCAATGGGTCATCTCCTTGATGGCCGTCGAAAAATTGTTCGGGTAGCGGAGAAATCCTCGCTGCATCGTGCTGCTCTTGTCCTAAAGAGCCAGCTGGCCTGTCTGTATCGTGTTGCTCTTGACCTAAAGAGCCAGATGACCCTGCATGGTCTGGAAAGCTTTGGAAGAGGCGATTGAAAGACGAATGAGATCTGCGCTTGTGCTGAGTGAGCCCAGAGAGATTCTGAAACCACCGGCCACAGCCTGGTTCATCGCATGAGTACTGGGGAGCAATGAAGGGCCTTCGCGTTGGTCTTTGACGACCAGAGGTTCTGGTGGATGGCATCTGCAGCGTAAATGGACACGTTTGAATCCGCGTGCTTGGAACTAAGTTTTCAGGGTAGCAGTACTTACTAGTGCCAAAAATCAGTGGGCGGCACTTGTGCAAAAAAAAATCATGTCATTCGTTAGCGAGCAAGTGTGAATAAAAGGGCACAGCTCAAACTTACCCTTCTTTGTCTCCATCCTCCGCCTAGTACGACGAGCAACAGCATGTCCACCAATAATTCCACTGGTGGTCATCGTCCGCGACGAGAAAAAGCTAACCTACACCCAGGGCAAATAATTCTCGACTCGCAAATTAAACGACGTACTACGGCGGAGAAACAAGCTGACAACTTGTGTGCGCAGGCAACCAAAGACGCACAAGCAGCCACTATTCAGCTGGGCTGCGCTCGAGTCAGCGAGATGGAGGCGACCATGGAGGCCGAGCAGGTGATGCAGCGAGCTGTCAAAGCTAAGCCTGTGAGACCAGCGAAACGGGCGGGCAGTCAAAAGAGACCCACGTATATAAGTGCTGCCCCTCGTGCTGAAGGTGAGGATGTTTTACTAGTAATTGATATGAAATCTACGGACTCATCGATCAATGAACTTCAGCTGATATGAAAGTTGATACTCACCATGCGGCCATCAATGCTGCTGCGACGGACCCTTCGGACATGCGAACTGTCCCATCTCAGACTAGTAGTGGGGCTAGGGCTGGTGACCGTGGTCTCAAAAGATGGTATGGGATGGCCTTGGTGACCGATGTGGCTGAACAGTCTGCAACACGTGCACTGGAAGAAGAAAATTTGCATCAGCAGTATGTTTGTCCTTTTGACGATGTTACTTCTTACTGAATCCACTCTATACTGGCTTGATCTTGTCTGGAATATTGGTGCCCCGAACAGGAGGACTCTCTTGCGTCGCCGTGTGAATAACTGGGCCAACACCGTCACACGTGGATCCACCCCCAGTCAGAAATCCGATACTACTACCCGGGTCGATGGATCGTCTATCCCTTCCTTGACCACTAACACTACCGCTCTTAGTTCAGCGACCTCTGACGCAACTCACAAGAAGGCTCCAGTTTTGAGTGGTTTACCTAACAATCAGATTGAAGATTTGTCTGTTCAGATCGCTGGCCACAGGACAAAGGTGAGCCTTGGTAAAATTGATATGCCTTGTTTTACTTACCATAGTTTCTAGCCGGCGCTTCATGCCGACACCTTGGAACAGAGCGATGACGAGTTTGCTTCGCCCATCTTTTCACAGGCCCAGACTGGTTCAAAGCGCAAGCATACCGGTCACACCACTGGCGAATACGTCACCACATCTGAGCTTGACGAAGGGGACGATGAAGCCTCTGAAGGGTACAATGAAGTGACCGACGAGGGCAGGGGTTGTGGTCGCATGACTTCAGCGGTAGGTCTCCTAGTCCGTCTGATCACTGTGCTAATTTTTGTGGATCGGCAGACCAACACTGTTGTTGACAACGCAGGAAATAAGCCGCAGACTATCAAGCTTGAGTCGTCAGCTGGAACCAATAGCATCGGTGGTGGGCGTACCCGCTACATAAACGGAGATTTACCTTCTGCGCTCCAAGAGGACAGGAAGTGGACCAAGGTGATCCTTCCCGCTCTACTGGTGTGGGCTGGTAGCCTGGGTGATCCATGGATGATCCCAGACCAGGACTTAGTGCGGGTGCTTCGCATCATTATTTCTGCGGTCGACCCTCAATATGGTGACTTAAATGCCATACGTCCGGGAGAACCAATCTTCGTGCTTGTAAACCAATCTTTTTATAGTTTGGTTGAATGTTGTGCTCACACTTCCTTGGACAGGCAACGCGGCGTCTCAGTGTGTGGCGAAGCAACTTCGGTTCCACTGCTCTTGCGCTTGTGGCTCATTTTCTCGCCTCTGAGATTGACGAAACGAAGAATACCGCCGCTATTCGCAAGATATGTCGTGAGCTCCTGGATGGGTTTACATTCTTATATGAAGACTTTGACCCTGCAAATTCGGAGAATGCTTTTCAGTCACATTTTCTATTGCAGCTCCTTGCCCATGGTCATTTGCGCCCCTGTATTGGGTGCCCTGATATCCCGAAGCTCGACACTGAGAATCTGAAGGAACATGGTATTAAAGGAGTGTTGTCCCTTTGCTGTGCTGCGGTATGCTATTCATTTTCCCCATCAGATGGCAGGGTAATCGTTGTTTTAGCTTGAACGCGCAATTACTCTATACTATAAGGGTGATGTGCTTGTCGATGACCAAATCAGTACCCGTGGCAAGGCGACTACGAAGACTCCGCTCAAGGTCAACAAAGAATCTTCGACTGCATTGGCGTTCTCGGAGCACAACTGGGGATCGTGCACTAGGCAATATTTCCTGTCGGTTGCTAGGCGCAGTCCCACTGCATTGAACGAAGTTATCACCATGTCTAGTGCCCTCATCGCTCCTACCACGGATTACATGGAAGATGACTCAACAGCAGAGGACCTCCCTATGTCTGCTAATCAGCGCATGAGCATTTGTAGGTTTACTTTGTGGTCTACACAGTTTACTAACACGCTTTACAGAATCTTACCAAATGGACGTTCGTTATTCCACCCTCCGGTCGCACATCAATTCACGTTCTACGGTACATGTTTCAACACCTTTCCGCGTGCTCCCCTCCAACTCGTTCGTTACGATTTTTCTTAATCGTTCTCCTTTCGTGTTAGTAGTCGCTTCCCTCCACGTTCATTTTATCCCGTGACTGCTACTACATTTACACTCATTTAATTGCTTGGCATTGTTTCTTGCTGCAATCGATGACCGTGGTGCTATGCATTTCTGAGTGGTGCAGCAAGCTATTTCTAAGCCTAGGTGGAATTGCATGAAAGGTAGGGATTGTATAATAACGACAATAGGTCAGTGGGATGGAAAGTCACGAAAGCATAAAAAGACGGAAAATAACCGTGGATAGACGAAGGACCTACTTAAAAATGTCCCAGCGCCTTCCGTACATATTTGCCTATCTATGCCGAAATAGGTACAGAAAGTACATAAAAGTCATGGATAGAGTTTTGTTAAATTACTGATGTGCTATGGCATGCTGTGTGGCATACCAGTGTCAAGAGGTTTCCAGTCGAGTGGAACCGACAGATCTGCGTGATCGAAGAACAACGTCACATTCTTGGGCAGTATTCACCTGCAACAGGGAACCGTAG
>Ga0307518_10004153_pt1 | contig 10383 bp, 14 predicted proteins | sample 25_EM_MG_FD_203889 | JGI IMG/M metagenome (GOLD analysis project Ga0307518, IMG submission 203889) | Populus trichocarpa ectomycorrhiza microbial communities from riparian zone in the Pacific Northwest, United States - 25_EM | ecosystem: Host-associated > Plants > Roots > Unclassified | place...
TCAGCTTTGCCACGGTGTATGGCATCAGTCCCCCTGCACTGGAAGTCTGGAATCTCAAAATAAGCTTTGTCATTAACCTATAGTACACAAAGTTGGACGGGTGCCAGCGTACAAACACAAACGGAGTGGCATACATGGCTCCGTCTGTTGTCTATGTATGTACAATGATTTGGGAGTCCTAGCGACAGCTTGTGGCTCGCTGTTTCCAATCCTTCTACTTATCTTCTTCTTTTCAGGGTTTGACTTCAGGAGTTCCAGATCAAATTATCTTTGCCTAGTGCGGTGAGAGCCCCCAAAATGGAAAGTTGGCGTGTACAGGCCCAGCCAACAAAACAAGAGGTCCTCTCCAAGCCCTCCAACAGACCCTTCCTAAGAAAGATTGTGAATCTTTCCTTGTGAATCATTATGTGGTGTATAAGCTATTCGAGACCTATCCCTCTAATCCGATAAGCTCATGGATGGCGTCCTATCCCTTGCCAGTTCATGCCCATCCATGGCAAATCCGAAGGACTCCTACTAACATCCCAGGGCTGCTATATAATGTGTTTCTATCCCCCTTGCTGCGCACGGTCATTCCGTCTCTTCCGCTCGAGTCAAATATTCTGCTAGGGGATCCCGGATATGGATACAATACTTTCTGATATTCAAAAAAGGGCACAGCACTTCAGTATTAACTTGAACGGCAACATCGACCGTGATAACAACCACCGCCCATTGTCTGGTGGCTTTGCTGATGTGTATCGAGGGACCATGCGGACCACTGGTGAACATGTGGCTATCAAAGGCATCCGTGCGGGCCTCATGGGCAACGTGGCCATCAAAGTTAGCTTTCACGGGTTTGATTATCTCTTTTATTTAAGCTGACTTGTTGTACAGCGTGTTCTCAAGGAAATATCTATCTGGTCCAAGCTCGAACATGACAATATCCTTCCATTGCTCGGAATCACGACCGATTTTGATTTCACTATGTCAATCGTGTCACCGTGGATGCAACCTGGCAACGCATTAAATTATGTACAAGATGAAGCAGTAGACCCCAGGCCTTTGGTGAGTACCGTGCTAGTAGTTGAACGAGTCCAAAAGTTTCATGTACTGTCCTTCGAATCGTTTCGCAACCAAGCTTGTGGGGATTGCAAACGGACTAAATTACCTCCACACTCGTAATCCTCCGATTTGTCACGGGGACCTGAAAGGGGTGCGTATATTGGCCTAGCTTCTTTGTTTCTCCTCAGCATTTTGCAATAGAGTAACGTGCTAGTATCCCTGGATGGATATGCAGTTCTGGCCGATTTCGGTTTATCATCCCTTGCTTGCTCTTCACTTGCCAGTAACATGAGTACCTCATTTACTGGGGGGGCCGTAAGGTGGATGGCCCCGGAGGTTATGAAGGACCCAGATGCAAAAGCAACCGTTGAGGGGGATATCTGGGCGTTTGGGATGACAGCCTTGGTATGTTGATGAATCGTTCTAACGTGGCTCCCTCTCCCAAGGTATAACTGTAATTTTGCAGGAGTTATTCACCCGGGAAGCGCCCTTCTCTGCCATTCAGTCCATTCCTGCTGTTGTGTTGAAAGTTATGCGAGGAATCCCAAACCGTCCGAGTAATGAATCTACTTGCTTTCGTATGACAGATGAATGGTGGAAGACCTGCGTTGCCTGCTGGCATTGTGACCCCTGGCAACGCCCTCTAATATCGGAAGTCCTTTCAACGATCAAGGACATTCATGAAGTACCATGATTGTGCTTACTTGGAGTACCCAATTTTGACAAGCCGACTTCACAGGGTACTGCTTCGCTTATCCCTTCCAGGGACCTAAATGACCATCTTGCTATGCACCGTGACACTGCCAAACGCCCGATTTCTCTTTCACGGTCGCCTGAGACTATTGAAGATGTTGACTATGTTTCCCTCGAAACGTGCATTGATCCGCCACGCTTTTCAGCGTCGGATGTTTTTGACTTGAGGAAAACTGAAGACAAGCAGAGAAGAGGACCACAGGGAACCACTTCGCTAACCACTGTCAACCCGGAAAGCAATCATTCCGGTATGCACCTTCATACACTTGACAATTCGACGCCCCTTTGCCGCTCGTCGGAGGCTCCTTGCGAAGGTAAAATGGAGTACTGGGTGAGTGTCTTGCACTTGAAAATCATGAAACTTGATGATCAGCGCTTAAAGGGATGTGAAAAATGCTTAGATATCGCTGGCCAGAAATACAAGATCCGTTTCGCGGCAGAGCATAACTACTCTTCTATGTGTACCACGGTACCTCTATGGTGCATGTAGAACAGGGAGTCCGCCTATGGACGAACACGACCATTAAATTGCTGTCGAATTCGATGTTGAAACCAAATTCGACTGCTATAGGCCTCCCATGGAATGACGTCCACCAGGTCGATTGGTTTTATTTCACAGTTGTAGGTATAGTTCTGATATATAATTATGTGTATGTCTCAAGCTCTGTGCCACTTGTAACATCAATCCTCCCTTACACTCATGTTCTCTAATCTTTCCACATCATCACAAATTCAAATTTTCTTCGTGTTGTTACTTGTACAACTAGCTAGTACATATCCTACACATACTCCGCTCCAAAATCACTACTTGGCTTGTGCTAGAGTTCTCGAAAGATTATAAGCAGCCGAGATCAGTGTGACATGGCTGTCGAAACATCACGACGATACCAACGAGGAATTCCGAAGAATCGGGATTAGCGCGATGCATGCATGGTTGGGAAATACGTACGTGAACCCTTGCACAGCGTTTCCAAGTCTGTATGAGGATTGAAATCAGTGCCATAAAATTCCCCAATAATCTGGGAGTAGGTGAACTCGCTCCACTTACGCATCGCCAGCCTCAGATATCTCTTCCGTGCACAGTCCTACATGGTTCGAATAGACCAAAAAGTCCTATATGTGTTAGCAAAAAGTCATATTCAAACGCGTTGTAGGCCAAAAAAAAGTGACACCGTACCTCGAACATCGCTACCGCGCGACGCAGCAATGGCTTCTCGAACTCGCCAGCGCGCGTGAGCGCCTCAACACACCTAATGAGGTAGCGATGCTTTAGCATGTAAAGAAAAACGACGGGTAAACTGACCAGAGCGTGCAGAGACAGAATGTTCCTTCTTTTCCACCGACTCCATCATCGGTTTTACTGACGTCGTATCGATACACAAGGTTCTGAAGGCGGTCCATTGTCGATACGTTTTCCCTATGCGCAATGAGCGATGACTCACGTTCGAAGTCAATCCGCCCCTTTCCGGGGACTTGAGGATCTGCTGGAGTGTGCTCACAAACCGCGGATCCGACTACATGGATGTAATGATCGGTATTTCTGGATCAGCCCACTACTAGAGAGCCATCGTACGCACAGGAGTCATGAAGAACACGAGCGGCATGATGAGCACCGACGAATCAAGCACGTCCGTCTCCTCGTAGCTCTGCCCAAATGCTTTGAGCTGAGGGTTCCACGCCTTCGCCATAATTTCTTCGTAGAGGTCATCGCGCGCTGCGAGCCAGACATGTCGGTTGGGACAAGGAAAGGACCGTTTATCAGCGAGGCGAAGGCCTGTCTGGGGGTCAGCAGAGGGATCGCAGTGCAGGGGGATGGTATGGACGGTGTTACCTCGGTCAATCGCAACCCTTGATTGGTCAGTGGTTTAGATCATCGGCGTATGGATTAGGGATACGTACCAAAGCATAATCTATGTACATGCATGCATGCATGCACCAGAAGTAAACCGATAATCCATGATATGAATCAGCTTTACCTTGGAGTACTAGAAATCATGATAAATAAGACCGACTTCAATCACACAAACGAGGAAAGTCACGTGCCGTGAAATGGCGCTTCCTTCCCCGAACTTCCCTGCGATAGGCACATAGACACTTAGACTTAACGCAGTCTCTCCTGACTCGTACTGACCATATGGACCTACATATGTACGAGCGAGACAGGACGGAGTCAACCTATCATATCCAATCGTACCTGGGAAAAAAAATCCCACACTCACAAGTCAGGTTCACGGCAATGCTCCACGACATCTAGTGTGTGTGTGGGGAGATCGGCGGCGACAATACGATGATGATCAGTTGGCGATAATCAAATTTGAAAACGGCGCCGAGGCTCACAATCCACCCTAAAGATGGTATCAAATCAGGAATTGGCAGGCCCGCGGTTCACTCACAGTTCCCGCACGAGCACCCTATTGGAAGGTCCGAGGGATATCACACGACCACCACGGAACAGCGGAACGGCGCGACTTACCATGTGTCATAACCCTACATCACAGAAGAATGCAAAGGTCTATTAGGGTGAGCATTGTTTACCAATCTGTCAACGCCCACCAATGGTCGGCCAAACTGTCAAGTTGACGATTTGATCAGCTGTCGGCCTATCCGGAGTCAAGCGGGGTGCTAGTAACCCACCTTCTGACCCAAGTAAATACAATCCATCCTGTAAACGGGGTCAATCACCGAGACGATGACAGCCAGGGAAAAGAAGCGCTTGCAATTCTCCATATATGTCCTAAGTAGGCGCGAGACGTCAAAGCCAATAAAGAGTAAATAAATGGGGCATACGACCCACTAGTTGAACATGATCGGCAGCTCCGTTTCCGATTCTGGTCCCGCAGAGTTCAAATGGGTATACGAAAAATTGAAAGGCAAACATGAATACGTGCCTTACAGGCTTTGACCCCTTGTGGCCGTCCAAGTGGAGAAGTTCGATCTCAGAAAGGTCCTTACCACCTAGTGATTACGACAGCCATATGTTTCGGATGTCAAGGAAGTCTGTTAGTGGGAGATAGTGCGTACCATGAATCGTGTACCTGTACTAGAGTGGTCACATGGACACCAGTGATAGATGGAAGATACACGCACATGATCTGAAGAGACCCATCTGGATTCTTATTCCTTAATCTTTCAAAGATAAAATCGAGGTATGCTGTAGCCACATATCAAACTTGTACTGCATCCTAGATTAAAAAGAAAGTATCAACCATTTGCTTCCTGAGTAAACCCAAGACGAATGAGTGCGTAAAGGGTGAATGAGGAGTCGCGGATCCAGGATGCACTAGATGGAGCTCAGCGTGCTGGTAATCAGCGCGAACAATACGGCTGTACCGGTAATCCCTACATGGGGTAAATGTCTACGAACACAGACCGAACAGGTGGATATATGACGTACCAGTTCCTGGTTCCACCAATATACTCTGGCAGACTGAAGGTTGGACTAGCCACAACAGCGCCTGGGTGCGAACCTCGGATGCATGAAACCTGTACGCCACAAAAATCGGCTCTTACCTGTAGGTTCGTATATCAAAAGCTTGAGCGCCAGAGCGCTGCGGTGGACAGCCTCTTTCCAGGACCCCTGGTAGGTGGATTTGCGTATCCAATTATTCCAGTATTCGTTAGTCGACTAGACAGGGTCAGTGACTGATTTCAGACAGGACGAATCAGACGAGGGGGCAAAGCAACCATACAAGGAATAAGTGCTCCAATGATTGCTGCCAATCGGCCCTTGTCATTAAATTTGTGTCGTGTGAGACAAATATCAATGTGACAAACCTTGGTAAGCAATGGGTCATCATTTGGCCTCAGCTTTGACGTCCCTTCGATGAGTACTTATTGCGAATCAGAGACAAGACTGACACTTGATAAATAGGCTGAAAACCTACGCTCGAGAGGTACAGCTAATCTATCTGCAAGTTCCTGTGTAGGCTTTGGCTCCGGCGCAGATGCTTTCTTATCTGGACATATCCTTAACACGAATGTAAGCCTCTGGCCTTCGATAAGCGAAAAGTCACAGCAGGCCGAGGGGCCGAGGTGTCCATTCGGGGTGAGGTCCAGGGAATCGATTTCGACTTCCGGGGTAGGTACGTTGTCCAACGTGACTTCTGAGATGTAGCGGAGATCCAGCTCAAGGTCGGGAGACTTGAAGAGAACTTTGTTTTGAAAGCAGTATTCTACGGAATCGTCGGACACGAATTCGGTCGTGTGAGCGTCGCGAGCATAGTTGAATGCTGGTGCACATTCCATGCGGAGGGATGCTATGCCGCGGACAACCTTGGGTGGTGTGAGCAGCGATAGTAACTAGTGGGACCTACATACCTCCACACGGCGGATCAACCAAAACAGAGAACTTTCACCATTGGCTTGGCGAGGTAAGAAGTCTGCACATGTCCTCCTGTGAGCGGGACATCCACACTTGAAGCAGGGTACGTACCTGTGACGGTGGCCACGCCCGCATCATTCAAGAATCTGGGCAACGGATCATATGTATGACAGGGATGCTAAAGCTATTACTGTCACTCACTTGGTCTGCAGAACGTTTGAGCTAGGGAGATAATTCTGCTTCGTAGTGAAGGGAACGGTTGGCGTAATGGAGAAATGGCCGCCCTGGATGGAGGTGACATGGGAAGCTGAATCGAGAGACGCTTACGAGGCTAACCTTGTGCTTGTCCAGGATGCGGGCAAAGACCGAAGGAGAATCGAAATTTGGGATACAGTAACTCTCAACTAGGAATAGGGGCGTATCTAGGATCAGCCTCCCATGTCATGTTGTCAACGTGGAGGGGCCCATCACACGCATGTCCCCGACAAATATAGGAAAGTTCAAAGTTCACCTGAACCATCTAGGCTAACCTGCAGGGCCATTGTCAGAAATGCACACGACCAATGATTTTATGGACTCACCAGGGCTGCAGTCCTCAGATTGCCAATGCTTGCCAACCGGTGATAAGTGCGGGGGTGAGACGAATGACGCGATACTTGGACTCACAGTGCGTGGTCTGCGAGTGGGAGATAGTCTCGCTCCTTGGTTGGGTCTCGAACGTTCATGATGGCAAAGGTCGCAGTTGGGTGATGTTCTGCTACCTCGACTCAGGAGCGCCGGCCTTAGTCACGTCGCCGATCACATGACGATGTTCGCACATGTGTTTCATGTCCCAGACTAACCTATCGCATCGAGACATCGCAAGGCAGTGAGCCGCAAAGTTGAAGGAAGGTTGATTAAGATTATCGAGCGAGTCGGATTATCGCACACCAATCCGACGTCGTTGCTGGGTCAACGGTGGTCCGGTTGCGAAGGGCACTGGGATCAAATGCTGGGCAGTTCTCGGAGCAACGACTTTCCACCGGAGCCGACTTGCTTGTGGACTATGATTACATACACACTAGCTAAAGCATGCGAACGTGCACCCCGCAGGATCACTCCAACTTGCAACTGCTACGCAATTAGGGGGACCTCCTTGCTCCAATTTCCTGCAGGAAGAAAGGCAGCGACACGGTCTCTGAACAACTTTCGGACCGATGGGAAATACGAGCCTGAGGCTTGAAAGCTTGAACACTCAAACTGTCTGCTCAGATATAGCCACCATTGCGACAGATTGTTCAGGGCATCTCAGGTGTCTCTCCTGATGAGTTCCGTGACGCCGGAACCCTGGCCTGAAGAAGCACGCGTGACATTGACTATACATAGCCGAATATCAAGGCAAAGAGGGAGTGCGCGAATCGAATAAGTAGCCTCCGTCTGCCCATCCCAATCTGCACCCTGCACCCTCTTCCTTGTCTCATCATGTCCCCCCCCGACGCCGAGCAAGGCTTCGCTCCCTCTCGCCCCGCCCTCGAGCCATACGAACGGGATGCGGGCGATAAGCCCCCTTTCGTTCTGTCATTGGCAGAGATTAAGCTCTTAGGCATCACTGGGGTAAGCCCCCGGATCCGTATCTTCTTGTCATCTCTTCTGATAGTTGTACAGGTTGGATTCTTCCTGGATGGTATAGTGAAACTCCACTCATTGACATCACCCCGCTGAATATTCATGCAGCATATGACTTGTTTATCATCAATGTCCGTCCGTCCGTCGTCCCATTTTTATTCGGATGCTTATCTCCTGTATTGCCAGCCTGTTTCCACCATGTTGCAGTACAGATTGTACGGGGGGAAGAGTCTCCCCAATGACCTCCAGGGTGTCCTGAAGGCAGCTGCCAACATCGGCAGTGTCATTGGCCAATTCGGTTTCGGTATGTGGGCGCAAGACCACTTGTCCATAACCTGTCAAATTCACTTTTCATGTCCAAGGTTACTGTGCCGATGCTTTCGGCCGTAAAGCAGTCTGTCAGTTCTCTATATTTTGACAGATGCCGAATACTGACACAAGGTTCATCTCAAGACGGAAAAGAATTAATGCTGATCATCTTCGCCACGATTCTGTGCATCTCATGCCCAACTGGTAAGCATGTCTAGGTCCATTTGTGTCATATATGGCAGTCCATAACGTGTTCCCCATTGCCAAGGTGATCTCTCGCCAAGAGGTTCCTTGATCTGGCTCACAGTATTCCGCGTCATCCTTGGCATTGGTGTCGGAGGGGACTACCCCATGTCTGCATCCGTGACCACCGACCGAGCCGTCATCCGCAAGCGTGGTACCCTTCTGGCATACATCTTTGCTAATCAGGGCTGGGGCAGCCTTGTCGGCAGCTTGGCGACTATCATCGTCCTTGCTTGTTACAAACATGTCATGAACGACGAAGGCGAGACATCCAAGGTCGACGGAGGTCCGTACTATCACATCTTCGAACCGCCTAGTGTGTACTGACTTGACGTGTGACACCAGTGTGGAGAATAGTTGTCGGCATTTCCTTGATACCCGCATTCGGAACCCTGTACCAGCGCTTGACCCTCCCAGAAGCGGAGAGATACAAAAGGGCCAAAAACATGTCCACGGATGAAAAGGACGATCTCAAGGATGGGGCCAAGGGTTGCAACTCCAGCGATCGTTCGTACGATGTTGATAAACCCAACGCGGAATTGGAGCAAAAAGCCCACTTTAATGGTGCGTCCGTCCAAGTAGTAATGACATCGCTTCATCGACCGATCGTGTCTGCAGAGTTTATCGAGTATTTCTCCGAGTGGCGCCATGCAAAGATCCTGATCGGAACCTGCGTTTGCTGGTTCCTGCTAGACATCGCGTGAGTACTTCCTTGTCCCTTGTTCGGGGCATGTGTTGATATCTCCCCCTTCCCAGCTTCTACGGCATCAACCTGAATCAGAACGTTGTGCTTCAGTCGATCGGCTACGACGGCAAGACAGGAACATCTTGGGAAAAGCTCTTCAAGATATCCACAGGAAACATAATCATCACCGCTCTTGGGTTTGTACCTGGTATGTCGTCTTTCAATCTTCTAGTATGTCGTATATAACCTTACCTTGTACCACACAGGGTACTACGTTTCCGTCCTCACGATCGAGAAGCTCGGTCGCAAGGTAATCCAAATCCAAGGCTTCTTTATGACAGCCCTCTTTTGTAAGCGTGTCTAATTCATCACAGCTGCAATCGTCTGTTGACATTTCTTTGACAAGTGGCTATTCTAGCGGGCAAGTTCCATACCCTGAACAATGCTTCGTTCATTGTCTGCTTCGCTTTCCTCCAGGCGAGTCCATCTTTTCACTATGGTCTCTGGTCTCTGACTAACCTACTCTGCAGTTCTTCTTCAATTTCGGCGCTAACACGTGAGTAACCCCGTACCACTACCCAATTGACCACAGTCATGACCCGTCCTCTTTATCCCATAGGACGACATACGTAAGTATACCTATGATGGCAGTCTATATATACCTAACTCGAATGGTTACAGTGCTACCCTGCTGAAGTATTCCCCACAAAATACCGCGCTTCTGCACATGGTATGTCCGCAGCCTGCGGGAAGGCCGGAGCCATCATCTCTGCGCTCGTATTCAACACATTGACGTCCAAGATCGGGACGCCAGCCGTACTCTGGAGTGAGTCCTCAACCTTCCTGTTCGTTCGCTGTCACTGACCCATCCTGTGCGGTGCGATACAGTCTTCTTCGCATGTTGTCTCCTCGGAGCTGGTGCGTCTGTCCCTTTCTTTTTTTTTTCGTGAGGGCGGTTTGCTGAATGTGAGGGGTAGCTTTCACGCTTCTTCTCCCTGAAGTCGCGGGACGTGATCCGGATGCTATTCTCGCTGAAGAGCTGAGGGAGAAGAGGCTGCAACAGCGACGATGATCGGTGTCCACAGTGTGGCCACTTGTAGGATATGAATGAAATTATGTACATGCATAATCTGGGTGGGGGCGGGGACGGGGACAGGGGGGTACCCATTGGGCTATCATGATCAGTCACGCCAGCCCTTTTTTAATCACACACATGCTAGTTCCTTTTTGTTGTCGTATTCTGCACCTCTCTCTCAATGTGCAACATGTAGTATGTATCCCACATGCACTGGGGTGCTGTCAGAGTGGTGCTCGAAGTGCAAATCACCCCTCATCTGGGGCGAGTCCTTATGCTCCTCGAATAATGTAGTAGCTAGCAGCAACACTATGATACTATGGACCGGTACATTATTTAAACATAATA
>Ga0307518_10004154_pt1 | contig 10383 bp, 6 predicted proteins | sample 25_EM_MG_FD_203889 | JGI IMG/M metagenome (GOLD analysis project Ga0307518, IMG submission 203889) | Populus trichocarpa ectomycorrhiza microbial communities from riparian zone in the Pacific Northwest, United States - 25_EM | ecosystem: Host-associated > Plants > Roots > Unclassified | place...
AAAAATAAAAAAAAAATTAATTTTTAATTAAAAAATTAAATTTAAAAAAAAAACATTTTACACCGCGTTTCGCAACAATGACAAAATACAAAGCTATGGCTTCTCTTATGTTTTCAAAACTATAAGTTTAAAATCTTTCACTGGCTCGGAAATTCTCTTTCTTCGGAGCCAAACGGACTATCCATTTGAAAAAAAAAAAAAAACAACAAAATAAAAGTCAAAGAGGACTCTATGGGCTTTTAACTTTTGTCACAAAAGCCAGATTTCTTTTCTAAGGCCAATCTGATGTGACCCAATAGGAAAACGGGCCTAGTGAATTTGGGTTGAGTCCAAGTCAGTGAGTCCCCGTGCTCATTATGGGTACGGCCGGGTTGTAATTTGAACTTTTGAAGACCAATTTATAGGGGCATTGATTTAAGAATAATTAAGGGAACTCGGAGAAATTTTTGCCGCATTACAGAAGATTAAATTTTAAAAAAAATCTTTAGTAAATTAACAATAGAATTATATTAAATTTGGTATTATTTACGTGATTTTAAAAACATATATAATTAAAAATATGTGTCTCATTTTAAGCATGGATGAGTATGAATGATCAATAGAGATTTTTTCAATAATATTTTTAGAGTTTTCCTTCAATTTTTTCTATACGGAAAATCAAAACAAAATATTACTTTTATTATACTCAAATATTGAATTATTATAATTCATCTATTAATTTGTTCCCTGCTGAAATTATTAAGAAAGATATTTTCAAATTTGATTATCAAGATATTCTCCTCTTCATGTGTGAGGGAAAGTAAATCAATACTATTTTTTTTAATTAGGAAACGAAATCAATATTAAATGAGGTTCGAAATCCCTTACCATGGAGTGACTTCCACAGTTTCTTACAAGACCAGAATGTTATCTCAAGCACGAATTGTACCCTGCAAACAGGACTACGACAACAATATTACCTCAACATTGAACGTGTCTGTCTCTTCTGTCGACTCTTATGTTGAAGGACGGGCTTTGCAGGGGATTTAAGGAACTAAAACATGGATTGGTGAGCTTAATGTGACATTGGTGGTGGACTACGGTTATGCTAGGGTATCTAGGTTTCCTCGGTGGCCTCAACTCGTGGTGGTTGTGTGCGAGGATGTGGTGGTTCCGGTTTCGATGAGTGGTGATTCCGGGTACTTGATTGATGGGCCTGCGAGATGAAGTGGCAGTCATGCAGTCAGGGGTAATTAAATTTGTAAGGGTCCATAAATTCAAACTTTTTTTGGGTCTTGGATTTAGTTGCCTGCAGGCTGCAGTGTGTCGTTGTTGGTTGCCCTTTTCTTGAACTTAAACTACACGGACAAGACAAGACCAACGCTACCGAGGGAAATTGATCGGATTTCTCATATCATTTTTTGAAAAATAAAGCATCAATCGGCAAGGTTTAGCCGTTCAATTCTTCTGAACGGCTCAAAGAGTGTCTTGTAAAATATGATAATTATTGTTTTTTAAAATATTTTTTATTTAAAAATATTTTTTTATTTTTAAAAAATTTTAAACAATCTAAAAATATATAAATATTAATTTTAAACAATAATATTCAAAATTTAGAGAAATATCACTCAAACGGCCCCGAAAACAAAAGTTATAAATCATGACCATATAAATGCACAATATTCCCGTCATGGTAAAGGTACCTAAATCAATATATATATATTTTTTTTTTCTAATTCAGAGCTCTTTTCCTTAAGAAAACATCGCCAGGTTTTTTTTTCCAGTTTCAAAAGAAATATATTCAAATCAAAAAAATCAAAATTGATATATTAATAATGCTATTACCCCTTTACCTTTCCTGTCTGGAGCATCCTTCCCTGCCCATAGGAAGGAGGAAAATAAGAAATGAATAAAAGGCGAGATGGCCAGATGGGATCTGTTCCCTGTATGCCCATAGCACCCCTGGGCCATAACCTGCTCTTAAAATAAACGACCCAATTTGCTGTCGTATTGGTTCATAGCCGCAAGAAATAAATTTTTTTTCAAAAAAATCACATACACTAAGACCATGTTTGTTTTCCAGAAAATAATTTTCAAGAAATTATTTTTTAAACTTTACTGTATTTGTTTGCTATTAGAAAAGTTGGTCAACAGAAAACACTTTCCAGTCAAAGGAAAATTTGGCTTGGTTTCCAGGAAAGTGTTTTCCTGAAAAATTTGGGTGGAAAACATTTTCCGGAAGTTGTGAAAAATTTAGAAATGTTATATTATTTGCTAATTATATCAAATTTGGTCCTCAAACTTTTAATTGTTATATATATATATATATATATATATATTGTTTTGAATATTTATCTTTTAATTTCATCTCTTAAAATTTAATTTTTATATTAACTTTGGTTCTCATTTTTATAATTATTATTTATTTTTTTCTTATCATTTTTTTATTGAAATTTTTTTATCTATCAAATTTGATCCTCATTCTTTTGATTGTTACTTATTTTATTTGAAATAATTTATGAAATGTTAATTATTATTATTTTAATTTATTCATCTTTCATTTTTATTTTATTTTTTTAGATTTGATTTATATTATTTTGATTATTATTTATTTTATTTAAGATAATTTATGAAATTATATTTTTTTTTAATTTCATCTTTATTCAATTTTTTAATTTGTAAGATTTGTTCCTCATTATTTTAATAAACTTGAAAAAATAAAATATTAATAAGTTATTTTCCAACTTATTTTCCATGACATAACCAAATACTGGAAAATATTTTCCAACTTATTTTTCATTACAATACCAAATATCAAAAAATAATTCACTTTTTTTAAATTTAATTTTTCAAAATAAAAAACTTTCATCAAACAAACAGGTTAAACACCATAGTTCCATCATTCCCATGCCCATAAAACAAAAACCAAGGAAATGGATGGGATTTCTTATCTTCTCTCTCCATATCTCCCTCTCAAGATTTCAGATTACAAAAGAACCCACCAATGACAATTTACTCACTTCTTTAAGTTAAAAAGAAAAGGAGATAAAAAAAACAAAGAGAGAGACAAAAGCTTCACTTCACCGCTTAATCGATGGACTCTATTTTTGCTAACCAATCTCTCTCTCGCCTCAAGCTCTCTCCAAAACTTTCAAACCCTTCTTCTTTCTTTTCCTATCAATCTCCACTGCACCTCAGACCAACCCGTTGTAGAAAACCCTACAATTCCATCAAGCTCTTTGCTGTCCAAAGCCAACAAGAAACACAAAGCCCACTGCAAGAAACCATCGAAAACTTTGAAGACGAGGAATCGTATGGAGAGGTCAGCAAGATCATTGGAAGCAGGGCACTTGAAGGTGGTACAGGCATGGAGTACTTGCTAGAGTGGAAAGACGGTCATACGCCTTCGTGGGTCCCATCGGATTTCGTAGCTAAAGACGTGGTGGCAGAGTACGAGACACCATGGTGGACGGCAGCCAAGAAAGCCGACGAGTCGTCTTTTAGTCAGATTCTATCAGAGAATGAAGATGGACTCCGTGACGTCAATGCTGTGGACAGTGACGGACGAACAGCTTTGCTTTTTGTATCTGGGCTCGGCTCTGAGCCGTGTGTTAAGCTTTTAGCCGAAGCTGGAGCTGACTTGGATCATAGAGACAATAGTGGTGGCTTGACGGCTCTTCATATGGCAGCTGGGTATGTCAGGCCGGGTGTCGTCAAATTATTGGTTGACGTAGGTGCTGATCCTGAGGTGAAGGATGATAGAGGATTAACTCCCTTTGATTTGGCTAAGGAAATTTTAAGAGTGACCCCAAAAGGGAATCCAATGCAATTTGAAAGAAGATTGGGGTTAGAAAGTATAATAAGGATTTTAGAAGAGGAAATATTCGAGTACGCTGAGGTACAGGAAATATTGGAGAAAAGAGGGAAAGGGAGGGATATGGAGTATTTGGTAAAATGGAAGGATGGCGGTGCCAATGAATGGGTCAAAGCAAGGTTCATAGGGGAGGATTTGGTGAGGGATTTTGAGGCAGGGTTAGAGTATGCCGTGGCAGAGGGGGTGATGGGTAAGAGACTGGGTGATGAGGGGAAGAATGAGTATCTTGTGAAATGGACGGATATTGATGAGGCCACGTGGGAGCCTGAGGAGAATGTTGATCCTGATCTGATTAAAGAGTTTGAGGAGGGACAGATTAATGTAGAGGTTCCATCAAGTAGTGATGGGTGCCCAGGTGAGTAATTGTGGGCAATGAATGATATGGGAAAATTTCAAGACAAGTCCAACAATTCGACAAAAATCCTTTCTTCGAAAAAGAGTTGAAAATTAGGAGGAAACCATGATTGTGTGAATTTTTTTGTTTTGGATTGATTTCAATAACTGATATTGCTTTTATTTATTTGATTGATTTTATTTTTTTTATTAATATATATATATATATATTCATTTTCCACAGTTCCATTAGCTTTTATCATGTGCTTGTTTAATCAAATAGAGATAAAAATAAAATAAAATTGAGAAGCATATAAACGATTTGTAGTTTTGTTAACTGGAACTAATTTCACTTAAATTATTGACTTTTTATTTAATTTTAGCAATTTGGAATTGGATTCAACACTCACTGATGAATTTATAATAAATAAAATTAAAATATTTATAGCTTTCACAAAACAAAAAGAAGTGTTTTTTTTTATCATCATTGTTCACCTCCTCAAATAACACTATAAATTACAGAAGTGTTTTTTTTTTATTTTTAGTTCGATACGCCAACTTTTATTTTATGCAATTTATCTCTTTTTAACCCAAAGTAACATTTAAATGCATATTTTTTTTAAGAGAAAGAATTGAATTGAAAGAAAGGGGATTGGAGTGGAAAAAATGGGTAGAATAGATAACAAATTTGAAAGTTGTTATAAAACCTCATTTTAGCCCCCATAGTTTTTAGTTATTAGGTAACTGATCCCTTTAATTTAAAAAAAATTAATTTTGATACCAAACTTCATTTCCTTATTTCTTAGTCATTTTTTACTGGGGAGAAAGAGAGATGGTCGCTAGTGTAGAGAGAAAAAGTGGACGTTGATGATGATTATAGCCACCTAAATGGTTGATTTTTATTTCAAATGGTTCCGTATGACGAGGAGACTTGAAATGAAGCGTTTTTTTTACCTTGAAAATGTCTAAAAATCATATCTCAACTTGGGAAGATTTTGGATTTTGTGTGGTTTTGTTTTTGCTTTTTTGAAGGCCATGAATTGGTTTAATAAGGTTCTTAGGATGTTTTCAAGGTGTTTTTGGTTCAAAATGGGTTGAAAATGAGTTTGTTTGTAAGAAAAAAAAAATCTAGATCCCTGTTTTTACGGCCATCATAATGGTCGGATTCTAGGAATTCCCAAACAATACGTCGTTTTTCGATGTAGGTGACGCTTCTTCTTTTTAAATGATTGAGGCAGATGACATGTTGTTCACCTCATTAACTTTTTTTTAAAAAATAAAAGCTTGCGAGCTTGGGCCTGACTTAGCAGGCTCACGCGTGGGCCATTTCTTGATGGTTCAGGTGCTAGGTCTGGCTTAATTCTTTTTTTTATATATATATAATTTTAAATGTTATTTTTAATTAATTCCTTCTTTTCTATGTATTTTTGAAAATAATTATTCTATTTGTGTTTTAATTAATAACCCTCTTGTTTGATTTTTTTCCATTTATTTAGCCTTTTTTATATTATGATTATTTTTTAATAATATTAAGAGTGTTTAATTTTTTAAAAAATAAAACAAATCAATAAAAAATATCTAATTATTTGCAGAATTCCTATATTTTTATTTAATGACTAAAGAGCCATTCAATACTAATATTACAACTTTACAATAAATGAAAAAAAGAACAAAAACTTGGTATTTCATTTGACACCTTGTCTTCAGTACAAAACAAACCTTAATTTTGTAATTCTCATTAACATAAATGGCATAAAACTGAAGAATGGTCTTATGCCAATAAAAAATTAGTTCCAAAATTGTCGAGTAAGAATGAACCTCTCTTACTTCATCTACTACATTTAGAGCCGTGTTGGGTGCGGTAATCTAACTTCTTACAATATGAAACAATGGTTTCTTCAAAGGGAAACATATAAACAGATGAAAGAGAGAGTTACTTACACTACAACGAACAATGAAAATGTGAAGTGAAAGACAAAAAAGATTCTAACCTTGATGAAGAGATCGGAGGAACAAAGACCTGAGAGACTTTGAGTTCGGATCCAGTTTAAGTTTTTGTTTTTAAAGTGATCTTTAGTAAAATGACATGGCACTCAATGAGAGAATCTCATTATTTCAAGATAAACCCATAAATTATTTGGCCAAAATCTGATGATTTTAGGTTCAATTTTGGTTTAGAAGGAAAAAAAGTTTTTTTTTTTTTTACCAAGAAAAAGAAGATATATATGGAAGATTGATTTGTCATTTTTTATCATTTCGTATCTAATATATATGATGTTAATTTGATTATTTTGTTATATTAATTTTTTTTGTTGATTAATAATGTAAATGATAATTTTTCTAATATGAAACAATATGCTAAATGTAATTTTTCTGTATTCATTTCACATAGTTTCGTTGCTCTCGAACCACTTAGATTTTGATTCAATTTTTAGTTTTATCATTATCAAAAAATTAATTACGAGAGAAGAAATCATAATCTTACGATCTCCTGATCAATAACCTTAACATGCCTAGATTTACTCAGAACCATCAAAACTTCTATACTCTTCATGGGCTTACACCCATCAAACTTACGTTCTCCCGAGGATATAAAAGTGCTCGAAGGGATCACGGAGCAATCCATTAGGCTTTAAGGATTAGATCCAGGCGAGCATTAGCTCAAATTCATTAGCGTAGGCCCTATACGAGGGCGGGACCCATCTAACTTGGCAGCAGATTTTATTACACTTTCCATGTTTACTCCCTCGTGATTCAAACATCAAAACCCCTGGTAAATCCTTCTCGCTGTGTCAGGTTTGTTTGTTTGGTATTACCTGTCCATTCCTTTCTTGGCATCCTATCATAATTACCTTCCCTCTCCTATACCAAACCCCACAAACCCTAACAAACAACACATCTATCTCCTTAATTCTCATTTATCTCTCTCGAAGCAGTTTTCAAGGTTGGAAAAGATGCACGCCAAGACGGACTCGGATGGAACCAGTCTTGACAACTCATGGCTACCAAGGTCACCAAGAAGGCCGTTATACTACGTTCAAAGTCCATCAAACCATGACGCGGAGAAAATGTCTTATGGGTCAAGCCCGACCGTGTCACCAGCACACCTTTACTACCACAGTTCACCAATTCACCATTCTCGCGAGTCTTCTGCGTCAATATTCTCCAATTCACTCAAGATCCCAAGAAGTTTATCTGCTTGGAAACATATAAGGATTGGCAACCAAGATGGTGCTGTTCATGATGGTGCTGAGGGTGATAAGGATGGTGATGATTGGGGGAGTGGTGCACGTAATGTGAGACTGTATTTCATTGGGTTCTTGTTCTTTGTTCTGCTGTTCACTGTCTTTTGTTTGATCTTGTGGGGTGCAAGCAAGGCTTACGAGCCTGAAATTTCAGTCAAGGTAAGTTTATTTTCTTCTAAATATTTACCGAGTTGACTCGGTGGCTCTCTGCCGTGTCAAATAACGAGTCAGTTTCTGTATGTCCTGTGGGGGAAATGGAATAGTTGGTGATGATGGGCACAGGGGTACTATAAATGTGGATTAGGATCAGACTGTTGTTTTTAGGTTTGCGTAATCCCTTATTTTTAGCCTTTAATCATGTCAGTAATTCATTTGATTTTGTTTAAAAATAATTAAAGTAATTCATGTTTAGGAATAAAAAATAAAAAGTGATCCGAAAGGTGTTTTTTTGTGCGTTCTTTTTAAGCAGAGCATGGTGTTCGAGAATTTTTATGTTCAGGCAGGGAATGATCAATCGGGAGTGCCAACAGATATGCTGTCCTTGAATTCTACGGTCAAGATTCATTACAAAAACCCCGCTACCTTTTTTGCCGTCCATGTCACCTCTACCCCTCTCGAGATTCACTATTTCCAGCTGAAACTTGCCTCTGGACAGGTAAACTCTGTAGTGCTCGCATCTCTCCAAAACCTGCTTTATCCTTGATTTTCAATAATAGCTAATGGAGGAAGGATAGGATGGTCATTGTGGGTGGCAGTGGGAGGTTCAAGATTTTGTTTGGTAGTAGGACTTTAACCTTTACAGGGCTGTTCTGAGGAAGGACTTCCGGGTCATGGAAGGATTGTTGGAAGGCTATTGGCTACAAATCTGGAGTGCCTGTAAAAGACTGCAAGGACAGCCTCTCTTTATTCGGAGATGTGGTGGAACCCAATGACTTGAGTCGGATGGATCTGGTTTCTTTGTTTTCTTTTTCTTGGCTGTTTTGTCAATTTTTATCTGCATTGAGCTGTGGGCCTTGGAAAGAAAAATCTCTATATCGGAAAAGTCTGTCCCACTTGCTGGACTCGTATGGGATTCTAAAGTGTCTCTGTGTGTCCTAGAATGTTTGTTCGAATGGGAGAGTAAATTATGTCATTGCAACTCGAGGAGACAATGCCTTCGAGATTCATTTACATATCGATTCATGCATGTGGACCTTCATATTTCATAAAACAACCAACCAAATTATTCGATTTTGTAATCTGTGAAGCATGCAACGATCGAGTTCTGTGAAGATTTAGAAGTGAAAAACGGTGTCCAAATATTGCTGTGTGATTTTCTTTTTTCAGCTTATTATTGTTTGGGTATAATTAATTTGTTGTGGATTGGTAAAATAGATGAAGAAGTTTTCTCAATCGAGGAAGAGCAAGAGGACGGTGGCAACGGTGGTGCATGGTTCCCAAGTTCCCCTATATGGAGGGCTGCCGCTTCTCTCTAATGCTAGAGCGCATGGTAACAAAGTTGCACTGCCTCTGAACCTGACATTTGTCTTGAGGTCCAGGGCCTTCATTTTGGGAAGATTGGTGAAGTCAAAGTTTCATAAGCGTGTTAGATGCACTGTTGCTCTTACTGGCCAGAAACTCGGCAAGCCCCACAGGTTGACAAATGCATGTGTTTATCACTGAATGATGCACAGCTACAGGGGGCATATGTTCGGTTCATTCTTTTGCCATCCACAGTGTTGCTATCTTCTTCATTTCATTTCATTTGGTCTTGAAGAACGGAGAGATGTATGCAATGTAAATTTCAGTACCACATTGTTACAAATGTTTAGAACATAAAATTGGAGCTAATCCTTTAAGGGGTTTAGATGGTTTTGCAGTGTGCCGTCTCCTCCTTTTTTTTTTTTTTTTGAAACGTAGGTGTCCTCTTCTTTAAACGTTGGTGGTTGATTGGGAACCAAATTGGGCTTGCTGTTCACTTATTGGGATTTGATCATAAGCTGATAATACCTTTGCCTGGTCCAACAAGTGGTATTGGAGATGACGGTTTGTTTTTCACATGTTTAGATGGCATTGTTAGCTTTTTATAATTCCCTTAATGAGATATTATGGAGTGAGTTTTAACCTGTTTTTTTTTTAAATTATTTTGGATTGTATTGATTTGTTAATGTTAAAAATAAATTTTTAAAAATAAAAAAATTATTATTTTGGTATTTTTCCGAACAAAAAATACTTTAAAAAAAAATCGTTATCACACTTCCAAACACCCTTTTAGTATGTTTGATATTGTTGTAGTTTTTGCGGTTATATTTTAGTTGTAGTGTTAAAAAAGCAAATTTAAAAATTATGTATTTGGTTAAAATTGTTAAGAGATGAATTTTTTCATGTAAAATAAATAAAAAAACATTTTTTATAAATAAAAACATGTTATTTTAGTTTTTTTTTTAACAAAATCAAGATTTAAAAAACAGGGTCATTGCAAAGAAAAAATTTATTTTACTAGCCAAACTGTTTTTTCTTAGCAGCAAGATAAAAAAACAGAATTTATCTTGGTACTAAATAATCTTTTAGCCAAATAAAATCTACCACCATGAAAGTAAACTTTGGAATGCGATCGATGATGAATTTGGCATCGTTACTTTCAGATTCAGTGAATAGGTGAATGAGTTATTAACAATTTATATGAACCGATGTCAACGAGTCCATAATTGATCTTTTACGTGTATTAATATGCTGTAAAAACTTGGAGCATTTTGCTCTGTAATTATCAGTTGTCATAGGGGTTTGAAGAAGCTGGCATGTAGGCCTTTGATAGCCAAATTCCATGCTGCGGCAACTACCAATAGAACACTTAGAACAATGCCTAAGCATCCAAGTCCTAGATTAAGACACCACAAGGCATCGTGACCTTTTTGATGGGGTTTCTTAATCAAGATCCACATGAAACATGGATAAGCCAGTGTTAAGGGTAAG
>Ga0307518_10004156_pt1 | contig 10380 bp, 5 predicted proteins | sample 25_EM_MG_FD_203889 | JGI IMG/M metagenome (GOLD analysis project Ga0307518, IMG submission 203889) | Populus trichocarpa ectomycorrhiza microbial communities from riparian zone in the Pacific Northwest, United States - 25_EM | ecosystem: Host-associated > Plants > Roots > Unclassified | place...
AGGTGCCAAGTGGGCCAATTACAAGAGTTAGGGTAAATAAGCTTAAAAAGGAATTGAATGGACTTGTTCGTAACATATGGAGCAAGATGGACCTAGAGTAGCTTAGGACACCTAGGAAGCATGAAGGAAAGCCTCTAATTCATCTAATCCAAGTCCAAGAAGAGCCTAATTCGTGTGGATCAAAGAGTTGATGTGTCCGACCCCATAACAACCTTGTTATGCTTATTTCTCCTAATGTTACAATGATAGAAAGTCAACAATTTATTCTCCTAAACAAGCAAGTAAAGTAATTAAATCAACAACAAATAGGGAAATTGGCTTTATTATTTGTCCAAGTTATACAAGAAAATCCAAGCTAAACAAAGAACTAAAACGGCGGCAAATCAGGTCAGAATTTTCCTTGTCTACAAAGGACTTATAGAGCGGCAACTACTCCTATGAATCCAAGGAAAGGCTATTCAACTATAACAACTTATAAACTAGGAAAATCAGATTATTTAGCTTTTATTTTCTTTGCTACATACAGCAACAATACCAAACTTTGTGTTATTTTTATTTCTTTATGTTTTGGGTTATATTTGGATTTAATTGTAAGTGGACTTCATATAAGTCCACATAAAGGGCCTACTAGGGTTTATTTTATTCTAGAGTCAGTATAAATAAAGTCATAATTAGACATGTAGGGTTACGCAATTTAGATTAATAAAACTTCTTTGTTACACTTTGTTGTATGAGTTGATGAGATATTCTCCCTTCCTTGGTTCTCTAAAAAACTGAAAATGACTTATCGAAGAACAACTGACTTCGTGGAGTCATCCTTATTCTTCTCATTCGTGAATCAATATTTGTTGGGTAGGGGTTTCCGTTTCTAATAGTATTGATGTCTAAGAACAAGTTATATTTTTGTCACACTCCTATCAAATCTGAATATGTGGCTTTCCAGGAATCGGTGTCTTTGCTTGTGGGTTACTTGACCGCATGTTCAAAATATTCGCATCATTTAAGAAGGCAACATGTTGAATCACCCTTGGTCAACCAAGATTAACCACCAAATTCACAATCTGATTCATGGACATGACCACAATTTGCTAACCTGATATGCCAACTATCTCTTTCTTTCCCTGTCCCTTATTCCCTCCCTAGTTAGGCTTTTATTGGGCTTGGGTCAGATGAAATTACAGTCTCGATTGAAGAGTTAATAGATAATCATGGACTAAATTGAAAGAAGAGGTCTTGGGCTAGGGTGGGATGAAATTCAAGACTCAATTAAAGAATTTTTATAGAATCAGAGACTAAATTAAATATAGAGAGTAAAAAGTGTATGACGCGTATTAAACATACACCAGCATGTGGCGTGTGGCAGGAGCCACTAAAATGGGTTGGCTAATTACACTTCCTCTGTCCTCCAGAAGCAGTCTTCCTAGGTGTCTATAGAAGTGTCTCGGCAAAGGCTTCCATTCAGGGCAGCGTAAGGCTTTAGCGATCATTTTTTCTTCTTTCTCTCTACTTCTCTTGGATTTTGTAGCTGAATTTCTTTTCTTCCTTTAAGGCTGTATTTTATTTTTAATTGTTAATTTCATTCCCTCTAGTTTTAACCTCTCAAAAATGAAAAATCCAAACAAGCTTTCGCAAAATCAAAGATAAATGTGGAATGATTAAATAAATAAAAAAGAGTGGCATGGCTTTTTTTAATGTATTTGTTGCATGTGATATATTGTTGATTATTGAAGAGCCTATTGGGAAAACATAGAGTTGTTCTATAGTTTATAAGTGGAAAATCGTTGAATTTTTTTCTATATTGTATCTAAAATATTTGCTGGTCCATTTATGACCTGGCTACCAGATGGGGTTTTTTTTTTTAATTAAAGAAAATGATAAAGAGTACAAAAAATAAAAATAAAAAGTTTATCTAAAAGGTACGAGAAACAGAACCATTCTGGCTTTAGATCATTTGTGTTTGCCTGGGTATGCATGCATTAGTGGGCCTCGGACAAAAAACATGGTTATGCCCATGTTTCATATTAACTTCGGCCACTGAAGCAAAGATTTGATTACACTGATCCAGAGAAGCAATTAAACTCAAAAAGAAATTAATTGCGAGGTGTAGCAAAATATGTGCCTCATATGCTACTGAGAGGAGTTGAGATATAAATGGATTCTTTACAACTTTGGCCATAAAAGAAAAGGGAAAAAAAATACATCAACTGACTACTTCTACAAGTCTAGGTTTGTAATGTAAAACTACAAAAGATAAATAAAATGTTGTCCTATCCCAGAAATGCTGCCATATTTTCCACAGCTGCTGCCTATACAGATGTCTATAGTTTTCTCTCCCTATGGCTTATTTGAGAGTGGCACCAGAATAAACAAAATGACATTAGACAACTTTCGCTTGCAAATAAGCAGAAGCGCAGAACCTTATTCAGGCTAAAATGGAGAACTCAGTAACCCAACATGAACACATGCGAAAATTCTTCTGTCTTTTGTACATTTGAAGCCGACCACATTTGTTTACCTATGAGTGGTTGTAGGCGGCATCGGATATGTCATAGGACCCATGTTCATCGGTGCACCAGGAACCATTGCTCCTGGTACTGGGGCTCTAACACCATAAGCCATGTGTGCTGGTGCTGAAAGATTCACTGGGGTGCCAACTGCTGAAACAAGGGGACCTCCTATAGGCTGGCCTATAGTTGGTGGACCATATATACCAACTCCTGGGGGACCAGCTGGGTGTGGAGGTGGTTGTTTAGCTGCTTTGCCCGAGGAACCTGCCACAGCAGAACCATTTGTTTGACCAGTTATCGGTCCTTGAGGTGTTGCAATGTCTCCATTGCCAACACTGGTGATATCGTGAATGCTGGAGCGCCTCCTATCTTTGTTCATTGAGTTAAGACGAATAAAATACTTTTGAGCATGGCTTGCTACTTGGGTAGGTGTTCTTGTCACCACAAAGTTTCTTGATATACTTCGCCAGTCACCCTTCCCATATTTGTCCAAACCAAGGAGAAATAACCTGTTCATCAGAAGGTTACAGAAGTCAATACCACCAGAAAAATTCTAATATGCCATGCTTATAGGTTCTTACTAAGTGTGTTAATTGAAAGAGAATATGCACATTGCCACAGAAGAGAACTGAGGAAAACACAGCACATGTCCTTCAAGTTTTACAATTCCAAAAACCATACAGTCATAGCTCCTCAACAAAAACACATAATAGAAACTCACATCTTCCGCTAATTATTTGTGTAGCATTGAGCAGGAAAATCCCACTGCAAACATACTAGGTGAGAGAGTATGCCTTTTGTTGTGTTTGTCTGTGTTGGGGAGGGGGGGTTGAATCACGTTGTTAGAATTATTTTTTTCCAAACCTCTGATAGCAGTCACAAAGAGGCCATAATCACAATGAAAATGAACAATTGAAATTAGCTTCGCTTCAAAGGCTTGAATGAGAGAGGTGGTGGAAAAAAAGAAAGCAATTCCATTAAAACCCTCTAGGAATCATCTTACTGGACTTCGACTGCTAAATGTGTGCAAATTTATGCAACGGTATTCTTCAATCAATCTCTCCAATTGTTGTTACAAGACTCCCTTATTCTGTAACATAAAGCCAACATAATCTACGCTCTACTAGTCTCATTATTCAAAGAGGAAAGACTTTCAACAAGGAACTGTTGCAATAATCCATAGATCTAGGCTTTTGATTGGCAATTTGAAGGAAACTGGCAAGACAATGGATGAAGAAACCAGAAAATCCAGTAATAGAAGCTAGAGCTTAATAACAGCTTCCAAACACCACAGAACCAGCAATGGATACATTTTGACCTAATACAGGAAAATCCCTGTAACCTATCCACCAACTGAACAAATCAAATGAAGCCAAAAACACGTACAAGTAGCTCCACTACTAGCCACGAGACCATTGCTTTAGCCATCCCCTGTCATCTTGGTAACAGGCTTCGTTACTTGATCAAAGATTTCTCAATTGTGATCTTTCCAAGAGACAGAAGAAACGAAGTGAAATGACTTTGACAACTAAGCTCAATTAATTTACAACAAGACCTCCCTGATCCCATGTACAGAATTTTTTTATGATTTCCCCCATGGAAGAATAAGACAAATTTACACAAATGCATCTAGTGCCATGTGGAAGCAATGGCAGAAACCACACTATTGTTTATGAATCTTTAGAATTTCCAACCTCATCACTAAAGCCTAAAGGTCATAGGGTTCAAACAAATAAAACATCCAAAATGCATAAAGGAATATAAAAGATGTTAAGGACGCAATCTGGGATGTAATTTAGTGCTTAAAAACAAGTTTACATGTATTAAATCTTCTTGAAATATTGAACGTTTTCATATCTCATTTGAATAGTCTCCCCCTGATCAATGGTATGAGAATTTATCCAACTCTAAGGTGGAGCCAAATCAGAGGGTTGCCTAAGCAAATGAGATACAGGTTTAATGTTTATCCAACTCTAAGGCCTTGAACTGTAAGCAAAGAAGAAACTTGAGACATGAATATTGTGCTTTTCTGTTTTAGATAGACAAACATCTTGTTTGAAGAGAAATAGTTGTATTAAGGCTAGGGTATGTAAGAGAGATAGCATTCTAAATCTCCAAATTTAAATTGAAATTCTTTCATCATCTCTGTCAATGGAGTAGCTCAATCAACCAAAGAACATAAATCTTTTTTCTCACTCTTCTTTAATATTACTATTATTGCAATGGAAGAGAATACAGAGAAGCAAACCAGATCCCTATTCCAAGCAATGATGCACCAAGGAAAGATTCTACTTTATACATCAGTTTCAAGCTTCCATTCACATTCTTGAAACATTAAGGTGCTCGTCTACTGGAACAACTTTCTAGACAATCAGCCCTGTCATCTTAGCTATTCTCTGACAACTGAATCTACATAACAAGGTTTCTAGCAATGCAATTCAATTAGTTTTATTGAATCTTTAGCTTTAGAATAAGAATCACCAGTCATTTCATCTCCCACAAAACTGAGGACATTTCATTTTCCCAATCCCTAGACCAGCATCTACAATTGTTGTAGGTAAAACTATGTACTAGCTGTTTTGAAACAAATAATCCAAAGCAAAATAGGAGGCTGAACACAATTCAATCAGGAATACACTAGCGTAAAAGAGAATGAAAGGGATAGTACACCCTAAAAGTCTTGGAAATCCAGTTCAGATCCCAAACATGCACAATGGTGAAAGATTCTGGTAGCAAGTGTAACAAATACTTCTCTCATGGTTTTGAAATCACCTCTTATTCACCCACTTTCTATCCTCTCAAGATTTCCAAAACCTACAGATTTGATCAGTGATTAGCTAGCCCTAGGGTACATTCAGCAGAAAATGCATAGTGAAATAATTTGAGCAAAGTCAAAGGAAAATCAAAGCTTGCAACAACTCTATCAACAATAACCACCAGGAGACCTTGATTTGAAGATAAATAAAATGATAATTTACCTGTGCTCATCCTCAGTCCAAGCAATCCCCTTACGGCGCTCTTGATCTGACCTTGAAGCTTTATTACCATGATTGGACTCGCTATTATGATGTCCTAAGTGACCACCCTTCTTTCCAGTTCCTTCATCACCAGCATGGCTCGTTGAACCTTCTGAAGAAGAACTATAACAAGGTAAAGGCACACAGCCAGCTTCAATCTGATTAATATCCTCAACCAGAAGCTCGTAGTGATGTTTAATCTCTTCTAGAGTTTTACCAGGTACATCCTCTGCAATTTTCTCCCACCGATCTGAAGCATCTTCAGGATAAGTAGCAAGGGCATTCTCGAATGCCTTGTCATGTTCTCTAGTCCACAGAGAACCACTGCCTCCTTCATCTACAGACATCTAGCCTTCTCTGAATTATCAACAGCCAAATCACTCACGAGATGAGAAAAAGATATATACCAAATTGCTCCAGAATCTAGGCCAGACTATAAGCCAGTCGCCAAAACCATGGATTTTTCTTGAAGGTTGGATCTAAATTATTTCTATATTTGGTATCACTAACAACCGGATTGACAGTAGACTATAATTATGGAAAGCAGGATATGTAAAGCTATAGAGGTAAGCAAGAAGAGGAAAGAAGATAGACACCAGAAAAGGCCAAGAAAGATGAACCAGAGTTCACCTCCAATAAAAACCACACAGCCCCAGTGGAGTACGTGAAGAGTTCAATGGTGATTTGCTCCTCAATTCAAAAACTTGGACTCTTGTGAATTACTGACCTACTGATAAATGAAAAGGCATCGAAGTATGGTTAGACCATGAGAAATATCTGAAAAATCACTAATTAAAAGATGCAATAAATAGCAGCAAATAAAAATATACAGAAAATATGCCACGGTGAATCTAAGGGTAAATGGTAATTAGGGCACTGGACAGTGAGATATGAAAGAGACAATGGAGAAACCAAACAAAGAAGAATAATAACTCAGAGGCCTACAGTGAATAATAAGAGTATTCACAAGGCCATTTCTAATTCCAACAAAAACAAGTTAACTGTGTGCCCTACTTGACAACAACAGTTTTAACAGCACAGGCCCACAAATAATTTATCACTCCACAACACTGCTATTTTTATCCTCAAATTTTACAGTATATATAGGCTCCAACCTCCTAACTCTCTGTTTTTTTTCCAATGAAACTAAACAGTTGAATTACTCACATATAAACTGCAAGATTGCGATCCAAAATAGAAACTTTCAAAACAATGGAGGAAGGGCAAACGAATACAGCAGAAAGTTTTGAAGTAGGAAATAAGCCATTGCATCCATCTGGGTCTCGATAGTGAGGAGAAACTCAAATCAAACTATAAAAAAAATAATCAAAAAAGTCTTAATTTGTCCTAAATTCAGAACCCTCAGCATAATCACTCCTCTTGGGCTTTCTATGCTAATCATGTTTGCTTGCATCAATGAAGCACCAACAACAGTAAAACTTTTAAGTGATACCCCAGGAATCAACTACAGAATTAAATACCCACCTGGGGAAAGACAAACTTTCATTAAAGTGAAACAACAAGTAATCAAGGATTTCTGTTTTCCAACTCTTGGTTTCATGGCTTAAAGGAAAAACCTAACTCCAGATTCCTTCTTTTTTCACAGTCCAACCTCAGTAACCGTACAAAACACCATAAAATGAAAGACTACCTACAACTCAGTTTCATAAGATTTTGACATTGCAACTAACACACAAGACTTTACTTTCAAAACTGGTACTAATCAAGTATGAGAAACAATAAACTATGGGGGGGAATTAAAGGGGTAAAAAAAAAACTAACCTTTACAGTGCAAAACCTCCCTTCTCCCCCACCTCCTTCTCCATATCACTGTGAGTTTTTGAACTTCCCTTTGAAACTAACAAAAGCTGATAACTTGGCAACTTCTACAATGCTTTATTGACAGAACCCCCATGTTCAATAAAACAGAATTAAGAGCTAATAAGCACAAATATTGGGAGTATCCAGAAATCGGATAAAGCAAAAGAAAAAACCATTGAAAGCAAACAAAAAATGAACCAAGAAAATAGCCTGTAAAGGAAAGAAATTTACAAAGGGCAACCATAGAAATTATGAATGATGTTGATGGGTTCTCCTGAGAGAAAAAATCAAGTAAGGAAGGGTCCATCCATGAACAGGACTGGTCATTGGTCCCATCTTCAATAACAACAACTTGCTTACACATATAAAAAGACAGCTTGGATTGAAAAAGGCTCCCCCAAGTTGACACACACTGGAGACCTCTATACCCCATTAATATCTGACAAAAGATTGCAAAAAAAAAAAAAAACACCCTTGTGAGTGAAAAGTGAAAGGAAAAAAAAATTGTTTTCATCTTCTTCTCTTTTTTTTTCTCCCTCTTCTTCTTTTCTTTATATCCAAAATGGACCAAACCGAAGATTAATTGTCAGTATATGAAGATAACCATGCAGAGGGAAAAGAACAGATATTATATTTAAATTTAAATAATTATAAGACATGTGAATGATCACCTTCGTGTTTTCTTCTACACAGATATGAGTGAAAAAATCTAGTAAAGGTTCAATCTTGAAACTGGTTGGTGCTGCCTTTCTTTTCAGTTTCTGATGAGTGATGACGATGCTGCTGCTGTTAAACACCAAACAGTACAGTAAGACAAGATTGTCAATGACTTTTTAGGATAATTTTGTTAATGAATATATTGAAATTCCTATTTTGTTTTTCCGGACAAGTGAATTTCCTATTTTATATGTCAATGAATTAGGTATATTATTTTTGTTTTTGTAAAGACTCTTCCCCAATCATTAATCATTTGATGACGTGATGGTAGATATTTTTTAAATTATTTTAAAATATATATATATATATATATATTAAAATAATATTTTTTTATTTTTTAAAATTTATTTTTAATATTATCACATAAAAAAATATTAAAACACTTAAAATATAATTTAAAGTAAAATAAAATAAATACAAATTTTTTCTAAAATATTTTTAAAATACAAAAACAAAAAAGTTATTCATTAACAGACTTCACAAATTCAATTATTAAAATTTTTCGATAAAAAATGAAGTTAGCATTATTCTTTTACAAATATGAATACAATGACATAATTATATAAATGATTGTATAATATAATTTTTGCAATTTAAAAGTTGAATTATCTTCTATAGTAAGATAATGTCACTTATGAGATAGGGTTATAAGATATGCCAAGATTGCAAAATATGTAGGCTACAATAAAATTTGTCACATGATATGTCAAAAATAAAAACTAGAAAACTCTAAAGAGTATAGATTAACTCGTCAGACTCTAAATTTGCTCTTTAAAAGTTATCAGTTTGAGCTTCATAAATCAACTAGGCCACTGAAATCTTACATGGTCGTTAACTTCAGGGCTCATGGAATTAGTCGAGGTACACGCAAGCTGATCCGAACACCCACGTTAATAAAAAAAAAAAAACCAGAGGCTAACAAAAAATGGCATCATCCTTAACAATTTTAACAAATTCAGATGCCAAATGTTATTATTTCGAATCAATTGTAGAACTTCAGTCTTTCCCATATCTTTTCAATCCAGATACGTTATCTTATTATATAAAATTATCGTCATGTTAGCTATTTGCCTTCCTTTTTTTTTAATCCAACATGTCCATCGATCACATCATTCAATGCGGTTGATTTTATTTGATACTGTAATAATATTGTTTTTTAAAATATTATTTATTTAAAAATAAATTAAAAAAATATTTTAAAAAAATTATTATTAACCGAAAACAAGATGAAAATTAATCTAAAATGAATGCCATGTCTACTCTAGATTTTATTCTAAATTAGTTTTTTCAATACACGTATTCTTGCCATGTTTCAAAATATAAAGACTTTGAGTGAATTGCATAAAAATATTTGGTAATTTACAAATATAAATAACTGAATTTGGTATGTAAAGATTTGTTACTAATATTATTGAAAAAAAACTTTGATGAAAATTAACCCCACAGTTAACTCACAGTGATTTTATTATTATTATTATTATTATTTGTTTTTTTTTTTTACTCCTCTTCAAAGTTTTCTGAGCTCAGCAACCAACAGTTTCCCATTATAGCCCCACTAATAAATTGATGCGTTGCAAGTTGCAAGTTGCAAGTTGTCGTGTCTTTATGTGCACCAATAATTATCTGCCACATATAAAAAAGGTCAAACAACTCAAGCTCATCAAAGCACATGTTCAGTCGGTTGTCGCCGCAAGTGGATTTTGTCTTGCCTGAAATTGATTTCTTTTTCCCAGTTGAAGATATCGCTCTGCTTATTTCCTTATGCCATGAATTAATCTTTTTGTTTATATTATCCATCAAATAATTCTCAATGGATAACCTTAGCCTCTGTTCAAAAAAAAAAAAAACAAAAATCAGCACAACAACCTGACTGAATTGAATAGAAAAGTTCAATTGATATGATTGAGGACGGTGGGATTTAGATTCATAATTTTATTCCATGTAACATTTTAGATTCATAATTTTATTCCATGTAACGTGCATGAAATAACCATTTAGCAGGTGGTCCAGCGATAAAAGTTTGAGATCAAGGGATTTGCTTTTCTTGTGGTCTCAAGTTCGAACCATGTGGTTGCTAATATGATGGCCACTGGAAACTTACATGGTCGTTAACTTCAAGGCCCGTGGGATTTGTCGAGGTACGCGCAACCTGGCCCGGACACCCACGTTAATTCATAATCTTATTCTATGTAACATACATTGAAAAATTCCATGAGCTAACCATCTAGTAGATGGTCCAGTGATAAGAGTTTAGAACTAAGGGGTTTGTTTCCCCTGTAGTCTCAAGTTCGAATCATGTAGTTGTTAATATAATGGTC
>Ga0307518_10004157_pt1 | contig 10379 bp, 5 predicted proteins | sample 25_EM_MG_FD_203889 | JGI IMG/M metagenome (GOLD analysis project Ga0307518, IMG submission 203889) | Populus trichocarpa ectomycorrhiza microbial communities from riparian zone in the Pacific Northwest, United States - 25_EM | ecosystem: Host-associated > Plants > Roots > Unclassified | place...
TTATTTAACTTGAATTTAAAATTAAAACTTGCAAAAATTACTCTAACATGATTTCGGTTGACCTGGTTATTTTAAAAGCAACCTCAAATTCTAATAAAAAAATATTTGAGGATGAAATTAAAAAAAAAAAAACTGACAGGAAAAAAAACTCTCGATTCAATTTCTTATTTAGCTCGAATTTAAAACTAAATTATATAAAAAATGTTTTAATATAATTCAATCAACTTGATCGATATAAAATTAATCTAGATGACATTTAAAAAGATAATTTAAAGATAAATATAAAAAAATAAAGGTTAAGGTTAAAAAAAAATTAATTAAAAAAACAAAAAAATTAGCTTTATGAACAATAAAGCTACATAATTATATTAATGTAGAAGTAAAATGAATTCAAGAAGAGAAGAAGCAGATAAAATATTTTCTTAACCACTAAGATGATATAAATCGCGTTCTTAAAATATTTTAAATTTTTTATTATTAAAATTTAATTTTTTATATATATTTTAGATTGTTTTGATTTATTAAAAAAATATGTTTCTATGAAATCCCTGTTTTCGATATCTCCTCATAGAAGGAAAAAAGAAAAGAAGAGGGAGACCATGTACGACATGTAGATGAGCTGGTGAAGGGAAGTAAATCATGGGCAGTATCGGAGATTCCACCGGCCTTGCTAACTGTTGTAAACGAGGCTGTTTGGCACACCAGCTGGCCGGCTGGGTTTTATCTTTTCTTTTCCAAGAAAAACATGGCAATCAATATATACGTAATCCACCGGCCTTCAGTTTTTGGTGCAGGACCCCTCCGATATCTGGGTCCGTCAGTTTCTTTTATATATAAAGCAACGTTTGAAGCATTCAATCCATAAGCTCCATCGTTAATTTTCTCTCTCTTTTTCTCTCTCTCTTTTATTTTATTGACGTGAGTATCTGGATCAACTTACATGTATCTCAACTAATTTTACGGGTTCTAAAATTAACGACCATGTAAACCTTTCAGTGATCCTGAAATTTATAGGACTCGAACTAATAATAATTTTAAAGAGTAAATTTAGAACTAATCAATTGGGATTAACATCAATTCTCTTTATTTTCATGGGGGTATCAACTAAATTCATGAATTTTGTTCTAATTGATAGAGTAGGCATGCATGTGTTTGACATTTATCAGTTCCAAAAACTAACTACACTGTTACCTCATAAATCCTTCTCTTATTGGCAGATTTAAGGTCATAACTCTAGAAAGAAAGATAGACAAAGGAACAACATCAGGGCTAAGATTGGCAGGATAAATATTGTAATATATATTCATATTGAAGGACAATATCTATTCCTTCCATATCTTCACATCTGCTAAAATGATCGGATACAGGTCGTCATCCACTCTATCTTCTATAGTTCCAGCTTAATATTGGATTAATTTTGTACTCCCAACTGTCCAGCACATGAACATGATATGTTTGGAAACACGATACAAATTGTATTTTTTAAAATTTAAAAATATTTTGTACTAATTTTTTTTATAACTTTAGATTGATTTAAAATGTTGATTTTAAAAATATTTTTTTTTTTAAAATATTATTTTAATATATTTTTAATTAAAAAGTATTTTGAACCGTTATTATATTCCAAAAAAAAAAAACCTGACTATCTTAGCGTCCCACTTGTCAAGTTGGTGTTTTTATAATTGTGATAAGATTATAAATAAATATTATTTTAAAATATTTTAAAATAAAAAATATTTTGATTCGTAATTAGTAGTATAATCCAAAACAAACCGGACTATCTTAACGTTTCACTTGTCAAGTTGGTGTTTTTATAATTATGATAAGATTATGTTTAAAATATTTTTATATAAAAATAATATTTTTTTATTTTTTAAAATTATTTTTAATGTTAACCTATTAAATAATTGAAAACATAAAAATAAAATTTTAATTTTTTTTTTTATAAAAGAACACGGTTTCGACGCGTTCCTAAACATGTCAGTTTTGTCGATCTATATAAAGCGCGCATGCAGATGCAACTGCACAATTGCAGACCTGGGAGTTGGTTCCATTATCTTGCACACACTGCTAGCTGGCTAGCTATCGAACACAATCATGTCCACGCTGCCAAGTAGTGCTGCATACCTTGTCTCCACCTCGACAAACAGCTCTCCTTCCCGTGAAACATTTCGCAAATTCTTCGAGTGCTGGCTTGCAGAGCAAAACAATTATCTCGAACAACTCATCTCAAGCTGTAAAGATTATGATCACAACAAAAAAAACTCCCCCCAATCATCTCAGGCAACCCTCCAGCCTCTTATCAACCGTGTTCTTGAGCATTATGAGCATTATTATAGAGCCAAGTCAAGATGGGCCAAAGATGATGTGTTATCCATGCTCTCACCTTCATGGACTAGTACTCTCGAGCATGCTTTTCTTTGGATTGGTGGGTGGCGGCCCTCTGTGGCTTTTCACTTGCTCTACTCAAAGTCAGGTCATCAGCTTGAGGCTCAACTCCATGAGTTGATTTGTGGGTTGGGGACAGGTGACTTGGGTGACCTTTCAGCTAGTCAACTCACCCGAGTTGATCAGTTACAGAGGAAGACTATCAGGGAAGAGAACGAGCTGACTGAGAAGCATGTAAAGCATCAAGAAACTGTAGCAGACTCGTCTATGGTGGAGTTAGCACATGAGGTGAGTTATTTCTTTATTATTTCTTCTTTGTGTTCTTTTTTAAACTTGCATGATGCATGACATCCAGAAGACGTGTTCAGGTGACTGAGTTGTTGAGGAGTGAGAACACGGGTACTGATGAAGAGCGAGTTGAGTCAACTCTGGCACCTAGAAAGGATGGATTGCAGGAAATCTTGCAGATGGCTGATGATCTACGGGTGAGAACTATTAAAGGTGTTATCGATATTTTGACTCCAATCCAAGCCGTTCATTTCTTGATTGCTGCTGCTGAGTTGCACTTGCGCCTTCATGACTGGGGTAAGAAGGGTGATTGGGCACGCCGCGTCCACCACTGATATGCGATTTACTAGTGGATAATCATCCATGAATTACACCCATATTTGCTGTTCTGTTGACATAATTAAGAAATGGGGAGACTGATTTCGGTTTTAGAGGCAGGATAAGCAAGATACGCAGTAATGTTTAATTATATTTTCAGATTGAATCTATCTATGTTTACTATGTATTATCCATGAGGTGCTTTAAGTCCTCAAGCACTGGCATTTTAGTTTAATATATGATGTTGCGAGTTAATTTCTCCAACTTGGCTCTGGCTATAATTGAAGTTATTTTGTGAGATTGAATTAATTTCACTAATGACCTGTGATTCTCTTTGGATTTTATTTTTGTCCACTGGGGATGTCATGTTCTGCAGCACCCTTTTGCCCTTTTCATGTTGTAAGATTTTGTACGTTTTGACAGTAATATTGAAGATGGTTTTTGCTCACAAACAGCCCGCACCTGTTTACTTTTATGGGAATTATTGGTTTTCATAGTATTTTGAGAAAAAATAAATCAATCTGATGATAATGTTTGGTTTACAAGGTGTTTGATGCAGCACAAAAATACTTGTTTTCAGAAAGTTCCATACGCAAACATGCTTGGATGAGGAACATTTGGGAACGCTGTCTAATTTGTTTTTTTAAAAATTTTAAAACTTTTTGAAGTTTTAAATTAATATTTTTTTAGTATTTTTAAATTATTTTGATGTGTTAATATAAAAATAATTTAAAAAAAATAAAAAAAATATTATTTTGATATACTTTTAAATAAAAAATACTTTAAAAAACAACAATAATCTTAACTACATTTCCAAACAAGATATTAAGAGCGTGTTTGGCAGTGTGGTTGCGGGTGTTTTTCAAATAACTTTTCGTGCTAAAATGCACGCCAATGATGTTTTTTTATTTTTTAAAAATCATTTTTAACATCAGCACATCAAAACGATCCAAAACGTACAAACCATATTAAATTTTTTTTAAAAAAAAATTTAAATTTTTTGGGAACACGGGTTCAACCGCGTTCCCAAACACTTCCTAAATCATCAATCTAATCCTATCATTTATTAGTCCTAATTTACTATGCTCTGAACTAATAATACGTTCAATAGAATTTGCTAACTGTTTATCCACTGGAACTTTTTTTTATTTTTGGTCAAATCAATCCAATCTATGCATTCAAAAAATGAAGAAGAAGAAGAAGAAGAAGCCATTCACCTCATTATTTTATAGCACATACATTTTGTATTCTGATTTACTCTTTAAGTTTCCAAATTCTCCAAACAGAAGCTCTTTTAAGTGTGTATATATATATAAAAAAGGAGAAAACATTGGAAACTAACACCCCATTAATGTTTTCTTTAATTATACAATTTATATAGCTGGAGTATATTTTCAATGTTAATGATTTTTAATTATTGTCAAGATGATTTTACGCGATATTGTCAAATTATTTGCCCTTTCAAGTATTTTTTTTAATAATTTTCTTGAAAATAAATAATTTTTATTTTCATACGGAGCGCGCAACTAATCTTGGACCGTATCAATTACAACGGATAGCTTCTTTAATTTCTTAAATCCTTTTCTCTGAGAGTTTGAGTATATAAATATGTAATTGAAATTTCAAATCTTTGTCTTTTGATAGAGTTTTTCCTATTTCAAATATGTGGATGGATAACGAAATGTTTTATCTATTTTCACTATCTCTGTTTCACTCATAGTTTTGAAATTCGGCCTATCCAGGGCTGGAACTCGGTCGGATTGATGAAAAATAAAAAAAGTCATGATCCGGTGTGACCCGGCAAAACCCGGTCAAAAACTCGATTGCAACTCGTTGATTTTTTTTTACTAAAACGACGTCGTTTTGATTTTTTTTTTAAAATATAGATTGACCCGGCCAACCTGGTCACCTGGTCAAGACCCGGAACCCGGGTCTTGGACCGGGCCGGATTTAAAAACTATAGTTTTACTTCTATTATGATAAGGTAACCAAATATACCATAATGTTTTTATAAATTTAGTTTTATTAATAACCAAAACCCATGAATCCTTTTAAATGATTTCTTACTGGTTTCATAGTAATTTTTATAATTTCCCTTAGGTATTTTTGACTTTTTTTTCTCCTTTTTATGCTACGGGCACTAGACTTTTTATGGGCCTTCACGTCATGTTTTTTTTTTTAAGGTATAGGATATATTTTGTTAATAATCCATAACAATTTAAGCCATAATTGTCAGCTTACCATGCTAATTCAATTCGTTTACTATTTTGTTATAACTTTTATTTTATTTAATGATAAATATTCAAGTAAACTTACATACACATTTGATTAATTCTCTAAAATCCTAAAATTAATAAATATATAAATCTTTAATCACCCTAAAATTAAAATTTATAGCAACCAAACTAATAATCACATAAAAAGCAAAAGCAAGAGATATTTCAACTGTTTTCCTCATCACCATTTGTCATCGTCGTCCTCCTCATCATTATCTTGTTCATCACTGTTTTACTAAAGACAAGAACTGTCAAAACATAAAATAGCAACGTCAATATGTTTGGTGCACCTACGAAAAGGCAACAATACAAACAAATGCCATGTTAAAATATAAGACAACCCATCTGTATCAAACTAGCTGAGTTCACTATGGAGACATCTGAGTGAAGATTGTATGTGCTTTTTTATTTTGTATCATTGCTAATTAAAGTGCACAAAACGCCATTTCTGACAACCATAGGCGTGAGACAAAGCTTGAGCATGCGCGCTAAGACAGCAGACACAAATCGCCAGTGTATCGACCCTCTCCTTAGCACCAGTCACGCAAGCTTTCCTTGCAACCAGCTCTTCAACATCTGTAATGCAGCTTTTGGCTGATCCATTGGAACCGTGTGGTTGACATAGATCGTGAACCTTGTTGTTTTAGGACATCAAAGTTTCTAGCAAGAATTAAAAATCATCACAACATACACAAAAGCAATAGAGAAAAACAATGGGGGAGAGAATCACCTTTAGGAAACTGAGAGGGCCATGACTTTTCACATGTCTTGCTTTTTTACCTTCAACAACGAATGGAACTGTGGGAGTTTGCTCCGACGGCTTTCTTCCCAGATGATGCCAATGCACTAACCCACCTCAAATTTCCTGGAAAAAAGCAAGCACATCAATATAATGTAATCACCTATAAAATACAAGGTTAATTAGACCAGATCTATGATAAAAAAAAAAAGATTTTTACGGGGAGAAAATGACTATAAAAATGAGAAAGAGAATGACATAAAAAGTAATAGAAGTTGAAATTACAGTTTTTTCATTTCTTTAGTTACTCGGTTATTCTGCTCACCCTTATTTACGAGGAGATACTCATTCCTCTTGTGAGAACCAGTAACAAGTCTACCCTAGGTGCTCATCTTCTTTGAAAAATACAAGACTAGAGCTCCAACTCAAAACTGAGTCAACTCGCTCATCCCCTACTTGACCAAGCAGACAAGGAAAAACATCATGTTATATATATTTATCACTTTTTAACTACTATTCATGTAATATTTTTATCATTTTTATGTTAATTTTTCAATTTATCTCTGGTATCCAAGTGTTGGATCACCTTGAATTTTTTTTTAGTATCAGAGAAAAGACTGAAAGCTTGTTGTTATATCTTAAGAGAAAAGATTCAAAAATATTAACAATATACTGAGTTTAGGAATATACAGTACAAGAGAAAATTTCAAGTAACGAAATTTAAATTTGGAATCATCTATTCATAAAAAAAGAAGAAAATTTAAGTTAATCACAAATTAACATAATTTAAGAAAAAAAACAAACAAAAGAAATGATAGAGATCAAGTTTGGTAAATTGCATATCTAAATTCTTAATAAAATATAGAATCCACAACAACAAAAACTATATATCAGAGATGGTGTTTTTAACCGGTTGTTTTCCTTTTTATCTTCAAAGAACCAAGAATCATGTGAGAAGTAAATCGATGCACTTTACAAGCACATGGCACAACTTCACTACCATGCAATGCAACTAGTTTATCAGGCAAGGATGATGATGAGGAGGAGGAGGAGGAGGAGGAGGACTCCATAGACACTAGCAACCAATTAAAATACGAAGGACTAATTAATAACTGCTTTTAGAAATAGGGACTAAGAGAATGATTTGGTCCAAGGACCATATAAAAAGAATAAAAAGGGCAGGCACAACTTTGACAGTGGAGGACAGGCATATTCTGTGGCGACATCCACTCCAACTCTCCAGCATAAAGCAAAGCAGACAGACTGGAGATAAAAAAGTTAGTCCCAAGTTTTTTACCTCCACAAACTCTTTCTCTCACAGTGCCGGGAAAATTGTAGATCAAAGATCCATCGATCTATGGGAGTTGCACCTGATACCATTCTTCTCTTACTACTTCTTACTTCCCTTCAAAGCGAAACCAAGAAAGGTACTTTTTTTTTTCCTTTCAAGTTCCTTGCTTTTTGGGCACTTGTTGATGTGTCGAGTAATGACTTCATTAACTTAGTTCATCTGGGCCAGGCTTGGATTTTTCGATTTGGCTATGTAGAATTGTGGATTGTTGTCAAATACTTAAGTTTGTTTGTGGGTTTTTGGTTATTTTTCCATCTCTGAGTTGAACTTGTCTTCTTTGATCTTTCCAATTTGGAAATGTATTTTTTTTTTTATCTTCGCCAGTTCAGTTCTTTATTTTGTCTAAGCCAATAAACGCTGTCAGCAATGTGTTTGACGATTTTTATTTTGCATGAATCCGTCATTCATCAGCTTCTTGGATTGTTGTATGTTTGAGTTGCCTGAGATTTTACGTTGGTATCATTGTTGACGCTCGTGGCAGGTTAAGAATTGGTCTCATGAGTGACAATCAAGAAGAGAGAAGATTGTTTCTTGTTTACTTTTGTTTATAGTATTCTAGTTTTGAGCATCCCAAAACAAGCTCATGGTAAAATTTTGCTTCGTCTCACTGTGCTTCATCACCCATTCACATGCATTAGGAAGTTGAAAAGGTCTTTTTTTCTTCTTGCTTGGCCTGTGAAAGAACATCGTTTTGCTTGTGTTATGCGTAAACTGCTATCATGCTCTTTGTATTTTTGTAATTTTTTGTTCTGTTCTTCAACTGGATACTGCCAAATGCCTTGTCTTAGTTGTTTGTGCTTTGCTGTTGTTTTCACTCATCAATGCATAATGATTGTGCCATGAAGAATTGATCATGCCTCGATTCTAATAAGAATTATTTTTCAGTTTCCAGTTATACACTGGTTGAATTGGTAGCATAGTGGCGAAGAGAAAGGAAGGTATTCTCTATGCCTTTGCATGTGGAAAGGGTTTCATCTGACAGCACAGCCCATTGCCTTAAGATAGTGCTGAAAGTCTGCGTTGTCTTCAATAGAAATTTGCAATGGAGAAGTTGGCTATGGGCTTGAGTAAAGGAAATTAATATAAAATGTTGCAGTAGTCCAAACTATGAAGTTGTTTTAAATGCAAGCCTCAAGCTAGTGTAATGGGTATGGAAAATTTATCACAACCAATCAGTGGTGGAATCAGGAATAATGGTCACTCACCTGGGAAGAGTGAAGATTCAGGGACTGACTCACGTTGCAGTCTAGATGCAGGTATGCCGACATGCCGTGTGTGCCAATGTGCTGAATCTGAAAAAAGGGGAGATGTTGCTTTGGGATTTTTGGGCATTGTTCCTCCATTGCAAGAAGCACGTAAAAGTAATGGAGCAGTAAAACCTGAAAGCAGAGAAGTCCCCTTGGACGCTGAAGCTGGTCAGTTTCATAGCAAAAATACTGGAAGAGAATCAGGGCTGGTTGAGTTCATCAGTCCTGGAGGGGAGGTTTTCATTTGTAATACAGATACAGATTTAGAAGTGGGTTTATGTCACCAGCAAGACTTGTTAATTGAACTTGGCTGCTCATGCAAAAATGATCTTGCCTTAGTACACTATGCATGTGCACTCAAGTGGTTCGTCAATCATGGATCCACTGTTTGTGAAATCTGTGGACATGTTGCAATTAATATCAGAACTTTGGACTTTAAAAAGGTTATGGTTGCTTTGAAGGATTACGAAGCATTGAGGGAAAGGACTGCCATTGGAGATCCTAATCCTGCTCAGGTGCATACTAGTGCAGGTGTAGATCCTGATGCTGTTGCTGCTGTTAGAAGGCAACGGCTAAGTGAAATTTCATTGTGGTTTAGTCCACACAATAATCACAACAATAATTATAATAATAATAATTCTACTGCAGTTTCACAGGTTGTTTCTGAACAACCTCTGAATACTGTCATGGAAGATGTCCCTGCTGAGAATCCTGCAACTAAATGGGCTGTGGAAGCTACTGGTATTTTACTTGCTACAGGGCTTCTCACTGTTACTCTAGCATGGCTTATTGCTCCCCGTGTTGGAAAGGTATGCTGAGCTCAGCCTAATTGGGGTAAACTAAGACTCATGTATACATAGAATTGTTTTTCTATTTTTCAATGTCGGTATTTTAGTTCAATGTATATTGTTACTGGGTTGTCTTACGTGCCACTGTTTCTATGAACAAGAAAATTTCACAAGTGCCTATGCCAATCCAGTACCAACATGGCAACTGGTAAAAGTAACAAGGACATCACTGTGAAATTCATTAATTTTTGAATAAACCAAAGGAACATGTTTTCTTGTATTGCTGCATGTTGTTTGGCTCTGCATATATAAAGCTTTGTTTCCATTAGTTGGTCACTATTAGCTAAGACCTTGAATAGGAAACACAAAGCATCAAAGCAAAAGTAGCTAGACAATGGAACATTCTAGGATTCATCAACAACCTAGTATGGGTGTGTTGTTTTCAAAGTTAACTTAGAAAATTTATCAAGACCTTCAGATATTACAAAGGAGATAGCAATTACAAGTAATAGACAATGCATTCGGAAATTATGCCTATATAGATTCTTAAGCTGGAAGGTTGGTTATGTTCTCAACTGCATTGCCTATCTGGCATAATGTTTGTGATCTGGTTCAATAACATACAATAAGTGTTGATGGTGACATTCCCTAGAATTTGAGATTTATCAAAGTAATCATAGGTGGTTGCTGGGTTTGTGAGCTAGCTTTAATTGAAGAAGGGGTCCAGGGGGGTGACATCATGGGAAATAAGGGAACTGGATTAATAGTGAGCCTTCTACTCTGTTTTAATGGGTTGGGGTCAGATGGAAGGGTGGCACGGAGAAGTTGCAGTATAGGCTTTAGGAGCATACTACTAAGGCTGAGATTTGAGTACTTTTGGGGACAGACTTTCCTTGGAAGGACATCTGTTGCCCATGAGCTTCCCCAGAGTATAGCATCTTCCTTTAGGACTGCCAATGGTTAGAGGATTTGGCTTCTTATGGA
>Ga0307518_10004158_pt1 | contig 10379 bp, 4 predicted proteins | sample 25_EM_MG_FD_203889 | JGI IMG/M metagenome (GOLD analysis project Ga0307518, IMG submission 203889) | Populus trichocarpa ectomycorrhiza microbial communities from riparian zone in the Pacific Northwest, United States - 25_EM | ecosystem: Host-associated > Plants > Roots > Unclassified | place...
AAGCCAAATTTTCCTTTGACTGGAAAGTGTTTTCCGTTGACCAACTTTTCTAATGGCAAACAAACACAGGAAAGTTTGGAAAGTGGTTTCCCGGAAAGTGAATTCTGGGAAACAAACATGGCCTTACCCTGTCTATTTTTCCTTCTCAACATGCTTTTTTTTAAATAAAAAAAAAATCAGGTTGAGAAGAAAAAACTAACGGGGCTACGTAGCAAACACCATACTGCATTGCAAGAATCATCTACAACTATAGCCTGCCTTTCACAACTTCCCACCATAATAGTTACATAGCCTAATTTAGACACAAATTTATCTTCTAATTGTTTTGTAAAAAAGAAAGAAAAATCCTTCGCCAAAAGTTGAAAAAAGCTCACAAACAGTCTTTGACTTTTGTTAGATTTTTTAAAATGTCTTCATTCTTATTTTCTCTCTTTGAAGCCTAACCTCAACGTGTTTATTTAGTTTAGGAAAATGTTTTTCATAATGATGTTTTTATTTTCTTTCTATTTAGTTTAGAAAATAAATATTGAAATTGGTAATCTAATTTTCCTTTCCTAGTTTAAGAACTCCTAAAATAATCCAGTAATTATGGATTGAGATTTTTTTCCTATTTAAGGTGAACCTAATTATTTCCTATTTAGTTTTGGAAAATAATTTCCTTTATGACTTATTTTTTATCTATTTTGTTTAGGAAATCAAATATTGAAATTGATAATTTTCTTTTTCTTTTTTTAGTCTGGGAATCCTTAAAATAACTTGATAATTGTTGATTGAGATTCTTTTTCTTTTTAAGGTAGACTTAGAACTAGTATAAATAAGATTATTTAGCTTGTATTTCAGCAAAATATCACATTTTTATTTTTCAAATAAAATAATGAATTAGGGTTCTATGTGACAATCCTATTCGACTTCAATTCTCTCTTTCTAGCTTGTTGTCTTCTTGTTTGTGTTTCTGTCTACATTAGTTGATGTCAAAGTCTAATGATTCTTGGTGGTTTTGGTTGGAAGTCATAGAGGACGTTTATAAGAGCTCAATAATTCCTGGTGATTAATTGTTATATGTTGTTGAATAACCATGGCTGGAAGAGGTCGCAAAATAGGACTTGCTTGTTTACAAAGGGATGAGAGGTTTCCCTCGAGAAATAGACATCCAAGAGCTGGTGATAGAAGACTTATAGAGACGAATTGCAGAATTGAAAAGAGATGTCAAGGAACTGGTTATAAAAGATATGTATAGATAGATTGCAAAATTAACCTGTAAATTTGCAAAGGTGAGAAGCTCGGGAGGTTGTGAGAAGAGTAATCGCATATTTATGGTTAATTTTGAGAACTCGTTTTAAAAGCATGAGCAGAGGAAACAATTTCTTCATCAGGATGAATATGATGTTCAAACTAAAAGGTTTTAATGATTCTAGTTCTTTTTTTTAAATCAACCATCAAATTTTGACGAGGATGACGTTGAAGTAGAAGAACTAGATGCAATTTTCTTGGTTTGTGATGACTATAGGAAGGAACCAAATTAGATGTGGTTCTAGAAGTGATTTTTTATGAATCACATTGTGAAGGTTATGGTTTCCATGTGCTTGAGGAGGATTTTGGAATTGATAAGGTTAAAGTTGATGTTCTTATACTTCAGATAAAAATTGTGAAGAGGATTTTCAAATCTTCTCTTAACTCCAAGATTGGTTTTATTGTTAGGGAGGTTGAGCATGTTGTTAATAAATATGATGTTTCTAATGGAAAGGCTGAGCATGTAACTGGTTGGAAACTTTTGATTGGATATTCATGAGATTGATGCAAAGGTATTAGGAACACACAATGAAATGGATCACACATAAAAGAATGTTCATGGTGGATTATAGTTTCTGACTGGGGTATGAACTTAGGACGAGTTCCAACTTAAGGAGACTGATGATGAGCTCTTTTGGAAAAATAAATATTTTCCTTAATTTTATGGTTTTTTATTTTTTGTTATGTATTATTATGCTTTTTTTTTTCTATTTGAAGGGAATAGTTTTTCTATTTTTTTCAATTCAGTTTTACTGGGATTTCTTAGTTGTTTCTATATAAGGGATTGTAATAGTCTTTTAGCAAGTGAAAACTTTTATAAATAAAAATAAAGTATTTTAGGAGTCTCCCCATGTTTATTGTGTTTTTTTAAAAGGTTTTGACTTGTAACAAACCTATTATTTTTTATTCCAACTCGTGTCAGAAAAGCTCTTGGTAGTTGGTATATGATTTTTTTCTCCACCACTCCAAACTGCACATTGTAATGATCCAATACTTATCTTTTTACACCAGTAAAAACATTCGCTTGTGTCAATCATACAAAAACAATAATTGTTCATGATAAAACAAGAGAAGCCAAAATCGATCAAATACAATGGAATTGACTGCGTTGAAAGAGTCTTGTTCAACCAAGAGGATTAAAGAAACAATTGACTAGCTGACTAAGCAACCGAGAGTTACGAGTGACCATGGGAAAGAGATCGATTACAAGAGTTTGAACGCGCATAAAGAACTAGAAAACTTAATTCTATTCGAAGTGAAAGTCTTTAATGGAATAACTAATTAGAAGTCACATATTAGCCTAAGATTCACTTGAATATCAATTAAAGAAGTTTAGTTTATATTAGGATTCAATAAAGCTTTTTTATTTGATATCAATATCTAATTTATCAATATCTGTATAAAATTAGAGTTATATTTTTTAGATATGTTTCAAACTTTGTACAAGCTTTCCATTTATTCTCTTACACTTGTTTTCTACCATATACTTGTTGGTGGACAACACAAATAACATTTGTAAGGTTCGAGGTTCGGTATCCTTACATTTTGTATGATTTTGCGGGCTTAGTACGTGCTTTCCTCCAAGATTAAGTTTTTAATTATAGCTTCTCCTAGGTGAAATGAAGAAACATAATTCAAATAGCATAATTGATCCAAAAGTATTTGGACCTTGACTCGAGTGGGCCATACTCTCAACTCAACAAAGTTTGTATGGAAAAAATTATTATGAAGACTTGTTCTCCCAAATCATTGTCATACTTAGACAACTTGGCAAAATTTGTTGGAACTTATATATCTACGTGCGGGTCCACTAAAATTTTGTGTTTACTAACATTATCATTCCATGTTTATAAAATTAGTCTTAAGCATTTCACACAACCAATAGGTAAACCAAACCAAAAAAAAAAAATTAATTGTGGGGAACTTGGTTTTGTGTTGTTTAGTTCAAGAAATGGAAGAAATAAATAACTAAGTTGTCAAGAAAACCATCAATTAGTAAAAATGAGAAATTTTAAACATATCAATTGGCAAATTCATAGATTTAATTCCTATTAGATGTGTGTCAATGGGACCTTCCAATAAATCTATTGAGATTGGTTCTATTAATAAAATCTCATCATCCATACACTACAAATTAATGTGGTATATTCAAATCATAACATATCAACGATGATGTTATATGTATCATGGAAAAAAAAATTCATTAAATTCAAGGAAATATTAACTAAGAAAAAAAATGGTTGAAAACCAACATACTACAAAATACTGAGCTCGGCTATCTATGAACCGCTACACCTCTTTTTGGTGGTGATCACTTCGCACATGCATTTCAACAAAAAGCTTCATTGGACTTGACTCATTCAAGATACAAATGTTGTCAATTAAATATATTTATAAAAAACAACTAATAAAAAATGGATGTAATAAAAAAAAATCTTATCATCCGCTTCGCATGCGAAATGAACAGAACAGAGTCGCCGGTGTGCGTGGTAATGAAATTGTGAACACATCGATTTTGATTTTCCGCATTGGAATGTGATCGTCATGTGAAACACGTGGACATCACGTGCTAAATATATTTGCTGGAGCTCAAAACATCATTCAACTCCTTAGCATCAATATCAATAAAACATTCTTGGTGATGCGAAAATTTAAATTTTCTTCTAAGCCATTAGACGAAACAACTCGATATAGATTAACTAACTCACCAAGTTGAAAGACATCATTTCCCACAGTTAATTTACTATGACAATTAATTATGTCATAACCAGCCTCACTTAACCCATGATATGACTTGATGGTGAACATTTGTGCAACAACCGATAATTTAGTGTGATTTGTGCAACTATCTCATAATGATTCGTCAGAATTTTTTAAAAGGTCAAAAAACCTGGTTGTATTTGCATTAAGTTCTTCATTTACTATTGAACATTAACCATTATGACCCTGATTCATTCTCATCGCATCTATAGCTATATTCCTATAAGGATTACTATTGTTATCTACAACTCTATACACATTGTTAGAACTAGAAGTTGACCCAACCATCATTTCTATCATTTCTATCATAGTATCATAAGGAACATATGATTCTCTGTGTGCATACCAACACAGGTATTTCTGCATGATTTTTTTTTATAGGAGATGCATCGTTACAACATCTGGATCAAGAAAATTTTTATTTTTATACCTTTTGCATGATCATCTAATACTCATTCCCCTAATATTTCTCGAATTAGATAGTGTGCAATCAATAAAACCTTGAACCCATTACAATAATAGATCATTCGCAACCCTTGGATGAATCTCTATACATTCATAAATGATCATTCATTATTTATATCAAATCTATATAAAATAATGATGACATATATTAATTAAATACATTAATTAAATAAATTTGCAAAAATATTGATTTAACTTAAACTTATTCAATCTATTTTAATATTACTTTTAATTCATTATCAATTATCTATATAAATTTAAATTTTTACACATTTACCAAAATTTCAACTCGACAATAAAATTGACAAGATATAAAACGAACTTGTTAAATAAGCTATTATTTATTTTATCACAAAACACCTAAGTAAAAAATTCAACATAAGTTTTATTAATTTACAAAGAAATATAATTTTACAAAATTTAAAACAAACCCTAGCATATACAAATTACAAATTCATACAACAAATTTATACGAGAAAAAACTATAAAACAAGTAAATATTCAAACAAAATATATATATACTATAAAAATATGCAAAAAATAAAAGTAAAATTGAGTTCAAATAAAAAAAGATAAATTTGCTTACTTAAAGTATAGAATCCTTAATAAAATTTGAATTAAAACACGAATGCTGACAAACTAAGTGTTGTGATAGCTAAATTTGTTGTGGAAGATTAAATTGTATTGAGATTAGAGGTGGTTTTTTTTGCAGAAAAAAATACATAAAAAAACGAGAAATAAAAGAGAAGGGTCAATCGCTAGATCATAAATAAAATATTACCGACAAAATTATTTCATCAGTAACTCCATCAGTCATTCCGGCGGTAAAAATATCACTTCACCATATAATTTGTTTTTTTTAAATCCTATTGTAATACCCTTTGTAATTCTCTCGGTATATATCAAGAAAATTTTTTCATTGGTATATTTACAAATGTACTTTACCATCAGGTTAATTCTATTTGTAATGCCATATATAAAAGTTACTTGTCATTGTACTGTTTGACTTTTTTTTTTTATTATTTATTCTCTCACTGCAATTCTCTTGGTACATACTAAGGGAATTTTTCTGTCGATGTTTACCGATAAATACAAAGATGAGAAATTATATCACTAAAGATCATCGTAATATACCAATTGAAAAATTTCACTGGTATTTCCGTTTATATTTATTAATTTTCTGGTAGTGGACCGACAAGAAATTGCTGAATATCTTTTATTGTATTGTTGAACAATGTCTGAATTGCTTATGTTTTATCCATGCAGTCTTGTACTAAAGTTGCTGTAGATTTCGTCTCTCCTGAAAATATAAAGGAATGCCTCCGGTTAACTGAAGAGTTCCGACAACTTCCGATGAACCACAGAGCTAGAGAAGATAAACTTGAGGTAACTTCTTTCCTGAAACATATTTTGCATGGATTACATTTTCATAACTTAGCTTCCATGAGTAACGTGGTTTTCTTCTTCCCTTTTATCAATGTGTAACAGATAAAGAAAATGATAATTTATGCAATTGATAAAGCCATTATTGACTTGCAAGAGCTAATAGAATCCCGGCGATGAGCTTTTCTACCTGTTTCGAACAGGCAGGTTTACGACACAGATACAGCAGCCATCTCCAACAGGCAAGCAAACAACACATACATTCGCGTCTTGGCAACACTTTTTTTTAATTTTTCTTTTCAGATTTCCATAGAAACATTGCCAAGATTCTGCTGGCATGGCTGCAACTTTAGGTTATATCATATATACTCAAGGCAGCATTTTGCTCGGAGTTGCCATTTAACTTGAAGGTTTAATTAGTGATCCATAATTTGAACATATTTGAAAATAATGAGATATGATGTTGTTCATCTTTGAAATGAAAAAGGTGGAGAAAAGAAATAATAATGCAATGGAAAAGAACTATTATTTCCTCTTTTTATCTTCATCAAAAGTTTAATTAGGGCAAAGATTTCAGAAATAGATTTTTTTTTGTGTTTCTTGAATTAAATATGTTTATATTTTTTTATATGAATTTTTTTTTTATTTCAACATTTCAAATTTATTTGTGAGGTGCTAGCTAAACAATATTTTCAAGCGTTGAAAGCAGTGTTATTAAACCCGGACCGGCCCGGCAGGTCGACCCGGGACCCGGGGGCTGGACCGGTTCGGGTTTGTCAAAAGACCGGTCAGTGCAACGACCCGGTCAAACCCGGTCGACCCGGCGGGTCAACCCGTGACCTGGGTGAGACCCGGCCAAGACCTGGTGTTTTTTTTTTTCAAATGTGGGATTTGAAACCCATTAGTATATATACTCTATATTCCCAAGAAAAAAATTATGTTTTTTTAATGTTGATAAAAAACTTTTTGGTTTAAATACTTCAACTTAAAAGGATACCATAGTATCTTTTTAATATAGGATTTGAAACCTATTAATATATATATTCAATATTCACAAGAAAAAAACTATATTTTTTTAATTTGAGATTTGAAACTCATTAGTATATATACTCTATGTTTCCAAAAAAAAATTTATCTTTTTTCAATGTGAAATTAAAAACTCATTAGTATATATAATTTATGTTCACAGTAACCAAACAACCATTTTATAATACAATCAACTAGTTCAAAATTCAAATTTAAAAAAAAAACCCACTTTCAACACTAAACTTGAGGTTCAAATATTAGGAAGACAATTTCAGGCATGTTTGGGATTGTGGTTGTGGTGACGATTTAAAGTGTTATTTTGCTTAGAAATGCATTAAAATAAAATTTTTTATTTTTTAAAAATCATTTTTAACATCAGCACATCAAAATATAAAAAAATTTTATTTTAAGCAAACAATAAAACAATTTTAAAACTTTTAGGAACACAAAATATACCTTAATCCAAACTTGATGAATATCATTCTAAATAGATAGAAATTATTTTAACCCGATCAAGTTTGAGTAAAACTAAAAAGCAAAAGATTTAGTATTGAGTAAGGTAAAAATATTGTTTTACACAACTTAAATAAATAAATAATCTTAAAGTTTGAAAAAATTATCTTTTATATATATATATATATCAAGTTAATTATCTACTAGATAATTGTAAATTATAATATTCGTAATGGATATCCAATAAATATCAGGTTTAAATTCATACATAGATTGTAATACATGAATATTCATGATTATCCAAGACCCGTTAACTATAACGCTCCAAGGTAGCAAGATTCATTGTAAAGTTCTTCTAACCAGCTCAAAACCTAACGATATGGGTATGAGAGAGAGAGAGAGAGAGAGAGAGGGGCTCGGTGAAATAGACTTGTCTATGAAAATGCTGACCATCTATACTTGAACATTAAGACCCTACAAAGCTTAAGAATCTCATTTTCATGCTATGGACGGATCTATCTAGCAATCCTTGTGACTTAATCATAGAGTGTAAATCCTCGTCTTTAATTTTGAGATGTTTGGATGGTGCTTGGGGTTTGATGGTTAGAGGGTATAATTCTTTTATTGCTAGAGATTTGAATTTTATCTTGGTTGGTGTGCTTGGATTCGATCATGATTTTTCACCCAACCAAAGCTAGAATATTTTTTTAAAAAATAAAATAATTTTAGTCAAAATTACATCAAAAAGATTTCTTTTTCAAATGGAAACCCAAAACCTAAATTATTAAGAATATCAATGCTTACAAAATAAGAGAACAAATTCAACTATGAAGGATAATAATTTAATATTTAAGAAATTTGATTTTCTCATTCAAACAATGAACTCACCTTATATTAGCAATCCCAATCTTTGTCAGCATTTGCAAACTCAATGAAACTAATTCTTCAACATTGACATCTCCAGCTTCCTCCATCTTTGAGAGTAGTTGTGGTTGAGAAGCCTTTATTTATACTCCAATAATGGATCCACTAGGGTTTCCCTATCTTTTCCAAATGGCAAAACTACCCTTATCAAAACCTCTTTACTTTCTTTTTCCCTCTTTCTTAGATGGACATAAAGGTAATCTAATATAAACTCAGCCGTAATGCAAGCTAACCGACTCATGGGAGGATTTTGCGGAAAAAAACTTATCACAAGCAAAAATTTTGATATCAGTATAATTATAAAAATATTAAAAAAATTAATTTAAAGTTAAAATAAAATTTAAAATTTTTTAAAGTATGGTAGGATGATAATGCCAAGCAAAACCTTCATCTTTCCCATCCTTTTTTCATCTTAGTATCTCACTAGACTTATAATGTATAAGTGTTGAAATGAGATTTAAAAAAAAAACAACATAAAAAAACCGGTTATGACAAACTTGTAACTGTGATAATTAGGATCGAGTCAACTCGAAATATCTCATCAAAATAGAGGTCCAGATCAAGAGATTCAAATAACCCGATAAGAAAATAAAAAAAATTATAAAGCTTTTCATTTAAAAAAAAATCATGACCTGAGTCATTAGAGACGAAGCACCCTATTTACAAAAACTATGAAGTCTAATTCTCAATCAATCAAATGTTAAATGATAAAATTAAGAAAAAGAATTTTAATTATACAAAAGAATTTAAAAAATATAACAATTAAAAGAATAAATAACAAAATTAAAATACAAAATAAATTTTATATTTAATTAAAAAGTGAAATTGAAAAAAAAATTCAAATAAGGATATTTTGATTGAATTTTTTCTTTTTGTTTACATTATGAGGAAGGAGATGCAGGATGATAGAATTTCAATGGGAATTATGGATATGATAGATGATGGGAATGGAAGTGTGGAGGATGGAAAAATAAAAGATAGGTTGTGTTCAACTCTTTAGAGACAGATAACACCATTGGAGAGAGGAATAACAAGGTTTAAACTCACAAATCTCAATGATACAGTCACACCATAAAGAGATTAGAGTTTAGGATAAGTTCACCAATCAATGGAATCCACCAAAGAGATTGGCGGAGGGATCACCCATTCACCCTCAGTTCACTTTGTTGCAGTATCTCCTGGCCTGTCCTTTCCCTTCTGTAAGAACATTAGTTGCAAAGTACTTTCTTCATGCCACCATGCCCTAAATGGCCAGTATTTCTTGTCGTCTATTTTTTATGGTGTTCTGCTGTTTTTGGTAGTTACTTCCATGCTATCTGTAGCTGCATTAATGACAGTAGCAACCTTAAGGTTGCAATAAGTTCCTTGTACTGGCATGCTTAATTAAGGGTTAAGTGATTTTTAATCTCAGAAATGCAAGATGCATTAATTATGAACTGGCATTGATAATCTTTAATGTCATAAAGGTCTGAAGTTGTTTCTCAATATAAACAGCAGTACTGGATTGTGTTAATAACTCATTAACCCATGATGGCCACTGATACCTCCAAATCCATCCCTTTAGACATGAAAATATGAAGCAATTCATCAACTGTTACTGCTGGTGAAGGAAGAAGATCATCAGACTGTTTGTTGTTACTAGTGGTAGAGTCTTTCCTTCCTAAAGGGATCTGAATTCGGGGTCCTCCGGAGAAGTCTACTGATTCCTTAGCTGCTAATACGATAATATCTGCACAAGATACCTGTCCTGGACACTCAGCTTCCAGTACAGATTTTATATACCCTATTGCTTCTTGCTTTCTGATACCTAAGTTTTTTGAAGAAAACAATTCAGAATTGCCTGAATCCAGCAAGATCGACGCGTCACATCCCTGTATCAAAGAAACATTCAGAAATTTTCAAGTCCTGCATGCATACAGAAAGTGAGAGGATTCTCATGCAAGAACAATAAACCTAACTTAATAACACTACTGTCTACTGGTGCCTTGTACAAGCAATATCAACCAATCATTTTCAGCTTATAAGCGAATCCATATAATACATAGGTTCAGAAGAAGAAAGAAGATACAGTAGCAAGG
>Ga0307518_10004159_pt1 | contig 10378 bp, 8 predicted proteins | sample 25_EM_MG_FD_203889 | JGI IMG/M metagenome (GOLD analysis project Ga0307518, IMG submission 203889) | Populus trichocarpa ectomycorrhiza microbial communities from riparian zone in the Pacific Northwest, United States - 25_EM | ecosystem: Host-associated > Plants > Roots > Unclassified | place...
AGAACAAGCAAAGAAGCTGAAGAATTGATGGAGAAACAAAGGAAAGAAGAGAAGAAACGACGTTAGCGCTCAAATGTCATTTTTAGGCGCCCAGTGCCGGCATTCCGATATTTTGAATAGCTCCACCATTTCCAAAGCTATCAGGCACGTGACTATACCATCAGAGAGCCTGGAGCGTGGTCTATCTGCCTGTCAAGTTCCGACGTGGATCCGTTTATTTCCCACGGAGATATTCCCCCTGCAATCCAGACGTTCGTCTCATCAGTGACTATGGAGTCCGTATTTTCTCTGGATCATTTCTCTGCTATTGCTGCAGATCTCCACTATGTCCTGCTCTTAGGACAGCCTCTCCCAGAGTTCCCGTGCACTGCCTGGCACATATCCCAGCCTGCTCCCTCAGTCCCTCTTGTTCTCGGTCAGCGCGTTCTCCTCGTCAGTCCTGCATCAAGGACGTACTTTGGTCGTCTTAGGTCTATTGTCAAGATTGAGAAGTCTTCTCTGGTCGTCTCTCACAGCAAGCATTTCTCAATGTTCTTAGCAAAAACATGTTAAAAATATTTTTTCAATAGATACTCTTTTTTCTCTCATGTTCAAGGAAATAACTGGCAAAAAAAAAGGTACATATGCACAGTATATTCTGCCTGAAAACATTTGTTTGACACATTTCAAATGTTTCTTCAGGAAAAAAGTTTAATCTGAAATGTGACAGAAAATCTAAAACCTTCATGAAAATTGTTTCATCAAATGTTTTCAGAATGTTTTACATGTTGTTAATCAAATATTATATGATTGACTATCATACAAACATTGTAAAGATATAATATTGTGATATTATGTCAGATATTGAAAGTTCATAACCCATATCACCTCCACCATCATAGCAAAAATAAGTAATCAAGTTGTTCAATTTTTCTGCAGGAAAAATTGATGAATCATTTCAATGTTCTATATAAAAACATAGAACACTCAATTACAATTTTTTTATGTTTAAATAGATGAAAAATATGCATTGCAATATTCTAAATGTTCTGTTGTGGTTCATGAAGTATGGTATTTATCAAAGAACACTGGGAATACAAGGTAATACAATGAAGACTATTATATTGTGGAATATGGAATAAATTAATAAACTATGTTCTGCCACAGAACATTGTATTGTAACCACTAGAACAAGGCATCAAGTAAGAGACATTGAGGACAAAATGACTGGTGGTGATGGTGGATGAGTGTCAAGACCAGTTCTTCATCTATGGGGTCGGGGGGATCAGGGTTTGGTGTAGCAGTTAGACCAAGAGGCTACATAGTGGTAGTTGCAATCCTAAGTGAAGGGAAATGTCAAGACCAGTTCTTCACTGATCTGATCTCTATGAGGGGTCTGGGGGTCAGGGGTTGGCCTAGCGGTAAGACCGAGATGCTACATAGCGTAGTCGTGCTTCCCGAATGATAGGAAGGCCGACCGATGGTTATACGGAGTGTCCGAGGGTAAACGGTCTATGACCGAGTGCTTGCACGAGACAGAGATGGAGAGTGCGAAGGGAGAACAGAGGAGAAGTATCTTATTTGATATTCGAACTGAAACTACAACAGACCGAGTATCTAGGTATTTATACTAAGTAGAACGGATGAGGCGATGTACGGGGAGTCGGGATTACCGACGAACGATGAGCGCAGTTGTGCTGCGCGCTGAGTAAGTATGGTAAGTGCGATAACCGGATTACCAATGAGTATCATATTAGTAATGGAACGGGACGGGAATGTATAGTGACCGGAAACAAGAAAGGAAACATATTAGGTAATCGTACAGAGAGAGAATTCTGAATTTTTATACCGGTAATCGTACAGAGAGAGAGATCGGACAACACGCTCACCGATTGGTGGCGCTACAAGACAGATAGAGAGAAATGGAAAAGGGGAGTACATACTATAAACAGATGGCGAACACGTGGAACGATCGGACAATAGGATACAGGGTGATCGGATGTCACGGTCGTGACAGGAAAGCTGGCTGAAGATTTAATTGGAAGTCTGAGGTAGTACAGTCAAAGACCAAACACTTGTATGAGTGTAGACAAGATGGACAGAGAACACAAATGGAAAACAGAATGGGGAAGTATCTTATTCAATATTTGAACTGAAGCAACAATGGACAGAGTACATAGGTTTATCATATATACAGAGACAGAAGAGTGAGGCAATGTACATGCTGACTGAGCATAAGTAATGACAATGTATTTACTTGAATTGCAATATAGGGATACTCTATTGACTACAGAAACACCATCAGGAATTTAACAGATTTCTATCCATGCCTTTTTGGACTTTTCGTGCTTTTCAGGACTTTTTCTTCTATTGTCACTTTTCTTGGCAGGGTACCAGCAAAGCAAATTTTTAAAAAAGGCAATTAAGTCCGAAAGTTCAAAATAAGTCTTGATGGTCAAATAATTCCAGTCTCATTACAATAAGAATAAGATTACTCTCCCACAGGAGCAAACATGAGTTCTCTGGGTACCTGCACAAGCGGCCAGGAAGCATTTGATTGAGATTGAGTTAGAAGCAGAGGGATATCTGTTCTCTTTTTTTTCTTTTACAGCCTTGCTTTCCTTGTACCGAAACCATACTTTACTACCACCACAAAAACTACACCCTTGGCAGCAGTTTTGCGGTGTTCCCATGGTCTTTAGATATACTTCTTGTGTATGTAACAATGTATCTAATAGATGTCCTTCCCTTTGAGAGGCTCCTGCCAATTCCAGCAATGGTTGTGAGCCTCTGATGGTGATCTATGAAGCCCAATCAATGTTCTGGGGTATTACATCCCTCCCGCCAGTCTATCAGGTCTATTGGGTGGGATTGGCAGTGTTGTGGTCATGTCCTCAGCAGCGTTCGTGATGTCACCAGTATAGTGGTCACAACCTCACTAGCATTATGGTCACCATGGCTGTCACCAGTGTTGTGTCATTGTCACATCCTCACCAATGTCACTGTCACACTGTCACTAGCACTGTGGTTGCATCATCATCAGCATTGTGGTCACATCATGGTCAGGTCATTGTTACATTGTGGTCAGCATTGTCATCACATTAGCATCATTGTGGCCGCCTCGTCAGAGTTGCTGTCACATCATTAACATGCCACCAAGGGAGGTCATCACATACCGTCATCATGTCATTATTGCTGTCATCAAAATCATCGTGGCCTTGTGTTGTCATCTATTCATCCTTCACCCCATCGTTTGTGGCCACCATACAAACACATCAGAACACTAGAATAGATTGAATAAAAAAAGATGTAAAACACACCCTTGGTGAGGAACCAAGTCAAGGTGGTGATGGAGAAATATCACAGGCACCGATGTTGTGCCGTGGAATGTACCAGGTCAACTCCTGGGTGCTGCAAATCAAAAGATCACTTTTGGGTGGACAAAGAGCACAGACGAGGGGATAGCAGTGAAACATTGAGTGCAAGACAGTCCAAGCAAGGAAAAAATCAACATACCTATGTCGTCAAAGCCACCAACCAGGTTTCAGAGGTGTCTATACAAGATCTTTAGACCTGGGTGTCGACATAGAGAATCAATGTAAACCTAGAAATGTCAGTCAGCTGCAAAAGAGCTAAATTGCTCACCTGGAATGTGGTAATGCAATGCAGTCAACATGGAACACTTGAAAAAGCATCGGACTTTCAAAGTACAATGTTTTTGAGCCTAGAGAGCAGAGGGTGCATTGACAAGGATGAAGGTGACCTGCAGTCAACAAAGAGAGGACGTGTTGAGGGGACATGACGTGACTTACCAAATCTGGCAACAACGGAACAGCCAATCACAATACAAATAAACTTCCTACTGAAACCAAAACATGGCTGGAGCACTAAGAAACATGTTTTCACCCATCGTAAGAATCGGAAACATTCCATCACTTGGCACCCCCCCATTGGATACTGTTTCTGCAGTCCACATGCACTGCAGACAAATACCACCACACATGTCAGAACACACTCAATGTAGTTCATATAGCTTCTAATTGTCAGGCACATCTCAATTACTAGTAAAATTGAATATGTACATGGGTGTGGTATAGTAGGTAAGTGAGCCTGCGCATCACCCCCTCAGATCGCTGTCCGATGTCGTGCCGTTTCCCCATCATCGTCTCGCTATTGTGCCGTTGTCCACCGGCTATCACCGTCGTCAATCGTGCCCATCGCCGTCGCATCCACGTGAGCATCTGTCCCCTGGTCGCCGTCATTGTCGCTATCAATGCAGTGTTGCCGTGGTACTAGCCATGTGCATCATCTCGTCGTCATTGTCATTGTTGTCGCATCGGTTCGTACCCATGTTCATCCCCTCTGTCATCGTCATTATCATTGCACCGGCTGGCACCCGTGTCCGTTCCCACCCTCGACGACATTGTGCCGCCATGACACTGGCCATGCACGTCATGTCATTGTCATCACACTGGCTAGCACCCGCATCTGTCCCTCCCTTGTCGTCATTGTTGACGACAACGTTGTACCACCGTGGCACTGGCCTGCGCAACAGCTCATCGTCGTCGTGCCGCCATGGCAGTGGCCTCCCCGTTGTTGTCGTCCTCGCCGTCGCTGTTGTCGTCACTGTCGCCATTGCAGTGGCCTGCATCCCCTCGATGTCGTCTTGTGCTACTGTCGCATTAGCCAGGCGTGTCCTCTCGTCATCGTGCTGCCATGGCAGTGGCCGCACATCCCCTCATCATCAGCATCGTCATCATCGTTCCCGCGCTCCCTCCTCATCATCATCATCATCACCATGTCCCGTCGTTGTCACCGTCACACACATCCACTGGCAATCCGCTTCCACTCGCATCACCATGGTTGTCCGTTATCGTCGTGACATCTGCAATCACCTACAGTTGTCGTTTCCACATTGGTGTTCTCCCTCCTCGTCAAGCTGTGCCTGTGAGAATGGACAGAATGGGAGTGTGCGGGAGCTCGCGCAGTATGGATGCGGGTGTGAATACAGAGCCAGGGGGGTGCAGGGCACCTATCCTAATAAATAAACAAAACAAAAATGAGACCATACATACCAATGCACTGAATAAAGAGGCCCTGTTTATGTAAGTTTCTGATGAGGGTTCTGGGTGGCTCACCACGAGTGTCGAGGGGAGCTCTTGAGACGGCAGTGTGAGGGTTGAGGTGAGGTGCGAGGCTCTTGAGAAGGCCAGATGATGGTGAAGTGGGGGGAGGACGGAAAACGAGTGCATCAAAAGTGGTAAGGCTTCCCAACATGATTCGCCCATCTATTCTTAGCACTTCTGGGGAGATGCCGGCGTGGATGGTTGGTTTATTAGATACATTGTTTCAGTCACAAAATATATATCTAATAGACCTTTATTGCTTCCGAAAAGTGCTGCCTGAGGTGAAAAACTACCTACATACAATGCTGACCTACCAATCCACGTCCAACAACTCCTTAGCTACACTTCTTAACACCTCCTACGGCCTTCTGGCACCGCGTCTTAGCACATCTGTTTGCTTGTAGCGGTATATAAATGTGGAATTCTCTCGCTCTGCAGGTGCTCGAAGACTTCAAAGGCTCAAACCGCCGACAGAAAGCCTCACCGACTCTAAGCGAGCACCCTGATGCCAACGTCACCAGCGCACGTAGTCTTGGTTCCTTTCCCGACAGCTGAGATCACCATCGAGACGAAGCAATCGCGTCCCCGCCACTGTAGATACTGATGACCTTCCTATGCGTGAAACCTGGGCTCTGACCATTCCATCCAGGCGTTCAAAGGCATCCATCAAACCCCCGACTCTCTACGTATGTACATATGTACCAGTAGTCATACTGTAAGCCCTGAGCTGTAACCACTACTAGGGTGACATTCTGCCCGAACCCTGACCCGCTGTAAACATTTGGTTCCATGTCACGCTGCGTCCACTCTGGGCACGATCGATGATGCCGCGATGCCATCACTCAGCGGGCACGGACGTTTCCGCTGCCGCAGCTCGGCCATTGTGACCAGATGCCGGCGCTCGCCTTCGCAAACCCCAGCACCACCACCTGCTGATTTGGCGCGATAACTGGACTTAATTTTGTGTTGCATTGTAAACAAGCATTCTTAATTTCATGTCTCAACTGGCACTTGATTGTATAGTATTGGCCTACAGTACAAGATAGTGTTACAATGTGATTGTATAAAAGGCAGATCAAAAACCTGACAATGCTGCCAAGCATATAATAAAACAAACGGGGGGGGTCTTCCTGCAGGGTGTACGGTGGCGGAGTGCTGTAGGAATTCGGCTAACGTTGTAAGTATATGACGAGGCTATTAAAGACGTTCATGAGGAACTAGCGGGGGAGCAATGTGCAGGAAACAGTTCACAGGGACATGTGAGCGGCATATTACTGCTATGGAGCAGCCCTCCCACGCACAACCTGGCGGTTTGCCAGATTATACTTGTCCGCTTCACTACAACGAAGGTCAAAATTAGGACGACCAACTGAGCTCACTCTAAACTCACATTAAGAATGGACGGGGTATCTCAGTAGTAACAGACTTTGACTGCCCCTGTGCTTGCAACCTTTCCTTCGTAAAAGCATTCTGGGCTGCGTACCAGTTTGGGCAGTAAAAGTTGACAGGAAGCCGAGCGACAGGCGGACGATTGCTGACCTTCAGGGATGCCGTCCTGAAGTGTGGCCAGGCCCCAGCTGTGGCCTGCCACTCTCGCCTGTACGTCATTCACAAGTGAAGGGAATCAAGTAGATGAAGCCACACAGTAACATTGTGTGATCGCCATTCTTTGTGAAGAATGTAATACGTCGCTTCTCCGCAGTGGCCGTCGTGTTCCGATTCATCGGAACTCATACCGTCAATACCAAGCTGTTGTACAATGTCACTAGTTTTGCTTCGAATACTTTGATGCTGCATGGCACATTCAAGCCGCCGAGTATAGAGCTGAATGCAACTGTAAGTGGGATTGCACTTCAACGACATAAACATACCTCCATCTTTCGCTGCTTCCGCCGGCGCATGGCTTTGTGCTCGTTGACCCCCGCAGCATCTTTCTTTTGCAATCGGGATTTGGACTTCAGCCCAGTCACGTATTGCAGCCAACCCCTTTCTATTATTTCACGAGAGTATTGGTAGTTCTTGTGCTTCTTGAGATAGCCGGTGGCAAAGACCTTCGCTGCCAACTTGTTCCATGCAGACCGCGCGTTTCCTCTGAGGTCCATGCGAAAGTTGGCGAGCGTACAGCAATGACCTTTTTCGGGGTCCCACGCCTTCATTTCAGCTTCAGTGGCAGATGGCGGCAGGGCTTTTGAATCCTTGGGAAGCCCTACAAGTTCCAGCGTATATTCGCGAATGGATTTCTATCGAGAGGTATAATGAAGAATGGTCAGCTTCAGGCAATGCAGTAATACCTTAAATGCATTCCACTCCGGTGGGCGATGCTGTGGGAGCTCCTTCAACTTTCGAGGTGAAGAGCCGACTTCAGCATCCCTTGATGACGCCGTTGTTCCTTTGGTTACCTGAGTCGGCGTTCCCGAACCACTATTTCCTCCATACTTCGCCATCGCCTGCGAGACAGCGGAGGTCACGATATGACCGATGTCCTCCCTCAAATCATTCCTGAGCGTATTTTGGAGACTTCTCCAGTCCATCTGACAAAAGGCGGGGTTCACAGGGGCCTTTAAATGTTTCCTGAATGCTAAATCAAATCTGAAAACGCACTGGCGCAGACCCTGGCAAAGGGTGTGTAGATTGTCCGGGTGTGTTTTGATTATCTCCGATTTGAAGATCATCCAGGCAGGATGGATGTACCAATGGCTTGGAAGTCTGAGAACGCGTGTTAACTTCCTACATATACAGCAACTAAAACGGCGCACCAGCATGGGCTGTCCAGGCTGAGGCGCCTCTGGGTAATTGTTTCTATGGTGATCATCAGTAGGGCCAGTCAACATACGAGTAGATAATTGGGGCTGGCGAGTTGAAGAAACGAAAGGTATCATGAGTGGATCCTGAAATGCATATGAAGTGCCCTCCACCGCCTGGGATGTCCGTGTCAACTTCCGAGAGCACAATGTATGGTCACTCCCACCTTGCCTTTGCCCTTGTCCATCATCTGGTGTGCTGCCGGCTCACCCAAGTCTCCCAAGTCTCCCAATAAGGTCAATTCACGGTTGGGTCTCTGTACAGCGGAGAGGGAACCAGTTGAGATCAAGATCAAATAGTAGTGGAAGAGGGAAAGGTCGCACCTGCTCGGGATTCATGACCATGCCTTGCATTGCTTTTCTTATATCGTTCTCTCTCCCGTATGTATTACCAGCCTTTGAGGGCTACCGGACACTTGAGCATGATTAACAACACAAAAGAAAGGGGCGTACAGAGAGTTGGGGACCCAACCCCACCAGCTTCAACACTCCAGAGAACAAACGTGAGGTCGACGACGCCTGAGTAGGCAAGGGGGCTACATTGCGTCCCACGTGTGTAACCGTTGCACCGTCCAAATAGTTCAGGGTACTCACTAAGAAGGCCGGTCTGCGTGGTATCGAATTCGATCCGTCTAGGCGTCGTAGGCTCGATATTCATCTCGTTCGCATTTGCGGAATCATCGATCATTGCGTGTGCATCCTTTTCAAAATTGCTGACACCGTCGTCACCTTCAACGTCCATGATCCCGGATTCGTTGCCTCCAGGCAATCCAGCTGTGCCATTAGACAATTCAGGGGCACCGGCACCGAGCTCACCGCATTCCTCATCATGGCTGGAACCCTCGGATTCACCATTGACAGCGTCATCCATATCCACCTGAATGCCAAATCAGCCAAGTTACACGGGTGAAGCTTTGAGACGACAAACATCATAGTCAGTGAACGCGATAGCAGGTACCCCTGGCGCGTCCTTCGTACCAGAGGTGGATTTCTTGCCCCGATTTTTCGATCTGACGCGCGACCAGGGGTGGGCGTCACGTGGACCATCTAACTGTCCTTCGTGTTTGGAAGAAAGTCAGCCTGAATTATCGTATAGTAAATGTGGTTACCTTTCAATTTGAGTACATCCCTTGTCAAGCCAATGCGGGCCCGCCAACGTCGATTGAGGACCTGCCAAACGCGAGACTGAGTTGCTGAAGAGAGGACGGATTCTTTGCTCTGGTGGATATCCATGCCAACTTTTCGTGAGCCACACCCGCAAGTAGTACGAAGCAGCGAATCACCTCGTCAGAAACGAAAGCGATATATATAATCGAGAAACAAAGAATGGAGGCACAAAGAAAGGGATCAGGGATACGTACTAATCCCGAAGCAGGCGGTGAAAGGCAACTCTCGCGGACTTCAAACCGACCGCAGTGCACGTCTGCATGCAACCACATGTCCGGTAGGTACCCTGTGGCCGCTCAGCACCAAATGGATCCAGGGAAACTCACTCGATTTAAAGTTGCCTTCAATATCAGTAGCGGCTTCCCATCGGTTGCCAGACCTGGTTGGTGTGTGTTTTCAATGCCCAGCCATGACGCGAACGCGGCCCATCAGAGTAGCGATTGCGCAATGGTGACGCGTGTCAATGCAGTAGAGACGTCGGACTCATTAGGGATCAACAAGATCAAGACAAGAGGGTGATCTCTGAAGTAGTGGGGAGCTGAAGCCCTAAAGTTGATGGCAAAAATGAGCGTTTGTCTGCTCTTCAACGGCATTTTGACAGAGCCCAGTATTGCAAACAACAATCGAGGGATTCAAAAAGAAAACAGCAATCGAGAAATTCGATAAGTAAACTGACAATCGAGGGATGTGAAAAGAAAACGTGCCACGAACGACAATCAGTCCTGCCTTGTTGTTAAGCTGACACTAGCCTTGATTCATAGCTATATACTACCAAATCCACAAGCGGGACTCCACGCACGCGAATGCACTGGACAGTCTTGAAGGTGGAGTGCCTCCAGTCAAGATTGCAGATAGCCTGGTGCTGGCCGTCGACATCTAGCCTGGGGTGATGGGCTGTCGTCGTTGTCGTCAGGCTTTCAAAATGCCGAGTCAGTGTAACAACGCTCCGCTATGGAAAAGGCTGCAGTTTGGAGACCGATGGTTAGACGTTATGGGGCGTGCTCATACTAAACAAGGTGCTTGCCATTTTGAAACACTACGGGGGAAAAGTACAAAAAGATGTTACATGCTCATCCTTTACCGATTCTACAACCTCCTGCATGCCTCCGTTGGACTCTCGAGGTGCTAAATTCCCACCATCCGTTCCACGACGGTCTGCACACCGCCATATATAAGATGAAGAAAATGAGCAAAAAGTAGCACGCGTCAATACCTTGCCTGAGCCTGATCCCAGTCCATTGTTTCGTCGTCATCGTCCTCTTCCCCCTGCCTTTCTTCCTTCCCCGCCCCGAGCCCCCACCCGCC
>Ga0307518_10004160_pt1 | contig 10377 bp, 9 predicted proteins | sample 25_EM_MG_FD_203889 | JGI IMG/M metagenome (GOLD analysis project Ga0307518, IMG submission 203889) | Populus trichocarpa ectomycorrhiza microbial communities from riparian zone in the Pacific Northwest, United States - 25_EM | ecosystem: Host-associated > Plants > Roots > Unclassified | place...
AAAAACAATATTTTTAAAAAAACAGACCTTAGATTTTTATTCATGACGATGTGAAAGTAAACTAACCAGTAATTAGCATGATTGCTGTCATTAATCTTGTTTGGAAATGTAGATAAACTTGTATTTTTAAAAATTTTAATTTTTTTTTGCTAAAAATTAAAAAAAAATTATATGTTTTGAATCGTTTTGATGGGTTGATTTCAAAAATAATTTTTTAAAAATAAAAAGATATTATTTTAATACATTTCATCATAAAAAACACTTTAAAAAATAACCGTAATCAGACCCAAACTATATAAACCGCCTCTAACCCTCCTGATTGCCCACAATTATACCCTTCTACTTTTCGCTCTCACGGTCCCGGATTCCTCACCAGTCATTTATTTAGGAAATAAATTTTATTTAGTACTCTCTCACGCAGAGTCATTTATTTAGGAAAGTTTTTATTTTGAATTTATTATAGTAAACCCTAAAAACTGTAACCCTAAATTTCACTACCCCTAATAATAGCCTCCAACCCTCCTGATTTCGCACAAAACTACTCTATTACTTTTCTCTCTTACAGTCCCCGGTTCTTCAGCAGTAAATAATGAGACCTCCAATGGCAAGAGGTATAAAACGAACTCCTCCTTATTTAATCATGATTATAAAATCATGTACCTGTTTGTTCCTCTATTTTTTAATGTTTTTCTAGCTTTAACCAACGCATAAATTAGTTCATTGCCATAATTTTAAAATAATCAAAATATAACTCGACAATTTCTTTTTTTTTTTCCTTCTGCGTTTGTTATTGAAATATTAGGACGTGGTGCTGGTCATGGTCGTGGAGCTTTTAGAGCTCAAAATAATGCGGGGAGAGGTGGTCGTGGTCGTGGAGCTTTTAGAGCACAAAACAACGCGGGAAGAGGTTTAGGTGTCCGTGGTCGGGGTCGTGGTGGTGGCCGAGGTGGGGCCAATCATCGTGGAGGGATGAGAGGTGGAAATAAGGCAGTGATAATTCCGCATAGACATGAAGGAGTCTTTATTGCGAAGTCTAAAGATGATGCTCTGCTTACTAAAAGCATGGTCCCTGGTGACACTGTATACAATGAGAAGCGCATCTCTGTTCAGGTTTTCTTTTCTTTTCTTTTTTTCCTCCCAAGGTCCCAGCCATCTAATAGAAATTAATTTTTTTCACAAGTTAACAATATTTGTGTGTTCTTGAATGGCCTTTGTATTTATGTATTTTCTCTTGGGCTTCTTTCAGAATGAAGATGGGACCAAAGTAGAGTACAGGGTTTGGAATCCTTTCCGATCCAAGCTGGGGGCTGCAATTCGGGAGGGTATTGACAATATATGGATTGTAAGTGATTGTTTCCTGGCTCTCTGTAATTAATGCTTTTATTAAATAGATGGAAATTTGGTTTCTATCTTACTACTGCTTATTTGCTCATCATACTATCATTTTCAAGGTACCCGGTGCTCGAGTTCTCTACTTAGGAGCTGCTTCAGGAACCTCCGTCTCTCATGTATCTGACATTGTTGGACCTGTAAGTTGGTTGAATATACATGCTCCCTCCCCCCTTCCCTGGGTAGTATATAGGCTGTTTCCTTTTAATGTTCTATTAGCTGGAATGATCCTATCCTTTCCCGTCATCTGTGATAGACGGGAGTAGTGTATGCAGTGGAATTTTCTCAAAGAAGTGGGAGGGACTTGGTCAACATGGCTAAAAAGAGAACAAATGTCATGCCCATCATTGAGGATGCTAGACATCCATCAAAGTATCGAATGTTAGTTGGCATGGTAGATGTCATATTTTCAGATGTTGCTCAGCCCGATCAGGTTTGTTCTTCTTGTGCATTTTACAGCCTTCATAGTTCATGATCATGCAAGAACAATCCCGGTATAAGGATAGCAGATTTGAGCATTATATTACATGTCGAGAGTTCGGTTTATAAACGTAATCTTTTTGAGCTAATATGAAGTTGTTTCTCAAATTTGGTTCCCTTCTCTCCTCAATTCGTCTCAAGTTGTTGGGACTTTTCAACTCTTTGGAATGTGGTTAGAAACATTATATTCTTGAAGCATATCAAGAATGAGTGCTATTTACTGTCCTGTCAAGTTTTATTGTTGACAAATTCTCCTGCTTTTCAAATTATGCATATGACGATGCACTCGGTATTCACTTGATGTAAAATCAACACCGATTTTCTGATGCAAAATCTTCTTTCATAACAAAAATGTTCACATATTTTGAAAATTTGAACTCTTCTTCTTCTTCTTCGTTCCTTTTCCTTTTCACTTTCTTTTTTGTTAAATGGTGCACATTTCTGATCTTGGGTTCTTTTGGTTCTGTGCTATAGAGAGTACAGAACCTACTGCTTCTCTCTTCAAATTCACCAGAGTTTCTCTAAGTTTTTTATAGAGAGGATACAGAACCTGCTTCTCGGATTCTCCTAAATTTAAATCATGCATATGACGATCAGCTAAGCATGCAAATTATGCAACACTAGCTTCTGATGCAATTTCTCGTTTTGTTGGTTCACCAGAAGGCACAATTGGCCCTTTTCTGATGCGATACTGAGATATTTTTTCAAAAACATTTAACATTACACTCTCAATGTTTTTATTCACTTAACATAGTTTCAAAATTCGGCTCTTTTCATTCTCATGTGAATCTGTCATATATATTGTTGTCTTCACAATTTCATTTTGCCAGTGACTTGAAGGATAGCATGGGTTTAAATGCTATGACATGCATATCGTTGATACACAGTTAGGCTATAAGATATGGTGCTGAAGAAGACACAGGATACGCTTTCTTGTGCTTCTTGACATTTTGGTTCACTCAGGTTTCCCTTGCAGCATTATTTTGCTATTCTTTCCTTTGCAGGCAAGAATATTAGCTTTGAATGCAGCTTATTTCCTCAAAACAGGAGGTCATTTTGTGCTCTCAATAAAGGTTTAATCTAGCATTTAATTGCTCCTCTGTTCTGCACTTCCTTCCATTACTTAGCCATCTGAAGCAGCTAATAGATTTCTTTTTCTTGAAGGCAAATTGCATCGACTCCACCATGCCTGCTGGCAAAGTATACGATGGTGAAGTTGACAGGTTGAGGGCGGATCTGCTGAAGCCTGCAGAGATGGTGACATTAGATCGATTTGAGAGAGACCATGCCTGCGTCGTTGGTAGTTACAGGGTGCCAAAGAAACAAAAACCTTCTGCCTAACAACTGGTGGAGGTTCAACGCTTGGATCCCCACTTCCTCAGCCATTTAGCTTAAAATTTAGAATTATCTCTCTGGGCTTTGCCTTTTCATTTGAAGAGTTTGTCGGACTTATTTCTATCAAGACTTGTGATTGGAGTCATTGACTGCTATTAAGGCTTTTATATCATTTTTTACTTTCATCACGTTTCCACCTATTATTTTCGTTATCATTTTTTAATTTTTTTCAATCAAATATGCTGTATGAATCCAGCATTTTCTTACAACTAATAATAAAAATCCATTCTCTTACAAACAAATATTATTATTATTATTATTAAGAGACTCATAATATTTTTTTCCAACCCTTGTCGAGGCATTTGTTTTTGAAAAATATCCAACAAATAATATTTTTTAAAAAGTTACCTTTGAATATTTAATTACGTGAACTGAAAATTATTTTGTAATACCTGATAGAAATAAATTTTAAATGTTTTTTAATAACATGTCATCGGGTTAAAATTCTTATCTTACTATATGGTAATAAAGATAGAGATGATGGTTATATTGGAATGATGTTAGCAAAGAAAACAAAGAAATGGTAATAATAACGAAATGATGATTTCAGTTAAAGATTGTGTGTTTATATATATATATAATTTTTTTTTTTATTAATGTGGTGTCCAGGTCAGCTTACGTGTATCTCGATTAATTTCATGGGTTCTAAAGTTAACGACCATGTAAGTCTCTAGTAACCATAATATTAGTAATCATATTACTTGAACATAAAATTATAAAGAAAATAAATTTTTTAGTTTCAAGCTTTTATAAATGATTAAAAAAAAATAGTGTATATTGATAACTCTCTAAAATGATTTGGGCTTCTGAGAGTGATTTTCCTAAGATTTTGTTTTCTGGTTTTTTTTTTAATATAAAATATTTTATGATGACCAAAATTTCTATCTGTCAATTGCTAAGCATAAAAAAACCCATCATTTTTAATTACAGTTGGCCCGACATCATCAATCTCGGTAAGAGAACATGGTCCCTTAGTTATATTTTTGGACATTTCCTCGATAAGGTTTCTAAAGTGAGAGTTCTTTTCAGTTCAACAGATTCAATCCTCGATAAGGGTCCCCAAAGATAAATTGAGAGATCTGTCAATCACTTGCTTAACTCTCTCTTCGACACTGCTCTCCCACCTTCTTAAATGGACATCCTTTCTATCTTGTTTTCATGTTCCGTTGTTGATACAGTTTTTACCGTTATGGTTTGAGAATATAACTTTTTAAAATATATATCAATTACAGTTTATTTATAATTTATATTTTAAAAAATAATTTTTAATGAGATTCATGTAAAAATTATATTACGTGTACTTTAAAAAATATAATAGGGTAAACACATAGTTTCAACCATAACTCACTATACAAACCTTAATTTCTACTACTTTAGCCTTTTTTTAGAGATAATTACATAAAGTCTCTTATAATTTGATTATTTTTTTGTTTTGTTTTTATATTTTAAAAAATTATACTTTATTAAAAAACAAATCAAGCTATTGAAGACTTGATGCAACTATCCATTTTTTTTACTCACCAAAACAAATCCATAGGTATGGATATATTAACAAAACCTAAAGACTAAAAGATATTGTTCATTGAAAAAGTGTAAAGAGCTAGTTACCATAGGCAATTGAATCTTTTGACAAAATTTATTAGTTATTATTAAATTTTTTTATTTTAATTTTGATTTTTATTCTCTTAATTTCCTTTTCTTTTGTTTTAGATCATTTTGTTGATTTTTTTTTAATTTGATCCCTTAACATTTAATGAGTTGAGAATTGAACTTTGTTATTTTTTTCAAATAAAATGTTTCCGATCAAATGACATGAGTTTAAAAAGTTAATGCAAGTCGATATATTTTTGTTTTATTTTACTTATTTTACATTCAAGTTTCATTATTTAATATTGTATTTTTTTTTAAATAGACTTTGTGATTTTCTTTGTTTTATTTTTTATCGGGTTATCCAGATTTCATAACTTGAACCGCATGTTTAGCAGATTAATCTAGGTAAGGTCGATTTTTTTTATAGGGTTATTTTTTTAAAAAAGAATTTTAATCTTTATTCAAACATGATTTTTTTATAATAATAATAATCCGACAACGTTGTTCTAGAGTTATACTGATAAATGAGGTGTTTGACATAACTTCTATTTTTGTTTTTAGATGTTTTTTAAAAATAATTTTTACTTGAAAAAATATTAAATTAATATTTTTTTAATATTTTATGATAATTATAAGGTGATAATATTAAAAATAAATAAAAAATGTTATTTTAATATATATATATATACACAAACTATTTAAAAAATTAACATGAACAAGTAAACAACAAGCAATATTAATATGTAGCTGAGAAGTTCGGTTGTAATCATTGTGCTTTCCTGCTTTTCTTTTCTTTGGTTGAATCTAATCAATAATTGAGCTCAACCCTTTTAAGATCTTTTCATGTCTCTGTTTCTCTAACCACTGAACGTAAACAACAACCCCTAGAGAAAGAGAAAACTTTCTGTCTGATTATTGGGTTATCAGTAGTTTCCACAAGTACCAGAAACTGTCAAAGATCCATTAGGGTGGAAAAGGTGAAGTGATAATACACAACTAAAAGTCCGTCTGCTAAAAAAGAGAGGAAAAAAAACATTACTTTGAAACCCATCGCATACTCCCATTCATACTTTCTTATTATGTGGTTTTTTTTCTTCTCTTTGTCTCCATTCATTGGCATTAGCTTCTTCTTAGTCTTTTTTTCATTGTTATTCAATGAATTGTTGGCATGCGTTTGCCACTGCAGGCAATGGTAAACTGTTTGTGTCGTAGTCGTAATTCATTCAGCTCTGGAGTGGTGCTGTGTAGTTATGGGTGAATCAATAGTTGCGGCCTCAAGTTATGAAGATAAGGTACACTCACTTGTCCCTTGATCTGTAAAAATGTTGCCCATTTGTTTAGGATCTAGTTATCGTTATTGTCTTCTTGAATCTACTTATTTTTGTTGTAGGTTCTTGATTGATTTCCAATCCATGCTTTCTGTTCTTGTGTAGTTATTAGCAGTCATTCTGTTTCTTTCTTGAATTTTGGTTTCTTGTGATTGCATAAACAGATAGGAGGAACAGCTGCCTCAGATCCTGCTCTTCAAGTATCAGTTTCATTTGGTAGATTTGAGAATGATTCTTTGTCTTGGGAGAAATGGTCGTCCTTCTCACAGAATAAGTACTTGGAGGAAGTAGAGAAGTGTGCCACTCCTGGATCTGTAGCTGAGAAAAAGGCCTACTTTGAGGCCCATTACAAAAAGATTGCTGCTAGAAAGGCTGAGCTATTTGATCAGGAGAAGCAGATGGAACATGAATCATCGATGGAAAACAACCATAACATTGGAGATCTAACGGGCAAGAATGGCCAGACGGATTCCAGCTTTGATGTGTCCAATGGCCAAACTTCTGCTGAAGGGATTTGGCACGAAAGTAAATTGGATAATGAGCGGGATGGTGGCCATGTCGATGAGCCTTATGAAGACGCTGCAATTGATGTACATGGTCAAGCCTCATTGAGTGGGCTCTATGAAGACGCTGCAAATGATGTACAAAGTCAAGCCTCATCGAACGGGAGAGTGAAAGAAGAACTGGAAAACAAATTAGATAGCCCCGAGTCAACCAAGCTGGAAGAATTGGCTTTAATAAAAGAGGAGGAAAAGGGATATCAAGATACGAGGGAATTGCCAAAGAACTCAGAAAAAGAGAAGGAAAGCATCCTAATGATCAAAGAGGAAAAAGTGAAGTTCGATCATCAAAGGGGATCTTCAAAGGTGAATTATTATGCTACTGAACTTGGCCATTGCCGCAGAAAAAAAAAAAAACTAATTGCGCAGAGCTTTTTGTGTCCCTCTTGCAACTTTGGTTCTTATTAATATCAGTAGCTCATATGTTTTGCTATACTGTTTTAGATTATTCCACTGAGCAAGGTTAGAGACATAGCAAGGGCAAAGAAGAAACCAGAACCACTTGTAACTAAACAGCCACAAATTTCCACTCCAAAGGTCTCAAAGCGTGTGCCAACTTCTAGTTCACTGTCTGCATCACAGTCTTCCACGAAGAAAATGAATGGCTCATTGTTACCAAGGAGCAAAAATCCTCCTGCTGGAGAGAACAAGAAAGTGACTTCTAAATCCTTGCACTTGTCTCTGACCATGGATCCCTCAAATTCTGAGCCAGATCCTCTTATAACTACTAGAAAATCATTTATTAGGGAGAAAATGGGGGATAAGGACATTGTCAAAAGAGCATTTAAGACATTCCAAAACAATTTTAGCCAGTTGAAATCTTCTGCTGAAGAGAGAGCTATAAGAGAAAAGCAGGTCCGTCACCTGGTTAGGCTTATGGCATGACCTTTAAAATAATTTTACTACCCCGCGGATATGTTTAGCTTGTTGAATCTCAAAATCTCAATTTTCTTGAGCAGGTGCCTGCCAAAGGGACAGATGTTAAGGTTTCCACGTCAATGACACCACGAACGGAGAATATAGTGTAATGTTCAAATTGTCTACTTCGTATCCTGATGAATGTGTTTATCATTGCATGAATGCATTTGTGCAACATGGGTGATATTTTTGTCGTGCAAATGCACACTTGCATATTGACATACATGTGCAAACATGTTCATTTCTATCTGTTGGGTGGCTGGATATATATAGCTTTGAAATTTACGTTATTTTCTCTAACAAACGAGGCAGGTGATGGAGAAGGTGAAAGCTAATCAATGATAGGAGCAAAATTAAACTCCTAGAAATACTTGTGTTATGTGGTAAACTAGTCATCCTATAGACCACCATGTTTGTCAATCCAAACTTCCATTCTCACGGTCCTCTTCTTACTTTATCTATCATGCACTTCGCTTGTGATTAGCTTGCTTTAAATACATATGAATCCAATGCTGAGCTTGTATAATCATAAATTTCAACAACTTTATCAGTCTTATTCTTTGGTTGGGGCTCCTTGTTTGTTTGTTTTTTGGTTCATAGGAAGTCCTTTTGACTTCTCAGCTACACGATGGGAGTGATCCCTCTCCCTCCTTTAATCTCTCCTATCACAAGTTTGAATGGGATTTCATTCCAGGTTGCTTGGTACCATATCAAGTGACTTAACAACTAGTTGGGTAGCTTTAACAAAAGCGTCCATACTGAAGTTTACCTATTTTGCCTTTTGCAAGTGGGATTTTTCATTTCAGTGTTCTGAACTTCCTCATTTTATTTATAATTTGTTTCCTGTCTTTCTAACATCACAAAATTTGTGGCTTATGCTAACTAACACTTTTCTATTGGTCTGTGAGAGTACCATGTAGTTTAGCATTCGTATATATGATTTATAGAGTGACATCATGAAGAAATTTGAAACAACATTGTATTTTACAGTTTACTTCCTCTAAGTTGCTCTTGTGCAAACACCTAAAAGATTTACCTTGTATGGAAAGTTCATTGTTGCGTCAATGTTTGTGATAGGTCTCTCAAATCCAGTCGGGTGGATAGGAAAACTGCTAAGCTGGCCCCATCTTCTTTTGTCTTGAAAAGTGATGAAAGGGCAAAGAGAAGGAAAGAGGTATATCCTTTGGACTGCTATCCTTCTTTCTCTATTGGACAAAATTCTTCTAGTGAAAGATTTTGACATCTTGAGCATACAATGCTGTTTTCTGTTAACCACTAAGTTAAGATCATTTTTAAAATAAATTTCAGCTTTCCATGAAAATGGAAGAAAAATCTAATGCTAAGCCGGCAGAGAGCACACACCTTCGAACAAAATCAAAGGTACACTTCCATATATTATGCTCATTTTCTTTGTTGGTATCAAATTGCTATGATGTGGCAATGAACGGAAAACAGATCAATATAATTTGAAAGAAGAATGCGGTCAAGTATGTCTCTGTATGCATGTCTGCATACCAAAAGAATTTTTTTCCTGCCGTAGGTTTCCTTTGATGATAGTGTTCCCTAAATATATGCCCCAAAACACTATGATTGTATGATTCCATCGACTTCCATGCTATATGCTTGTCACAGGAGGAAAAAGAGGAAGAGATTAAAAAGCTAAGACATTCTAATTTCAAACCCACGCCAATGCCAGGTTTCTATAGAGCACAGAAGGCATCAAAAAGCCCATTAGATAAGGTATGTCCTGTTCCAGAGTCCTGCCACACTCTTATGAAGTAGAAATTACTTTGAATTATCTACATGGAATGGAAAACGATTTGAAACATTATACATTACTTGGAGGTATATAGCCAGGTCTTTGCCTCTGGCTTTCCTTTTTTGATTTTTCTGTCTATACGTTGGTATGTGCTCAATGTTTGAAAAACATCTTTATTTTCTCCCAACAATTATGTGCTTTGTGGAAATGAATTGGTTTAATAGTCAACTACCATTGATGTGCATCCATGGACAAATCACAAAACTAGAGATCCAATACAATCTTTGAGAAAAGTCAATTTTTCATGTTATGATTTCAATGTTCCACCTTTTTTTTCAATGTCTAGGCAGGGTGCTTATTTATAGACACCAAGCCATATAAAGTTGAATTAAAAAAAAAAAACCTATTAAATTCATAAAGAAAATTAGAATAGACTAAGTTGCTGGTTTAACTACTAAATAATAATTACTGCCATTCCTAAAATACAATAAATCTAGAATAATCTTACAATATTAAAATCTCTAAATAGTCGAATAATAATTTTTTTTTTGTAGTTGCTTTCACCATTCCCACACAAGACATTAGTGTTTGTCAAGTCTGGTGGGGCTGGATGATGTGACGAGGCCTATTGCTGCCTTGCTTGAAATTAAGATAATTGTCCCTCAAACCCTGAGAGAGAACTCAACTGGTCAGGTTTTTAGTTTGTTTCCCAATGGTCACGAGTTCGAGTCCCTTTAGGGCCACTGAAGATTTACATGGTTGTTAACTTCAGGACCCGTAGGATTTGTCGAGATGCACAAGCTGACCTGAACACCTATTAATAAAAACAAAAAAATTGTCTGTCACCATCACTCAAAATGGGTCACTAGGAGCCTGATGGATGGACCTGTCATTGTCAACACAACATGGCATTTGATAAGTGAAATGCATCTTTTTGTGTTGCACATCAAAATTGTAG
>Ga0307518_10004161_pt1 | contig 10376 bp, 11 predicted proteins | sample 25_EM_MG_FD_203889 | JGI IMG/M metagenome (GOLD analysis project Ga0307518, IMG submission 203889) | Populus trichocarpa ectomycorrhiza microbial communities from riparian zone in the Pacific Northwest, United States - 25_EM | ecosystem: Host-associated > Plants > Roots > Unclassified | place...
CGACCACATTCACTCTCCCTCACTCTCTATAAGCTCCATCTCTGTCTTTGGACTTGTAGGTCACCCAGTGCTGGCCTAAAGTTCCATTATTGTTGTTTGTCAGATATACTTGATATCTGATCAGTTCCCTAGGCTCAAGCGCAGTCTAGCATCTCTGTTCACTCTATCCCATCACTGTCCATCACATTCTTGAAGCAGGAACTGTCCCCTTGCTTCCCTCTTGCTCCATCACTGCTATTACACCCCTATTGTCAATCCATCATTACTGCTCAACCCCAGGACTCTTCCTAACCACTGTGGTAGGCTAAAGAGGAGTCAATACCATCCCCAGTCGCATATATTCCCCATCAGAAGCCCTTCCCTTCCCTCCTGCACCTTACCTGAAGGCTTGCAGCACATCCCCCTGTGGAGATCATATACCAGAACCGCTGTAGAGACACCTGGGTCTCTAGGCACACAGCTCCCTAGCTGTCGCACCCTAGGCCCTGCGAGAGACCCACCTAGACTCGCCGCTCGCTTGATCGCATCGTGTCCAACCCAGTCGTGTTCCCACTCGTGCGAGTGTATTCGTGGCTGCAGTGCGCCCGATCACTCGCACAAGCGTAGTCAAGACCCGACCCGCAGCTCGCCCTATCGCCTTGCACCTGACCCGACTCGCTCGCTCGCTCGCGCAAGTGTATTCGCGGCTGCTGTGCGCCCGATCACTCGCACAGGCGTAGTCGCGACTCGACCCGCTCGCTCACTTGGTCCAAGCCAAGAGCCCACACGCGATCCACCCGGTCACATCGTGTCCAACTCACGCGCTCACGCGTGTGCATCTGTGGCTGCTGTGCGCCCGATCACTCGCACGGGCGCGGGCACGACGCGACCCACGTGCTCACTCAGCCAGATCCAGGACCCCACTCGTGCACCACCCAGGGCACTCACGCGCGTTTGCCTCCTGCTCACCCGTCGAAGTGTATCCGTGGCTGCAGCGTGCCCGATCACTCGCGACTCGACTCGCAATCCACCTGGTTGCATCACATCTGACTTGGCCTCTCACGCGGGTGTCTCTCGTGGCTGCAGTGCGCCTGATCGTTCGCCCAAGCACAAGTAGGACCTGACTCGATCACCCTCGCTCGCTCGCACGCAAACGCAACCACCCGCGACCCTGTTAAGCTGTTCTGGTCCCCCCTCTTTCGTACAATTGACGTCATGGGTACATCTTCATGCCTGTCTCCCTTGTTAGAAGTTTCCCGCCTTTTTTTATGTCATTTGTTGGTGCTCGGGTGCCAGTTACTCAGTCGCAGACCCTTTTGATTACGTTAGATAGCGCCAGAGTGCGCACCACCGTCCCTTATTTAGACTAGAGTTACCGCTTAGACGCGCTTAGAGCGCTACAGTGTTTCCTGTCCCTTATGTTTCGTACATTGGCCCTAGGGCCACATATACCTTACCTTAGAGGAATACAACATTCTTTTTTCCCCCCTCACAGAAAAGTTAGAGTCTTAGCTTCTACCTGAGGTTTCCGTTCGTTCAAGAGTCTCGCCATCGCATTTTATCGTATTCATTGGGTTCGTCATATCGATTTGTGCTCCTCCATGTGTCTTTCACTCTCGAATAAGTCCCCCCTCCACTCTCTAGGGAACTCTCTAGGGTTCCGACTAGCGCTGTAGAGACGCATGCGTCTCTAGGTACGCATATACCGATCAGTGTTCACCCGAGCTCATTCGCGCTACTCAGCACAGCCACCCGCACCCAACCCACACGAGAGCTCTCCGATGCACAGCTTGGTACACCCGATAGGGTCCTGCGAAGGTCCTGCATGAGTAGCTATTCCCTACCTCTTCCTGCGAGCGTCGCGATCACTCGGAATAGCTTCGGGTCTGTTTGGACTAGCTCGCGCTACTCAGCACAGCCACCCGCACCCAACCCGCACAAGACCTCTCCGATGCACAGCTTGGTACACCTGATAGGGTCCTGTGAAGGTCCTGCATGAGTAGCTATTCCCTACCTCTTCCTGCGAGCGTCGCGATCACTCGGAATAGCTTCGGGTCTGTTTGGACTAGCTCGCGCTACTCAGCACAGCCACCCGCACCCAACCTGCACGAGACCTCTCCGATGCGCAGCTTGGTACACCCGATAGCGTCCTGTGAAGGTCCTGCATGAGTAGCTATTCCCTACCTCTTCCTGCGAGCGTCGCGATCACTCGGAATAGCTTCGGGTCTGTTTGGACTAGCTCGCGCTACTCAGCACAGCCACCCGCACCCAACCCACACGAGACCTCTCCGATGCGCAGCTTGGTACACCCGATAGGGTCCTGTGAAGGTCCCGCATGAGTAGCTATTCCCTACCTCTTCCTGCGAGCATCGTGATCACTCGGAATAGCTTCGGGTCTGTTTGGACTAGCTCGCACTACTCAGCACAGCCACCTGCACCCAACCCGCACGAGACCTCTCCGATGCGCAGCTTGGTACACCCAATAGGGTCCTGTGAAGGTCCTGCATGTGTAGCTCATCCCTATCCCTTCCTGAGTGTCTCAGTCACTCGGAGTAGCACCGAGTCGCACTACTACATCGCATCGGGTCGCGCTGCATCAGGTCGGGTCACTCTCCTGTGTAGGGTCTCACTGCATAGGGTCTCACTGCGTAGGGTCACATCGCATCGCATCAGGTCGTGTCACTCTCCTGTGTAGGGTCTCACTGCATAGGGTCTCACTGCGTAGGGTCACATCGCATCGGGTCATGTCGCATCAGGTTGTGTCACTCTCCCTGCTAGGGTCTCGTTCCATAGGGTCACATTGCATCAGGTCGCGATGCATAGGGTCGCGCTACATAGGGTCGCACTACATAGGGTTTGCTCTCCACTTCTCTCCCTGTCACTTTAGCTTCTGCCTTTGTGTCCCTGAGCCCTTCCTCTTGCTTTAGCATCCCTGACAGCTGTCATTATGTTAGTATTACGTTCCCTCTTAGCGCTGTCATCCTCTCTCCTTCTCTTCGGGTCGCTTGCACCCTTCCCCCTGGATTAGGCTTCAGTATATAGCCCTAGTCCTCACAAAAATAAGAAGTTTCTTTTCCGCCCCCATCTGAGTGTCTAAGTGCGAGTCCTGTCGTTTCTGCTGTTCCCTATCGTTTTCTCTTGTGTCCTGCTGCTCTCTCTTCGTTTTCTGACAACCCTAGACAACCCTATTCAGTCCCCCGACGATTTCCGGTGGTTCCTGCTACTCTCAGCTCTCCCTAGTGCGTGTCTACACGCTCCAGGCAACCTCCCTGTTCCCTAGTTGCGCACTCCCTGCGCATTTTCGCTGCGCTCCTCACCCCTACTCTGCTCTCAACTCCCAGAACCTCCGAGCGCGCTCCTGCGCTCTAGTCTCCTTAGCTCTCCTAGTCAAGCCAGACCAGGTCTCCTTGGGCGGACACCCATTTTCACGCCTTCAAGGGACTCACCCCCTACAGCGCGTGCTTCGCGCTCCCTCTTCTGCTCTCTGCTTTTTTTTTCCCGCTGTGCTACTCATTATACCTCATCCCCTGCTTGCCCGAGTGCTCCGCGCACTCTACCCCGACTTCCCGACTCTACTAGCTTGAGCCAGACCCGGTTCCCTTGGGCAGACCTATTTTGCACCCTTCCGGAACTTACCCTCTACACCGCAGAGGAAGACCACCACTCACTTTTGTTGTCATTGGGTGTTGGTTGTTGGTTGTTCTGACCTCTTCCCTCACTTAGACGCACAACAACCCTTGCACAATGGATGATGGAGGATCCAGGTGTGATCGTGATAACCCGCTGCCAGGGTGGCCAAAGAGGGTCTGAAAGTGCACCAGCTATATCAGGAACTTGGTGGGAATGGCGCCGAGGGAGGGAGTCTTTCAGATAGGTTTTGTCCTACAAAGAAACCCCTTCTGAAGACCATGGGAACCTCCTAAAACCCATGCCTAAGGTGAGAAAATATTGATAGTTGAATATGCTGATATAATCATGTACACAAACACACGCACACACACACACTTCAAAAATGTCTCCAAGTCTCCTCACTCTCTTCATCTTCTACCACCACCACACCACGCATCAACCACCACCTGACAGCCACCACCACCAGCGTCAACCACGACACGACCACCACCATCACCAGCGTCGACAATGACACAGCCACCACCACCAACGTTGACGACACGAGAGGCGACCACCACCATCACCAGTGTCAACAACAACGCAGCCACCACCACCTGTGTTGACGACGATGCAGCCACCACCACCAATGTTGACGACAATGCAACCACCACCACCCTCAACGATGACAACGATGCAACCACCCCCAATGTCGACAACCACCCCACCTGGACGATGGCAATGGCGACGTGACCACCACCCCCTACCACCCGTGTCGACGACACAGCCACCACCAGGCACCAATGACGACAACCCCACCACCTGCATTGTTGACATGACACCAGTGATGATGACAACGACCTCGATGTGGCCACCGCCACTACCCCCACCACCTGTGTTGATGTCGCAACCATTGACGATGATGACGACCACAATGTATATAATATATTTAGTCTTTGTTTTGCCCTCATTAGTTTACAATATTTATTCTTTTGTACTATACAGAATGGAATATAAATTGATTAATATGAACATTGAATCAATTAAGGTGGTTGAAAATTAAGTACAGGCAGTGAAGGTATGGGTACTGTTGGCTTGTACAAGTACTTCTGGGACAGCTGGGACAGTAATAGCTTTCTGATAAATCTGATCTGGAGCATCAGAATGAAACTTATCTGAGCATGTACATCAGCAGGTATAATTATATATACATTTGAACACATTTAGCAGGGGTTGGGTTTTTGGTCATATATATCAGCAGGTATACTGGTGATCTGGCATGATAAAAAGAAGCAACTTGTCTAAATTGATCATAATCAAGTAGACTGATAAAGATGTCCATCACTCAAAACACTCCCAGAAAGTATATGACATGACCTAAGTGTATATCAGAATGATGCATGTGAATACACATGGAAAAAATGGTAATGTTATATAAAGGTTGAGCAGACTCTCATTGATTTCCTGATGAGACAGTCCTGTCTCTAGGTGTGTAGGTTGGTAGTACTGATACTGGACTCTTACCTTAGCTATGTAGGCTTGTACTTAGCTTACTAAGCAATCTCCCTCTTTCCACTGTATATCTGAGCTCAGTCATGGAGTGACTGAACCACCCTTCCACTCTCTAGTTCTTCTAGTCTCCCCAGTCCCTGGGAGCTCTGCCAGACCTCCAGAAGCCCCTGGGTTGAGTGTGCCTCACCTGAGGCAGCAGCAACACCCAACCCCCCCTACACCGGCACACATGGCTGAGCATGGCGAAAGCAGCGGTGGCCGCGACCCTCTTCACCGAGAAACTCAACCATTATCACCTGGCACTGAGGCTACTCCGAATGCTCAACCCTCTGGCGGTACCCGCCATCTGGATGGCATTGCAAAAGGACCTGACCAAGCTGTTCCCAAGTAGTGTATGGCTCGCATGCAGCAGTGATTGAAGGTTTCGTGGAGAGGTTGTGTATTTCCTTTGTGCAGATGAGAAATTACATGGGACATGTCATTCTGTACAGTAAAATGGATGGTTTACAGTGCTGTGTTCTATTAAATACAATATTCTGAGCCTCTGAGTTGTGTGCAGAGAGTTGGCGAACCTCCTGTGATATGCTGGAGGACATGCCCGACTGGCTTCAGTCTCCAGGGGGTATCTGCCTGGTCACAAAATGTTGAGGGAGGCTCACCAAAGAATGTCTGAGTGTTGAGGAGATCCATTGGCAGATCATAGAACATATGCCAGAGATCACGGAACATCGGGGGAGGCCCACCAAAAAAGCAGTGGGAAATGGTGCAGAGGCTTGCTAATGTCAGAGAATGTTGAGGAGGCTCATCAGATCGAGGATGTCGGAAAATGTTGGGGATGTTCGCCAAGGATCATAGAACGTATGGCAGAGGCTCACTGGAGAACTCCCCCGTCCATCTTGGGACTTCAGTGGGGATGGTGCCAAGGATGGGCATCTCTTAGACATGTTTTTGCCCTACCAAAAAACCCCATCAAGAGACCATGGGAAGATCCTAAAACTGGTGCCAAAGGTGTGTCTTTGGGCCGCATGTTGAGAAAGTAAGTGCTTAGTCATCACTAGCACGTGACTTTCCTAGAGTCTTGACATGTGATGTGTCTGGATCTGCCATCTTCCATGTGATACTTCTGTCACATGACTGGTTATCACAAGTACCGACTAACTGGAGTCATATCTCTTATCTATGATGTCGTCATGATAAGAAGAGATAATGTTCGTTCCAGAACATTCTCATGAGGTCAATCTAGACCATTTCTTATCTCTTATCTTACGTATGACTCACTGTGGTGTTCTACAAGGTTCTACGAGTTTCCACAGGATACTATGTTAGGAAGGTACTTATCTACCTGTCCATTTATGGACTCATATGGCCACTCTACTTTACATGGTCTGTGCCCAGCTCAGATGTATAAATACTGTCTTGCTTCTTGATAGCAGAGTAGGATTTTACCCACTGTTTTATCCTCTGTTCTTATCAAGAACTCTTTCAAACCACCTTCGGTTATTACTCCAAGTTAGAACCATCTACCCAAGTGAGTTACAAGACTTCATATCATTTGTGTAGAGCCCGCTGTGCTGTGTCCATTCTCTCCTGTTTTGGACATTGCCTCCCGTTACCGCATCGTTCCAGTCTCAGGTTGTTAGCGTTAGGGTTGCACGTACAAAACCGACGATCGACGCGCTTCCACGGATCACGTGCGCGTGTGCTTTGAGCGCGTGGTGGTCAATGGCAGAACGACTATATATCCCTCCTGACTGCGCTGCCCTGTCGATTTTCCCTCGTACCTGATACAGTCCTCCGTGGACGAAATACCTCTATGCAATCCTATAGAACAGGCAATCTGAGCCTCGAAAAACAAGCTGTCCTCAGGGATCTCGACCATGTCGCTGTCGTGCCGCTCGCCGATTATTTCAACACTGCTGTCTTGCCACCCCTCCACCCACGGATAAACATTGGGGTGATTGAAAGTCGCCTATATGGTTCCGGAGTATTGTCCATGAAGTCAGATCGATGGGCTGCGTTCCCACAAGATCCAGAAAAAGAGGCAAGTCATGAAGACACAGTCTTCGGCCCACTATCTTTGGTTTTTGATGCAATAGTGCAAGCGGCGGAAGAAAGCACTGGCATCCCATCTAAGCTCAGCTTTGTGCAGAGGCCCGCCACCCCACCGACGTCTGAACGGACAAATATTTCTTGTCCTGATGCCTATTTACTCTTGGTCAACAAAAAAAGTGTCGGCAAGAATGAAAAATGCGCTATGCACTGCTGGGAGGACATTGCAGTCTCATTTGGGTTTAAGAAACGCGATGGAAGATCGGGGAACGAGCGTAGAGATGTGAGTCATATCCTCCTGTCGAATTTTATGGGCTTAACATCCTGACAGAATGAAGGGAAAGTGATCTGGAATCTTCATCAAATTATGCGTAGCGACCCCTGTCGGCGTTCGACGTTCGGAGTAACGGTCGAAAATACCCAAATGAGATTATGGTTTACTTGCCGGTCCGTGACTGTTGTGAGCGAACCATTCAATTTTATCACGGTCAGTTTCCGCGTATCCTTCTGATCCGCACAAGGCTCATGTTCAAAATTTGGCAGTCGTGTGACCAGATGATCCGCTTGTTTTGTTCGTTGGCGTTTGCAGAAGATCATGAACTTGGTTGGGATCCGACCATTCAGAGAGTACTTGTCGATGGCGGGATTCAATACGACATTTCACTGCAATCACCAGAAGGATTGATTTCTGTTTACCGAACAACGAGGATCATCTCGGATTTCGGTGCCGAGGCATTAAGAGGACGGGCAACGCGCGTCTTCGAAGCTTATCCTAGACCAGATGCCGAGGCGAGCCTAGCAGGCACTCCTAAGCTCGTCGTAATCAAGGATTCATGGAGGGACTGGGATCGGAAACGGGAAGATGAAATCCATGCCGAGATCTTTTCTGATTTAGAGAAGGTCAAGGGGACCGAGGCGGCAAAGACGGACATGAGGTATTTCCTCACGATTCGCGAAGCAGCAGACGTAGCCATCGATGGGAAGAAAGACGACACGCATCTATTACTACACTATTCACCACTCCCACAAGATTGTGGTTGGCATACGATTTCCGTTAATCCGGCTTTTAGTTGGACCCGTCGCACATCCAGTGAAGGATGTGTTCCATCTGACAAGTCCAATTCTTGCCGAGATACCCCCAAACCTATTAAGATCCAACACAGGATTCATTGCCGTTTAGTTTTCGAAGAAGTTTGCACGACTGTGTTCGAGCTCGCGAACCTGGATGATGCTTTCGAAACACTCCAGGATGGCCTTCAAGGTTTGCTGTTGACGTCGTTCGAGTCTGTCCTGTTAATGAAACGTTGAATTATAGGACTTCGTGTATTACATAGTGTCAACTGGATCCACCGGGACATCAGCCCTGGTAACATTATGCGGATAGACAAGATGGGGAAGATAGCCGATTTGGAATATGCTAAGCGAATGGGCTCTGACCAAAGCCACGAAGTACGCACAGTGAGTTGTGTATATCTACATCGAAAGTATTGTCAACGACATAGCTGCGAAGGGAACTATCGACTTCATGGCTTGCGAAATCGAAATTCAACAATACATTTTTCACAATCAATCACGTGGTGGCCCGCTTCCACGCTTTCGAACGGACTTCGCTGACTTCCTACATCAAACCCCGGAAATCCCATTCACATCCAACCCTCTGCATGATTTGGAGTCGCTGTGGTGGATCCAGGCGTGGCTGTTACATTTTTATGTCGATCGAGATGGCCGAGAGCGCTCTGCTGAACAATCAGCCAAGTATCAGAGCCTGTTCCCTGGGTCGTTATTAGGGGGATCACGCATTATTCCCCTACAAACACCATTGAAATTTGTCATCCTTCCAGAGGGTTTTCAACGACCAGCAACAGCAGTTGAACAGATGCGTAATATGCTTGTTGCAATATACTCGGCATGCGAGCGAACACTACCGCCGAAATTCCAAGATCACCTAGAGACACTCACGACTTTCTTTACCGAGGCACTGCAGACTGCTACTGCGCTATCGAAGAACATAACGCTACACGTACCCGGGAAACGTAAAGAGCCGGACCAGGGTGGTGAGGAGAGTCAACCTAAGAAACGTAGCAAGGTCTAAGGTCACTGCTGTCCACGGAGCAGAAAGAGGAAAATGAGTCCATGTGGCGCTACTCTACACCATTCGCGCATGGGAGGGGAATGCTATCAGATAGGGTATCCCGTTTGTAGACTAAAAATCAGCTTTTATGTCTGATCGGATGTGGACGACTCATGTGGTGTATGCAGTGAAGGTTGGATCCTGCTTGTCGTCCGTAGTATAATAAGCGCTGTCTTCCTGTCCTGAGATTCATCATGCACGGTGCTGATGAAATGTCACATTGCACTGCAAGCATTTGTGGATGTTTTGTGACAAAACATTGTAAAAAAAATAGAAGAAAGAGATACTCTTTTATTTGTGATTTTGTTTAACACAAGACAAATATTATACAGCATAATCTTTGTCATTTTTATCTCAAGACATGGTTTGAGACTATTTCTTATGTCAGGGCAGTAAAAAATTTAATCTTTTTTTTCTGCCTATCCTTTGCAAAATAAAATGAAGAAAACACAATATAACTTTCCTTGTATTTAGGGACTAAAAACCATAATGTTCTGTGAAAAAATATTGTGAGTCACATACACTAAATACTTAACAAAAAAAGCCTATAATCACAAGGTATATCCTAATAAATGCTACTCTAAATAAACATCCCTTGTTCTGGCCATAAACATTACATGCATAACATCATTTTATTGCACAAATCATTTTTAAAAAAACTCAACATGTTTATGGCCAAAACATGGAGAATGCATTTTCAATGTTTTTTGTTGAAAAATCATATGTGTTGATATGGATACCTGAGACCTGACTATTTAAACATGGACTGCCTCAAACACGGTGGTGAGAAAGACACCTAGGTAGCTAGTGGAATAGTGATTGTTGTCATGCTGGTGGGTGGGGCTGTTGACATTTGTCAACAGGGGTGGTGGCAGTGGTGGTGCTGGTGTCAGCTGTCATTGTTGTGCTGGTGCTGGAGGGACCATAGTTGTCATGCTGGTGGTGGGTAGGGCTGTTAAGTTGTCATTGCCATTGTCATTGCCTGGCTGGTGAGGCTTGTATATGCTGCAATACAATCATTTGTACCAAATATTGTTGCAGATGGAGGTGATGCTTACCCTCTGAAGAACCTCTGATGGATCTCCCCACAATGTTGTCA
>Ga0307518_10004163_pt1 | contig 10374 bp, 2 predicted proteins | sample 25_EM_MG_FD_203889 | JGI IMG/M metagenome (GOLD analysis project Ga0307518, IMG submission 203889) | Populus trichocarpa ectomycorrhiza microbial communities from riparian zone in the Pacific Northwest, United States - 25_EM | ecosystem: Host-associated > Plants > Roots > Unclassified | place...
AGTGGTCTTAGACTTTAAATAACGGATGCGAGAACAAAAGAGGAAGCAAAAGTCACAAGTTATATATGTCATAGCAGTATCAGTCGGAATAAGAGCTTTATCCGTAACAATTTTTTTTTTTTTTTTTATATATAGCAAATGTTTTGATGGATGAAATTTTTTGAATTATGTTGTCATGATGAGCATTGTGATGGATAAAACAACAATTGAATATCTTAATCATGATAAGCTCTCTAACAGATGATTTAATATATATATATATATATATATATATACAGGTAAACTCAGGAATTAATTACTTGGTTTAAAAAGGCAAGATGTAGTGAATTTGATCTTTATTCAGTCCCACCAAAACTATTGAACTTGAGTCTTATAAGAGGTGATTATGAGTTTTAGCTCAATTTTAGGCTTGACTCTAACAATCCCTCAAGAAAAAGTTTGTATGGCGCAATATCCTTGTCACCCATCACTTGAAAGGTCACTTCATATCCAATCCTTGTTTTTAATCTTTAGTTTTATATAAATATTTATTTTTTAGTTTTGCAGGAATAAAGAAACATAGAATTCACTTGAGAAAGCTTGATTTTTATTGTCAAAGCTCAGTCAGAAATGAAGAACTTGAACATAATCCATGATGGATATAGTCTTCAGCAAGAAATGGATACATGAGAAATGAGGTATCATACTTGTATGGTTTGCTTTGAAAAGCTCTTCAGTTCAATTAATTTCAAAAGAAAGCCTCGACTACTCAAAACCTAGGTTCAATGATGCGAATCCATGTTTATATATATATATATATATATATATATAAAGCATCTTCTTTACATCCTCTAATGCAAGTATAAATTCATGTTGGTTAGCTTTCTCTCATATCAATAAAAGTCTAGAAGGGAAATGTAGATAAAGGTAATGGATTAAATTAATTAGTGTCTTGCCTCTAAGAAGGATTCGAGGGTAGTTAAAGGGAAATGTATTTATGTTTTGACTCAGGCAACCAATTCTTGGAGAATTAAATATTATATCCATATTTTCCTATCCAAACATGATTAGAATAAATAAATTTATGCTTGAGGGAAATTCTAGTCAACGATCCAAACACCATTATTGGAAAACCTTGGAGGGTAAGTCAAGTAACTCAAAAAGGAAAATCCCACATAAAATAAGAGAGGAAAAACTACGGAAAAAAAACTCAGAAAAGTATCTATCTCCCTCTCTCATCTCCCCTCTTCTCTTTCCTCTTGTTAGTGTATATGTTTGTAGTTAATCAATTGATTTCATATGATACTAATTTTATTCATATAAGAAAAATATTTATTATTAATAAAAACATTATTTATCTTTGATATCTATTTATGATTGATTAATGAGTCTAGAGTAAAAATAAATTTTTTGAAATAAAAATGATTTACAAAGAAATTTATAAAGTAATTATAATTATGAGGATTTTGAAAGACTAAAATAGTCTAAGAGGGGGGGCTGATTAGGACTTTATCTAAAATTATGGCACTTTAAAAAATCAATCTTTAATTACTTCATGAATGCCAAAATCACGAAAAAATATTCAAGAAAAACTTGTCTTTTCAGCTTTAGCAATAACAATAATACACAATTAATTTAATCTCAAGTAAATTGAGATAAGGAGAGAGAGACAGAGAGAAAAATATCAATTTTTATAGTGGTTTGGACAATCATCTACTTTACTCCTTTAACTTTCGTTCAAATATTCAATATCATTCACGATCTTCTTAGCAGGTGAGACTAAACCTTTACATAATCTTTTTCATATGTCAAATATTGAAAACCTTTTCCAATCATTTTTCGAGTTTAGTACCCTTTTATGCGCTCAAGATCAAGCTCAATACTTTTATTGCCTAGGATAAAACCTTACACAATCTTTTTTCGAGCTCAAGATTCAACCCGATCTTTTATGGGCTCAAGTTCAAACCCAACCCTTTTACGAGCTTATGATCAAATATATCTCAATCTTTTTACAGGATCAAGATTGAACTCAATCCTTTTATGAGCTAAGAATCACACATATCATCACTCAATGACTCTCAACCAAAGATTACTTAAGTGGTTTCAAGTGCCACTTACACTTTTATAATAATTATAAATCTCATAAAAGTTATCTCACTTCACAAAAAAAGATTAAAATATTAAGTTCAAGTCCTTGTGGAAATGTAATCTAACTCACAACGGAGAAAGAGGGATTTTGATGCAATTAAGATTCAAAGTTTTTTCAAGAGAATAAGAGAATAATCAAAGCATCAAGATGTAAGATTATAAGATTAAAGAGTTCAGAGTGATCTTTCATGAAAAACAATTGGGTATTTATAGGAAAAACTCAAAACCAGTCATTACTCACATGGAATAAAAAGGAATAAGAATTTTTGTTCTTCCAAGTGATCTCTACCATTGTTATAAATGACTTGGGGGAATTTTGAGAGAAAAAGAGTTGTTATAAGAAAAATAAGAGTATTTACTGCATTTCTCTCAAAATTACAAGTTTACCACTTTAGCTAATAATAAATAATGGTGTAAAAATTCATGTGATAAGATTTTTAGCTACAAGTGGACAATAAAATATTTTATAGTGAAAGAGCATATAATAAATATCATGATCTACATTTAAGTGAAAATACCAAAAATATATAGAGATATCATTTATATCTATGGAAAAACTCACTTGATTGTTATGTAAGTGATCCTTATGTTTGTGTTTTATCAAGTTATCTTATATATGGAATATTATGTTTTGATCATGATTACACATTGACTTTATCAAAGGTAACAAATGAGCAAATATTAAGTATAACATGAACTATATAAAAGCATATGAATGATCAAGAAAACATTCATCATCCTAAGTGAGTTAGGAAAAGTGTTCCACGTATTCGCAAATAATATTGATTATGAAATTCTAGTGTAAGGTAGAATGAAATTTGAAAAAAGGCTTCAAATTTTATTGAAAGAATCAATGATTATGGTGTTGAGAATAAATATAATTTGATAGAGCAAACATACTACATACTTAAATGTCTAAATTGAAACATTCTTGATGAAAAGATATGAAAGACACTAGAAAATAGGTCACTCAAAAGTTAATTCAAACTACATTTGACTTTTCTAATATTTAGAGGATCTTCAAATATAAATTAATTAATTTTTTTAATTGATAATTAATAAGTTAAATTATTTAATTCTATTTTATTTAGGATTATGATTTATATTTGAGTCAATATATTACAAACCTAATGGGTCAAATATATTAAAAAAATATTGGTAATAAATTAAAATAGAATGATTAATAAAATATGACGTGATTATAAACAAGTTTTATAAATTAACGACTGCAATGTAATTAATACATAAAATTACAATTATCTTGAAATAATTTATATATTTTTATAATGCACAAAGTGATATTTTTCTATTAATAGGGTTATCATTGTATAAATTTATAAAATTATCTTGAAATAATTTATGCGATATTTTTTCAATGGACAAAGTGATATTTTTCTATTAATATGGTTATCATGTTTTCTCTATAAATAGAATGTTATTTTTTTTTAATGATAAAGTGATCAAATATACACACTTTACATATCAGATACACCTATACAAATAGCTAAAGTAAAGAATACAAATAGCTAGCACCTCAGCCATAACAATCCTTCTCATTTAAAAGGGTTTTAAGAGATATCTTATCTAGTGATTCATGTGAATTACTGTTAGAGGTTAGAAAATTAGACTATTTATAGTTTGTGATAACTCAGTCTTAAAAACTTCTTCTAACCCTAGAAAGAATAAATTATTATTAGGTAATCTTCACACAAATCCTAAACGACCTTTAATTATCTAATGGGATCCTTGAAACTCTCGAAAAAAAATTTAAAACTATTACTTGTGATGCATTTATAAGTTTTGGGAAACACAACACTTCTTTCACCACATTGAAGCTTCACTCAATAGTACAAACTCGATAGCAATAACATAGATGATGATTGGATCAATGGGAACAATCACCCATACTACTGGAGCTAGAAGGCCTTAATCTCCTCTATTGGTTGACATGATCAAAGTTAATCAAGGGCAAGACGATGGATTTGTTAGTTTATATAATTTTGAAAAATTTTAGAAATTAAATAAATTGTTAGAAAAAATAATATCTTAGTTGATTCCTCGTATTTTTATGGGTTTTGTTTTTACTTAGGAAACAATGGGAATAAGGATTTGTCATAAATAAAATCAACTGATTAGTGGCTATATATTATTGATGTGTATTTGCAGGTCGTTAAATTGTGAGTAGTCTCTCGCATAGAGAATGTGTTGCTGGATTTTTTTAAAAATAAAAATGTTATTACCTTTTTTAATCCTTTAATTTGTGTCAATGCCAAGGGGAAACTTAGTTATGCATCATACAGGCATGAGCGCTGCTAGTTCTTCCAGCAGCGCTTTAATGACCATGAGTCGTAAGTTGCCAACTATGAATAGGCATCTAAGGCACAAGTAGCCTCTTTCAACACATGCTTATCAAGTGCGATGCCACCTTACTAAAAGGGCCCCGTTCAGAGTAGGATGTATGCATTGGGAAGTACATTACCTAGTAGAAGTCTGATCATTCAATGTAAATTTGTTTTCCTTTCCTGCACCATTAAAAAACAAAGAACAATTAATAATTTTTAAAAAATAAATTTTAATTAACGAATTGAATTTTTCATTTACAAATGTTGCATTTGCCCACATGATAACATCAGTGATGAAATCATCGATGGAAGTGCTATTTTTTCAATAGAGTCAGGTTTTCAAAAATTCTGAATTGAGGTGCAAAACCTGATTTTGCCCTTGAGTGGCCAACATAGCTCGAGTGATGGGTTGCACTTGGTTGATGAGTTGTTGGAAGTCTAAATGGGTAAAAGTACTTGCAGTAACAAGCAGATCCATCAAGCATTCTAACCCAAGTGTTTTATGGTTGTATGCCATGAAATGACTTGGAAATGTTATTAGAAAGAAACTGATGCCTTTTTTTTAGACACCATTAATAGGGATCTAAAAAATTCAAGTAGCTTGAGAACAAGACTTATATATATTGGATAATTCGTTAATCTCATGGTTATGATAATATGATCCATTCTTTCTTATCAAGGTGGCTGGTGCATGATACCCGCAAAAAGTCATCTTTGGTGAATTTGGAGACTCTTCGATGCTTAACTAAGTATTTTTTTAGAGAAAATACAATGATATTTTAGAGAGAGACTCTGAAAATAAATATGCAATAGAGAATGAAGATTAAGAACTTGGTACTTAAAGGATTTATGATGTATTTATAGCCTATAAGTCTTGTTTCTTTAAGGAGATGAAAGGCTAAAATATAATTTACCCTGATAGTTGTAATGAAAAAAAATATTCCTGACATGTATTAATAAGAGATAAATATCACTTACATAAACATTAATATTGATGGAAATAAGGTGGATCCTTAGAGGACTTTTATACATTATCCCTTACAACAACATTAATGTCGATAGAAATATGGTGGGCCTTTAACCATTTTTATACACCTAAGAGTGTAGGGAGAGTCGGATCCAAAATGTAGTTAAGCCCATGGGGTTTGGGCTCTTCCCCTAAACTAAACCCATGACATTGGGCTCTCCCTAAAGATGAGCCTATGAGAGTTGGGCTCCTCTCCTAAGTTGAGCCCATGAGAGCTGGGCTCTTCCCCAAGTCTAAACCCATGGAGTCAGACTCTTCTTTTAGACTGTACCCTTGACATTGAGCTCTTTCCCCAGGCTGAGCTTATGAAGGCTAGGCTCTTTCCCTAGACTGAGCCTATGAGAGATGGGAAGGGGCATGTTGCCTGAGATCGTGGGTTTTTAGGCCTTCGAGGGATATTTTAGTCCTGTTAAATTTGAGTTTATCATAATTCATAATTAAAGTAAAGTATTGAAAGAACGAAAATGAATAAAAATAAAATCATAAATCTAAAATAAGCATGGATCCTACTGACATTCTTAGGCTATAAATAAATAAATAAAAAAAGCCTAAAAAATATAAACCGCTTGATTTATGACATTTAAGGAAGAAATAGAAAGACAAAAGTTATTAATGAATGTAAAACCATAGATACCACTCCCTCCCTCCCATAAAAAGAATCCTTTTTTTTTTCTTTATTTAGATATTTCAAAACATACGTCTCACATTAAATTAACTAGGAATTTAGCTATTTGATTGAGTCCGAAGAATCTAAGATTTCACAGGTTGTGGGTTTGAGAGATTAATTCAATTTTTAAATATTCGTCTGGATTTGCTAGATTTTTTTTTCTCTTTTTAAGCTCATGTTTTTTATTTTCATTTTCATATGACAACATTTATTTAATTGGAGATTGGACATCATTAATTGTATATTTGCTTTCTATAAATTTTTTTACTGATATAAAAAATGACTCTTTTTAATTGATACTTTTTTTAAGATGTATTTTTAAAATAATTTTTTAATTTATATTTAAATTAATATCCATTCTCTTTGGTTTTTTATTTTGTATATTAATTTTGTGTGTGCGCGCGCGCGCGCGAGCGTGTTTATGTGAAATTTATTTTTAAAATATTTATTTTTGGATAATATTTCTAATATATGTAATCTTGTATAATATTTGTTTTCCATTGATTTAATTCAATCAATTTCATGTGTTTATCTTTTTCTATTATCATTTGATTAAATAAAAGATGATAAATAAAGTTATTAAACACAACTAGATAAATTACCCATATTGCAAGGTCAAATATCTTGTTTTATATTTATCTTTCATTTTTTCTAGTTTTGTCTTTAATGTTAATGACTTTTTTTTTCATTCATTAATACAATTGGTTCTTACATGCATGTATAAACTTTTTGATTTACACTTCGAATTTTTTATTTAAAAAAGGCATTTGAGAAGCCTTTTTATTCAATTTTGTTGGAAAAAATATCCAACTAATGGCGAGGCACAGGTCAAATAGCTAGTTAAATATTAAAATGAGAAGTCAATCTTCCTAGTAAAAATAAAACATGGATTCACATGCAAATATCTTACTAGGCTATCTTTTTATTTTATACATTTTTATTTATTTCAGTTTAGAGATTAATTATGGTTACTAAGAATAAAAGGTTTGTGTTTTTATAAACGCATCATGCAAACACAACTTATTTATAAACAATATAAGATAAAAACATTAAAGACATATTACAATAATATTTTTGAAATATTATGAAATTAAAAGAATTAATTATTATTTTAAAAATAGTTAAACTAAAAAAATTAGAAAGAGGGTATTAATTAAATTTGAATAAATAAAATAATAAAAGTTAAGAAAACAAAGATGCAAGGCCCACAACCAAGCATGAAAAGGCTCAACTGCACTTGGGTTTGGAGGTCACGACCTATGGGACTAGTTGATTTTTTTTTGAAATAGCGGATGGCACATCGGGCGCTCCAACTTTTTTTTAACGGTTGATACGTTGTCTTGTTATCTGTTGGATATTTTTTCAAGCACATCCAATAACCAGAAAAATATGGTTCAAGGTTTGAGACTCTAAAAACACATTTTCAACTTGTTTTCACCTATTAATTAATACCTAAAAATACTATATTAACCTCAATAAATTCATTTTCAACTCCAAAACACCCTTTAATATGTAAAACCCTTGATAAATCACAAGAAATCCCAACCAAAAAAGAATAAATTAAAAGAAAAATATTTTGAATTGTGGTGAAAATACCTAGAAAATTAGTGTAAAACTTTGAATGAAAGAAAATAGATATATATGTACACAAAAAATATTAATGATTAGAGATTTAATCGGAATAACCTATGGGATATTAAATTAGTGGTAATATTGTTAATAAAAGGAAAATTCTTCCTCCCCATTTTATAGCTATGGTAGACAGCTTATGAGAGAAGAGAATGCTTGGAAATTTCTCAAATACTTCTCTTTTCTTCTTCTCTTCATAAAACTTTATTTCTATGGAGGTTAATTTATTGAAATTAACACAAAAAATTAAACCCTAATTAGTAAGTTTAGTGAGAGATTTGAAGTAGAGAAGCTAGAGAGAGAAAGCTTGCACATTTGTAGAGAGAATGGAAAACTTTGAAAGGATTGCAAAAAGGCTTGGGAAATTGGGTCAATTGTCATTGGTAAAGTGTCCTTTTATGACTAATTGCACTTTCTCTCTTATTTTTTTTTATAGGGAATGGAAAATCCATAAAATGAAAAAAATAGGGTTTATAATAATTTTAAGGATAAATGCTAAATGGTGTAAACTGATTATTAATTGTGATGTTATGACATGATTAAGGATATAATTAGAAGAAATTGAAAATTAATTATGAAAAATTGGTAGTTAGAGGCCGACTAATGATGGGAATTTTAGGGATTTGGGAGGGGAGGAACTGATTTAATTGAGTGAATTGTTACAATTGATGTGAGAAATTGTGTAATTGGATGCATTTTGAAGGAAATTGAAAACAATGATTGTGATAGAGATGTTAAAGTGGTTGACCATGATAGAAATTTTAAAAGAATTAGGAATTTTGATTGAAATATGTAGATTTAGATGTTCTGAATGTTGTTAGGGATACTTGAGTTAGCTCTTTTCATATGTGATGTGATCTCTAATAGGTTGAGTAATTATTGTTAAAAATTGGAATGATGAAATTATGGATAATTGATTTTTTTTTGTTGATTTTGGTATTTAATGATGTTGTGAATGTGTTGAACATCTTGCAAATAATGTTATATTAAAATTTGCTTTGAGTTGATTATTATTTTTATGTTTTGATGAAATGAAAGTATTAAAACACATGTAAAATAGGTTCTTATGGTAACTTGAATTTGAAAAAACTAAGGCTATTACGATAGCCTAAATAAAAGGAATTTCAGTGCTACTACGACAACCCTAACACTTGGAAATTAAAGATGCTATGACAGTTTTAATTTGAAAAAATATGGGCTGTTATGACAACTCAAAAGTACATGAATGTGGATTTCTATGACAATCATAAATGCAAGTAATTATGGATTGATTATGTGTATGGTTAAAATGTTTGGAATGGACTAAATTTGTATGAATGCATATGGTAGTTTTGTATTTAAGTACTTGAGTTAAATTGATTCTAAATAAATGAATATGTGTGTTTAGTCAACTGAAAAGGTTGGCTTGTTATTGTTGGAAATGTAGGAGGGATGTCTGGTATGAGACCTGAGTTGTTAGAAGCATATACGACAAGAGCTTCAAGTAAGGGTCGCCCCCTGTCATTTTAATTATATGAATTTTCATGCAATGTTAGAATGAAACAAAAGAAATTTAGATGTATTGTGTATAATTATTGTCTTAGGGAATTGAATTTATTATGAATATACCTTCGGGGCAGGAATTCAATTCATTATAAATATGGCTTTGGGATGGAAAATGGTATTGTAAGAAATTATTCTCTTAAGGTAGAGAAAAGTAATATTATAAAAATTAAATCTTTTGAAAAATGATGATATTTATAAAATATATGCATTTGGAGATGGAAAATAATATTAAAAGTGGTAGCCTTACTATTAAGTATCGTAGATAATAACCCAATTAAGTCAACTGTATGGTTGGGAATTAGTTGTGTGAAGATAAATTATTAGTAATAACAATATCTAAAAGGAAAAGGGAGAAGAAAATATAGAATGAAATAGAAAATAATGGAGTTGTATTATATTTGTAGAAGAGTAAAGCATGTACATGTATAATATGATCCTATGCTTATCTATTATCTATAGTATGATGTGAATTTTCTTGTAATGTTAGAATGCAACAAAAGAAGTTTAGATGTATTGTGTATACTTGTCATCTTGAGGAATTGAATTCATTGTGAATAATGCTTCGAGGCGGGAATGGAACTCATTGCTTTCGAGACATAAAGTGTTTATTGTAAGAAATTATGCCTTTCGGGTGGAGAAAAGCAATATCATAAAAAAATATATCCTTGGTAAAATAATTATATTTAGGAAATATATGCATGTGAGGTCTCATTGTTAAAGATTAAAGACCTTAAATCGAGCCAACCATATGGTTGGAAATTAGTTGTGTGATAATAAATTGTTAGTAATAACAATATCTAAAAGAAAAAAAGGGTGAAGATGATGTAGAATAAAATGGAAAATAATGGAGATTTATTATAACCGGAGAATAGTAAAACATGCATGTGTATATATGATTATATGCTTGTGTATTGTCTATATTATAATGTTTTCAAGTCTACCTCGTCCACCACCATAACAATGATTTTCCTTGTAAGGATTGTAAAGTTTTATTAGGTAAAACTATTGTTAATAATTTTATAGCTTGGAATTAAACT
>Ga0307518_10004164_pt1 | contig 10373 bp, 9 predicted proteins | sample 25_EM_MG_FD_203889 | JGI IMG/M metagenome (GOLD analysis project Ga0307518, IMG submission 203889) | Populus trichocarpa ectomycorrhiza microbial communities from riparian zone in the Pacific Northwest, United States - 25_EM | ecosystem: Host-associated > Plants > Roots > Unclassified | place...
ATCGCGTCCTTATGTACTGAATATAGTAGAGTTAGCAAGTGATAAGTAGAGTGTACATTGTAACCCACTCAGCACATAATCAATGAATGCTACCAGAAGTTCAGCCAGTGAAGAGAAGTCCAAGATTTGTTGTCCAAGCAGCTCTGTGAGCAGACGTGATAGTATGCGAACGTGGTAGCTAGAAACTTTGATGTGAGACAGAAGCGTCCTGAGGAAATGAGTTGACTGGTTGACTTTGGAGTTGGGACATGAGGGATGAGGACCTTGAACTTGTTGTTCATGTATGAGCTTGGGCACGCCTTTAACACCAGCCTTGTTGAGCCTGGCTAGTATGCCACCTTCAATAAATTTCCGAAGGGGATCAATCCAAGAGTCCTTGACCACGATCCGGCGAGGTGGTTTCTCTGGAGAGGACATCAGTGCAGTCCAGACGGTTGTTCTGCGCCCATGTAATGCATCTGAAATGAAAAGAATGGTGTCCATGACAACCTCACTCCCCACTAAATCCCCAGTCCATGCAACCAGGACACGCTTCTTCCCATCCATGTCCAAGATTACAGTTTCGTCGAAACCGATAAGACAAAGTGGCGCGCACGAGAGACCAACTAAAATTCTCAAAAATTCTTCGGGATTTTGGTTGATATCAATGGGTGCGGTCGAAAGAGATCCGCCCCTGTCAAAAAATGTCAGAATAATGTGGTGTCCCAAAAATCACAGACAAGGAGCGGAGTGTCGCCCATCTTGTGCATATAAGAGCAGCGCAGTCTTCCCTGCCGCCTCGATGTACGAACTCTTCACGGTGTTTGGGGTTTTATTGATCTTCATCTCCCCAATGGCACTGACATCCCTCCAGTCCAATTGTTTCAAAGCTCTTGCGACATCTGCTGGGAGAAGGACCAGATCGGGTTTTTGATTGGTGTCTGATCCTTGCAGGGGTGCATTGGCTCCATCCGCCACCCATATTCTAATAGTCTGTAGTATTAATACAAGTTGTCACAGTCCGATGAAATAACGTACCGTCTGTTTAAAAACTTTCCACCGATCGCCTGCTCAACAGCATCCATAATAACGTTCAGAAAACCAGCCATATTAGGTTCACTTTTTATGGCCGACGGGCCGTGTCGCCAGTATTCCAAGTCCTTTTTCTTTGTAGCCTTCTTTTTCTTTGTATCCTTACCCATACCCTTCGTATCCTTGCCCTTATCCTTCGTATCCTTATCCTTGCCCTTCGTATCCTTACCCTTGCCCTTCGTATCCTTACCCTTGCCCTTTGTATCTTCATCCTTCGCATTATCCCCATCCCGAGTCTCCTTCCCGTAGTGGTTACCGTCCCGCAGCATCTCCAGGATATCATTCATTTCAAGGGAAGGGCGAGAAGATGCGGCTGGGAGTAATTCTACCGACCTTTGAAAGAGCTCACAGTCTGGGAAAAGGACGGCGAGCAGGCGTCTACTCTCAGAAGGGTTGAGTGTCCAATGAAGACCCCGGGTGTCATTGTCAACCAGCAGATCCATGTGCTCGCGATACCAACCGTCTTTCGGCCTGTAGGTAGGAGGAATAGTTTGGAGCTGGGATATGTCAGGTTTCTGTTGACACAAAGTCTGGTGGGTACTCACATGTGTTAATGAATATGGCGTTGCATGGGAAGTCAGCAACAAGCCATATTCGGTAAAAGAAAACATTGTTTACCTGTGCTGCTGGACGGTGGAGCTGCGACATGCTAGCAGTTGTTGGGAGAAGTGCTATCAGGTGGTGGAAGATTTCAATTAAGCCTTGATCCAGATCGATCCCATTGACTGATATATAACATACATGAGGTGTGAAATGACTATGTAGTTTTACTATGTAAGAGCAGGATAAGATGAAAGTGTGAAATAGAACTCCTTCGACCAGTATTTATTCAGCCAGAACTCACTCGACACGTCGTAGCTATTTTCCCGTGTCAAACGAGGATGAGCTTCTTTGCCGAAGTTCGGAATCAGATGGGCGGGAGAGCGGACCTGCGAAATAGGGATCACGTCTCCAATCCTGCTTCCATCCGATCTAACCACACGTCAAAGCAGGTGCATTCCTGTTCCCGGGTGAACATGATTGGGCGTTCCTCGTTGAGGAACAACGTTGAGGCGATGGACATAGGCTAAAAAGTAATCGGAGTGGAGTGGTTGGAAAATCATTCGCAACTGGGCAATAGAATGGCCTGTTTCCAGACAGATCAGTTCACAGTGACTACATAGTATAGGTTAATGTGGACATACCATTAAGGCCACATTGCGGCCACTCACTCTGCGGCTCGGCGTTGATCACGACTGCATCGTATAGGCCGTGAGGGCAAGATGTCGAGGGGGGCACGGCACGCAGCGTCTGTGGGGCATCGGGAACCTTGCTGATATAGTATTGCATTTGCTGCGTACGGACCTTGTACCATATCTGAATGCGGTCAAAGGGTAGTGTGCAGTGGTTGCTTCTGGTTCCAGATACAATATGTGTTCCATTCTCCAAACGATGGAGATATTCCACCAAAGCTTGGCGGAGGTCCGGGATCTTGAACATTTCAGCTGCCTCATCAAGACTGAGGCGTAGAGATGGCTTGGATGCAAGATGAAAGGCGGTCGTGGTGGTTGAGAAGGTACGATACGGCTTGATGGCCGTGGGGATAGAGCCGCGTTGAAGTGCACCGGCCACGGCGAAGTAATTGCTGATAGGACGAAATGCGGCCATATGGTCAGCGACAGACGAGTCTTCTGGATAGGATTCATGCTCATCGCCTTGCTCAAATACTTCGTCTTCATCATCTTTGCCCCGATTTACTTGACTGCCCTGTGAGTGCAAGTGAGTGGCGAGATCAAATCGGAAGCACTTCTCCGAACGGTCAAGATATCACGCGATTTGACTGTAATAATTTTGATTGTTTCCAGCGTGAGCAGGGACCTTGATTTCCTGGACGTGAGTGTGTTCAGTAACATCGGCAGACCACTGCATGACCGCTCCAGAGAGACGTATGCTGGGGACAATGCTCTGGAGCAGCTCCAGCTTCGGTATAGTCCAAGCGTCCTTATTGCTATGAAATTCTTGCAGTGATTTTTCAAGGTCGCAAAGGGAATGATCTGTGAAACATGGCACTTGAGCCAGATACCGGAAGTCAAGGAGAACACGAATCGCGACAAGGAATTGGCGTGGAACCCTACCAGCGATGACACCTATGATATAGCGCTGAACAGTGCGGTGATCTCGCCCAGTGACCTGCTTCAGCTTTGAGATGCCCTCGGTGAATGCACGGTAGCCGACGGCAGTTTGAAGTACTGAAAAGCGAAAGTCTACCTCGGCGGCATCAGCACAAAAAATGCACCACTGTGCATCATGGTCCCAGAATAATCGGTGGAAATGGTGAAGGACTTCGGGGTTGATGAACTCAGATGGATCTGATAGGGGGTAAGGCTTCCAGAACGGCTCAGTAATGCCATTCAAACCGAGTCACCTGCAAACCTTCAAGAATGCCTTGTAGTTGGAAGGAGTGTGTTCTGCGCAGGTGGTTTGAATTGCGGCCAATGTGATAGCAGCCGTGCGCGGGGGATGGTGAAATGGGTCACCGAATTGTTTTGAGAAGGCAACAGTGATTGGAGACATCTTTGGACTTGTAGCGGCGATGAGACTCTCCTCGGGCATATCGGCTATCCATGCAGCTATTGGAGTGTAACAGTATTGTAAGTTACCAACAGGATCACTCATCATAATGCCTACAGTCGCAGCGGTCCTCAGGGGGGATAATAACTTGTTCAGTACATCATGAGTAAGTCGATCTTGCAGCAAGCCGCGAACACGGGAGTCCTTGTGCAGGAACTTAGCGATAGGAAGTAGAGCGAGAAGAAGGTATCCATGGAGCGAACTTTTGCTGCATATGCTCGCATCAATGTTTGCGAGGCTTATGAGGACCAGATGGGCCATGCGATTACCGGTCATGACTGAAATGTTCGTCTTGTCCGATGAGAGAATGATGCCTAAAACCATCGCACCAGTAGGGAGCGCATCCTGCAGGTTTGATTAGGATCATATATCCCCATAAGAGCAGTAACACACCTGAATGTTCCAAGCCCTATCGCCACTCAGCCATTCATCATAGATCCGGCATATTTTAGCGGCAGACGTCCACACTTTGCGAGGGACGAAGGATATGTGTGATGCGAGGAGGGGGTTGCTGAGAAGTGCTTGGAGACAATCGAGTGGATTGCGGTAGAATAGGTGGAGTGGATGTTTCGTAGGAGCCTCCGGAACTATGGGTTCACAAACCCAAGTAGGACCAGAGGGGAGAGCTTCCGCTCGAGCACAGAGCTGCTTTCTGGTACAAAACGAGAGAGGAACCCGCTTGAGCTGGAATGGAACTCATCAAAAGGGGGGATGATAGAAAAAGACCGCCAATGTACAAGATCAAGTGACAGTAATGAGTCGATCGCTGTTAAACTGAGCCTCGACCGCAAAATCCAAGAAGCAAACTGCCATTCTTCACGTGATGTGAAGGGGAAGTAGAGGTTTACCTTCCTTTCCTCAGCATACTGATCCATTTCGAAGATGTCCATAAAGGTCTTCCCACCAGGAAACACCTTGGTACACCCCTCATAGTACTCAGTGAACTTGCCAGAAGGACCAGCAGTCGTTCCGAATGCACCCGAGTCACCGTAGTTGTCGTCTTGGTGACCAGAAGGCGTCCAGCAACTATCTTCATCGAAGAAGTCGGGTTCCTGCATCTCTGCAGCCCCATGAGTTTCTGTAAAGTGACTTCGACTAGACTGGGAGAGGTGGTGGAGTGGGGGAGCATGCTCATGGTAGAGCGCACAGCATAAAGATAACGGCTGGTTCATATGTTGAAGAACATTTGTTTCCAAGCAGAACTTCTTTCCGCATCTTGGGCACCTAATAGTCTTGTGTTTGTCGCGATTCATTTTGGCTCTCGGCATGTTCAGCAATAGTCGTGAAGAGGGAGCTTAGTGGTGGTTCGGGAAAAGGGTTCAGAGGTAATACTTACACGCATATGTTTTGTTAGATGGCTCGTGCACAGGGAACTAGCTAGCTCAGAGGCAAACTCAGTGTCTCATTTGGAACACTAACTGTATGATAACTAACCTAGCTCAGAGGCAAACTAATAAGTAGGTTAGTACTAAGTAAAAGAAAGTGGTGACTAGATGTCTTACCTCAGTGTCTCATTTGGAACACTGAGGTGAAAGGAATCCTCGAGCGGATGAAAATACTCCATGCTTACATAAGGATGCTCGTCGCACCAATAAGGAAACTATCAGTAAGTACCAAAAGAATGGTAGTGATCGAGTAGGGATTTCAACAATATGGACGTCGTTCTCGATCACAGGCTGCAGGTGCAGATATGTAATATGTAGCTATGCGACCGGCAGAATGGCCATGACGAGAACGGGGAATTTCAACCCAAATAAGAGACGCCTGGAATGGATCAGGCTGGCAGCGAAGATCTGGCAGGATTGAACATTACCGAAGTCTGAACAATGTGGTAACCAGCATCCGGAAGAGTCCTTGGAGCAAATACCTACTAAGGCATCATAGACTTAGTAAACATTATCCTCTCACCCGCCACAATGACCGCATCATTCGACCGTCCCAACATTCCGCACTGTGCTACTACTGGTACTACACAGGCCGTGTCTTTCTGTAACAAACAATCAGACAATGTCTTCCACCTATCTCCTTTTGCACAGCTTCACGAAAACACCATATTCCCCATTTACGATATCAATACTATGCATGCGTGCTCAAACACCACGCACAGCAACTCAAATTCGGAGGGCGACTACTCTAGCATTGATGCACCCTGCGATGGACCCGAAGATCAAAGCTGCGAAGTGAGTCGATTTTACCCAACGAAGTGTGCAAATTGATTCCGTTGATCACTTGTAGGTACAGCTTGAAGATGCATTCCCTCACGTTGTTCCTCCCCCCAGTAGTACTATTGAAGCATACCTTCTACTCGAAACTGCTCGCGCCGACCAGCAAGTATGGGTTACCCGACAAAATCTTGTCCATCAAATCATCCATCGCAACACCCTTACGCTACAGTACAATCGCCTCATGTTGGAGAAAGCCCAAGACGCGCTTCGTACGGCTGACCGTTTTGTGGGGAAGGTTCGCACCACAATCAGGCATAGTGGTGTCACGGTAGCCTTTGAGCATGCGATGCGAGAGGACTACTCATTGCACACCGGAGCTTCAGGTAAGATTCACCCCAGTCAGACTACACCATCACTAATTTGAACTTTGTGATCAGGACACTGTACTAGTAGCTCGTCTCAGCCAATTCTTGATGTCAATTTAGACTAGACACTTTTGTTGCCATGTTGTCCCATTTATGCATCGTGTTTCTGCTAAACTCTTTCTCTCAGCGGGTTCGGAAGCGTCAACGCTGCAAGATTTAACTCTGGGTCTATGTGCGGTGGGTTGGCATTCACATACCAGCAGTACCACAACGCGACCACCAGCGCGACCCCGGCCAGCATGACCCCCATCACAACCACCATCACTGCAACTCGACCACCGGCATGACCATCAATTGCGACTGGCACGGACCACCCGCACTCGACCAGTGCACTATCAAGACGACCACCCTAACCAGCTCACTGGCACGACCGTTGGGACCAGCACTGACAGCCAGCACATCATTGAAACTCGAGGCTCCGTGACTCGAGGTGACAACTACAAGTACGATACCCACCAGTACGCCTACTACCTACGCTACCAGCGTGGCTAGGCAGGAGCACGGGTACGGGTACGGGTCCCCACACTGCGCACCCGCTACCCGTACCCGTACCTACACATGGGTTTTCCCACAGGTACACTGCAACACTATGCACTCACCACGCACAGGACAAGCTGGCCAGGTATGTCATATCTGCACACTAACACTCACGCACACAGGCAGACAGAGTCTATCATTTGCACGTACACGTGTACCACGGGTGGGATGACAACAGCGACAACAACACGAGGTACGCACACCCTTGGCACCTGCTCACATGCACTCAGAGTCACATGCACACCCTCACTCGCACCAGCTTTTTACTGCATATGCATGCCCGTACCACGGATGACCACCACAACCACCTGGACGCCGACAACCACGACTACCTTGGACAACAACAACAATCGCCACCACCTTAACCACGACAATGACCCCCACCACCCCCACCAGCTTCGGAAACAACGACCTACAGCATCAAACTGAATACATACGCGTCAATGTTCGTGCCCTCGATTGGACGACAACGACTGGCATGAGACTCAGCGACAACGGCGACAACGACAACGTGACACAAACAGCCAGTGCCACGGCGCATCAACGTGTCCACGCCAGCACGACGCAGACGAAGACAACACGACGCAGATGGCCAATGCCATGGAGACACCTGCAGCACCCTGACAGTGACAGCGTGTCTTCGCTAGCGAAGACGACGGCGAGGAGACACCGATGACCAATGCCACAGCGTCACGACGACGGCGACGACGGCTAACGAGACACAGCAACATCGATGTGACACCAGATGGCCAATGCCACGGCGCATCAATCCACACCAGCACGATGCAGACGCAGACAACATGACACAGATGGCCACGGTGTCACGACGACCATGGCTGGCGAGACAGAGGGACGATGACCACGGCAACGACCACATACTAGTATGTAGTAGTACTACTAGTTCAAGTATAGTAGACAACTTAATGTAGTACACACTACACTGTAGTAACAGCGATTACAGACAAATAAGAAATCTACAGCACTTACAGTAACTGAGCCGAGTACCACCAAAATTCACAGGTAGTAGCCTGCTTACCACAGACTGTGACAAGCCGGACAGGGTAGTGTGGCCCTGGAAATGCTGTCATCTCGGCTAAGCAAAAGGGCCGGTTTGCTGATGGAGCACGAATCGATACGACGAACCCAACGAATATGATAAAACATGATGGCGAGACTCTTGAACGAACGGCAACCTCAGGTAGAAGCTAAGACCCTAGCTTTTCTGTGAGGGGGAAAAAGAATATTGTACTCCTCTAAGGTAAGGTATATGTGGCCCTAGGGCCAATGTACGAAACATAAGGGACAGGAAACACTGTAGCGCTCTAAGTGCGTCTAAGCGGTAACTCTAGACTAAATAAGGGAAAGTGGTGCGCACTCTGGTGCTATCTAACGTAATAAAAAGGGTCCACAACTGAGTAACTGGCACCTGAGCGCCAACAAATAACATAAAGAAGCGGGAAACTCTAACAAGGGAGATGGGCGCGAAGACGTACCCATGACGTGAAGCGTACGAAAGAGGGAGGACCGGTACAGCTTAACAGGGTCACGGGTGGTTGCGTTTGCGTGTGAGCGAGCGAGGGTGATCGAGTCAGGTCCTACTTGTGCTTGGGCGAACGATCGGGCGCACTGCAGCCATGAGAGACACCTGCACGAGAGGCCAAGTCAGACGCGACGCGACCAGGTGGATTGCGAGTCGAGTCATGAGTGATCGGGCGCGCTGCAGCCACAGATGCACTTTGACGGGTGAGTGAGAGGCGAACGCGTGCAAGTACCCCAGGTGGTGCACGAGTGGGGTCTTGGATCTGACTGAGCGAGCGAGTGGGTCAAGTCGTGACTGCGCCTGTGCGAGTGATCAGGTGCACAGCAGCCACAGATGCACACGTGCAAGCACGCAGGTTAAACACGATGTGATCGGGTGGATCGTGCATGGACTCTTGGCTTAGACCGAGTGAGCGAGCAGGTCGAGTCGCAACTACGCCTGTGCGAGTGATCGGGTGCACAGCAGCCACAGATGCACTGGCACAAGCGCGCAGGTTGGACACAATGTGATTGGGTGGACCGCAAGTCTCATTGTGGCTGTATTCTGGCGTGAGCGAGTAAGTGATCGAGCCGGGTGCGAGACGACGGGGTGAGCTGCAGGTCGAGTTACAACTACGCTCATGCGAGTGACCGGGCGCACAGCAGCCACGAGTGCACTCGCGTGAGCACGCAGGTTGGGCGCGATGTGATCGGGTGGACTGCAAGTCTCATTGTGACTGTACTCTGGCGTGAGCGAGCGGGTGATCGAGTCAGGTGCGAAGCGATCGCGTGAGCTGCAGGTCGAGTTATGACTATGCTCGTGCAAGCGATCGGGCCACAGCAGCCATGAATACACTCGCGCACGTGAGCAGGTGAGTTGAATTGGATGCGAGATGATAGGGTGTGCTGCGGGTCAAGTTACGACTACGCTCACGCGAGTGATCGGGCACACAGCAGCCACAAATACACTCGCACGAGCGAGCGGGTTACCAAGTTGGGCGGAAGGCGATGTGAGCTGCATGGTGGGTTTTGCACACCTAGAGACACAGGTGTCTCTACACCGCGGTGTAGCACAGCCGCAATACACATGCCCCTAATGACTTAGGCCATACACACCATGTCCTGGGCATGTACAACTGTGTAAATATGATTTGTGCAGTTAATGCACTGAGATCACAGTCCTACCCACAGGAAGGATTCTATGGACAAATAAAGCTGTGGGAAAATTACCACAGCCTAGCACAGCCACGGTGTACATGTACCCAACAAATAAGGCCATATACATCATGTCCTTGGCATGTACAACTGTGTAAATATGATTTGTGCAGTTAATACACTGAGAGCAAAGTCCTAGCTGCGGGAAGGATTGTATGGACAAATAAAGCCACGGGAAATTTACTGCAGTGTAGCACAGCCACCACCTCATACCCTCATCTGTATAGATGGTGCTATTGAGTTTCTTGCATCTGAAATAGCTATTCAGACATAGATTACACCCCCATTAGCCTGACACAAGACACAGACTGGAACATGTGGATGTATGGCATGTACATTGCAGCATTGACATGTTAGCATTGATCAGGGGTTTCATTGTGCACAATGTTGCATCTGAGGGGTTTGATAGCTGTGAAGAATGACAAATAGCATACAAACAGCATTGAGGGACAGTGAAAATTGCATCATTCATAGAGCACTCAATATTGTGTGTTGTGTACTAATGCATGTTTTTGAAAGTCTCCGCAAGTTTGAGCCTTTTTCCCACACCATCTGGTATGTTATTTGACTGCCCTTGCTCAATCCCCTTGTGCTATTGCCTTATGTATACTGTAGTGAGCAAACAGTAGTAATCCAAAGCCCCCTAGGTAGTAAGCAAATGTATACACAGCCAGACTACAGATGCAACCCCGATTATGAGAAATATGAATATGCAATTTCCTCTCTTGGCCATCTCTGGAGTGGTTGCCTCCTTAGTAGATATCATTGGGCTTTGGGTCTAGTATAGTAGTACCTGTTTAGATATTTTTGAGCCACAAGTATCCATGTTAAA